>OFFJ01000831.1_pt1 | contig 24435 bp, 21 predicted proteins | sample 1521261 | NCBI WGS metagenome assembly OFFJ01 (sample SAMEA3504122, study PRJEB24116) | mouse gut metagenome | biome: mouse gut; feature: mouse-associated habitat; material: faeces | place: Denmark | collected 2011 | reverse complement strand
GTACTGCCAGCCCGCGCCGCTGCCCGCCAGAATCGCAGGGCAGCTCACCGCCAGCAGCGGCGACGCCGCCTGCCGGGCGGCGCGGGAGGCCGGCAGCCCCAGGACCCTGGCAATGTACATCTCACGCCTGCGGGAGAAGAAGTAGACAAAGGCCGCCATGCCAAGGGCCGCCAGCAGTACGGCGGAGAAGATCACGGCATTGTACAGGGAGGATTCCCGCAGGGGCCCGGCCGCGCCCTGGAAGCTCTCCCATCCGCTCTCCTCCATCTGCGGCTTGAACCCCAGCTCCGCCAGAGCAGGCTCCGCCTCCGCAAGGAACTGCCGCTCCGCCTGGGGCTCCTCCAGCTCAAAGAACACACTCCCGGGATAGGGCAGGGTGGAGGCGGTTCCACGGAACAGCATGGGAAAATCGCTGTAGGGCGTGTAAAAATAATCATAGTACATTTGACTGCCATAGTCCAACTGGAAGTCCTCCGGCAGGGCGAACGCCGGGACATAGGCAAAGCTCTGCACATCCGTGTTGGGCCGCTCGTTGTGGATAAACGTATCCAGATAGTCATAGATCCCCACAATCTCATAGGTATCTGTGACACTTTTCAGGCTGTCACGATTCAGGTCCCAGCCCGTGTCCTCAACGATACCGAAATAGGACGGGGCGTCCTGGAGCGTAAGGGTCAGGTTGTCCCCCACCTTCAGCCCCCGGGCGGAGGCAAGGGCGTTGCCCACAACGCACACTCGGTTTTCCTGCGCACTATCCTGGCTGTTCAGCCAGCGGCCATCTGTGAGGTAGATGCCGGCGCGGGTGTCCCGGGTCATGGGCAGGGCGCTCATATCCTGAAGGGGCACCACGTTCAGGGAGCGATGGTCCGCACGAACACAGGCCAGATGCTGGCGGATCTCACTGAGTTGGGGATCAGACCAGTCCGCCTCCCCGTCGGCTACAGGATAGAAAAAACTGTCCGCCAGGGGGTGGGAATAGATGGCATAGGTGATATAATCCTCCGTCTTGTCGTCATACGCTACGCGGCAGACCCTCTGCTGGTTAAAATAGGCCATCACCAGATACCGCTGCCCCCGCTCCAGCTTTCCATAGGCGGCATCCACATCCTCCGGGTCCCCGGTTTTTGCCGTTGTAAGATACCAGTCATTGAATGTCGCGCCGGGATACTGGGGATTGCCCAGGCTTCCGCTGGTCCGGTACAGGAATACCTCCCGTCCCTCTACTACCCACTCCGGATAGCCCTCCACGACCGTGTCCGCCACAAAGCGGAAGCTCTTTTGATCCCAATCCCGCAGCGTCCCGTAAAAGGCAAAGTACGTGTTCGCATAGCTGCGATAGGCAGACGTATTGACGTTGCAGATATCGCCCTCCATCACGGCGGGGACATAGTTATATGTGTTGACCGTCTTGACCAGAGGATTGCTCTCCAGGTAGGCGGCCGCCTCCCGGGCATCCACGTACTGCTCCCCGGAGATGGCAGAGACCGCACCTACGGCCCGGTAATAGCCGGACAGGCGCTCGGTCTCCTGCTTCACCAGCAGATATTCAGCGCCCCGGGACACAAAGGCGAAGGTAATCAATGCCATTACCAGCAGCAGGAAGATGGCCCGTCCCGGCTGGCGGCGGGTGGAACGGAGAAATACATTGGTCCTCATGATATTTGCCTCCTTGCTGAAAACAAATGATGCCCCCAATGCGGGAGCATCATTTACTTTATCTGCGCTCAAACTACCTAGTTGTTACAATGGGGTTAAGTGAAAGTATTTTAACTTAGCCAGTTAGTGCGAAAACGCATCGCAATAGGGTGGGCTGATCCCGAGAGTGTCTGCTGCGCATTTCACAGAGCGAACGTTCTTTATTTGCGATGTTAGAGCCAGTTCTGTTATTAGGGCATTCCCTTCAAATTCTATCTGCCGTACTGCCCCAAATATGCAGTGCCTGTGTCAAAACCGGCAGTTTCACCAGATGCAATATAAGTTGATGCCTGCACATAAAGTTACCCTTTCTCTTCATATATGATTGGCATTTGATTAAAAGGTGCAATAGTTAGCGATTTTTCTTGTATGATTCCACAATCAATCCCATTAGAATATAATTTCAAAGTACCATCTGATTCAAAAACAATATAGGCATCATCTGAGGTCAATTCAAATATTACTGGTTCGTCTTTATTCATTTCAGGCGGCTTGCCCCATGGTTGCAAAATGACACAATATGATGCAATAAATAATGAGAAACAGAGGGCGCAGCTAACAACCTGCTTGCATCTCTCAAACGTATTCGGCTTGCACAATAATATCATCCGAAAGCGCTGTGTCATATTCTCATTATTATCTTGGCCAAGGTATCCCATGTATACATGGAGGACACCTCTAGAACCGTGTTTTGCCAGCCGCACTAGTGTCTCTAAATAGGATATCTGATTTTCTGCGGACAAGCGCCTGCACACCTTCTGGTCACAGTGGAGTTCCAAGAGCTGCTCAACGCTTCTGCTTAACATAGTCATAACTGGATTCCACCAAAGAATACAAGTCATAACCTGACAACCGGTTTTAATCCATAAATCGCCATTGAGGAAATGGCACAACTCATGACGAAACATATTGCAGATATCGCCATCTGAAAATGTGTCAATCTCCTTTGGCAGGAGAATGTTCGGATGTATAAACCCTGCCTGATAAGCGGAAGATGTGTTTTCTGCCAGTGCTACTTTAGCTGGGCCGCGATAGTCAACTTCTGCAGCCGCTTTGAGAAATAGCGGATACGGCCAATTATCACCTTCCAGAGATGTCACTTTGCGCCAAAATGTTTGCCGCTGCATCAAATCCCGCGCCATTTGCGATAACCGGAATACGCTCCCGGCTGCCCATATCAGGAGAATGCAACGGCCAACAGTAAACGTAGTAAGCAGAGAATAGTTCATGAAATCCCGTAAGGCGGGGTAGACCACTTGCGAACAGATAACGAAGCTTATTTCAAGATCCAGCGGCATGAAAATACGCAGTAAAGTCATGAAAAAGATCATTCCAATAAACGCTAGTCCACACTTTTCTGCCCGGCGTAAAACACAATGTCCAATGAGCACAGCCAGCGTAAACCAGATAAGGGCCATGACAACTGAATATATGGAGATGGACATGGATTACTCCTTCTCCTGTGAATCAAGGTTCTCCTGTTGCAGCTCCTTGCGCCGTTGCTCCAGCATTTCCTCTAATTCCCGGATTGTTTTTTCGCTGATCCCCTTTTGAGTCATAGCGGTCATAACATGCAGCACGCGGTCCTCCTCTGTGCAGTCAGGAAGCATATAGGTTGCCATACTGCTGATGATGTCCTCCCGCGCTCTCAGGGGGTAATAGGTTCTCCCGTAGTTCTGCCCGCACCTGGTGAAGCCCCCAACCTGTACAAATCCCTTTTTAATCAGATTGTTTAAGATCAGATGAATAGAGTTCGGATTCCAGTCGCTCTTTGTAATCCGCTGTAAAATCTCCGGGCGAGACAATGGCTTCCCTGCATTCCAAAGCGCATTAAGGACTGCCAATTCATTGTCGGAAAGAATTTGATTCTTCATTTCGTGCTCTCCAGACTGTTTGATTTTAATAACTATAATATTTAATACTAATTTAAGTTAGCTTAACACATTTTACTAATGGTGTCAACTCTGTTTTGCAACTTCAACATCCGATTGGCAAACTGGACAAGAGGGGCAAGGACTGCGGTTCCAAAAACCCGGTATAACGAATAAGAGCAAAACACACCAAGGTCCCTGCTGGATATTGCCAGCAGGGACAAAACTCGGTATAATAATGGTGTTCTCACAGACCGTATAAGCGTTTCAACAGTTCCTCATCGGTCACGGTGTAGTTTGCCGGGTCAACATCCGGTGCGGCGCTGTCTCCTAATGCGCGGGCAATCGCTTGGCGCTTATGTTCTGTATCTGCGTAAGCGTAGATTAGGGTGTTTTCCAGATTTGCATGGCCGAGCCACTGGGACACCAGCGTCAAATCCATCCCATGCTGGTAAAGGTGCATGGCCCTGGTATGACGCCAAAGATGCGGATGGACGCGCTCCGGGATCTCCGGGCATTTGGCTCTGGCGCTGTTGGCGTATTTCTGCATCATAAGCCTTACGGTATCATCGCAGACAGGCTTACGGACACTTTTTCGTTCCATGTAAAATAAGGTTTGCGAGGATGCCGCGGATTCTCCTTCGTGGAAAACCGCTATGTAATGCTTGAGGTGTTGAGCGGTATCTTTCATCAGCGGGACGGTACGGACTTTGTTTCCCTTTCCATGCAGAACGACCTTTGGCGTGGAATCCAGCTTCAAGTCACAGATGCGGACATTCAGCACTTCTTGGATACGAGCGCCTGTGTCATAAAAGAAAATCAACATCACCTGGTCACGCAGACCGAGCCTTGTGGTTGTGTCCGGCTCCGCTAAGAGTACGCGAACCGCTTCCTCGGACATATACTCCACCTTGGAAAAAGGATCATCTTTCTGCGCTTTAATAGCGGAAAGTTCGGCAGACACAGCGATGTACTCCGGACAGCAGGCAGACGCATAGGAAATGAAGGCTTTCAATGCTGCCAGCCGGTTGTTCCATGTGGCAGGCGAAAAACCCTTTTCCGTAATAAGGCTGGAAAGGTACGCCGTAATCATCCCGTAGCTGAAAAGGTCAAAAGTTACGGATGTAACAGGGATATTCCGCTTATCTGCGGCAAATCTCAAAAACTGGTTCAGAACGGTTCTGTAAACAGCAACGGTATTTTCACTTGCCCTGCGCTGAACAGGAAGATAAGTGAGCAGGAAGCTCCGAATCAGCAGGAACAGCTTTTCATCCCGGACGGGGTTCTTCAATTTTCCCATAACTCAGCCCTCGGAAAGACCTGCCCCATGCTTTCCCAATCAATGCCTGCGGATTTCACAAGATTCTCCGGCAGTAAGTGGATGTAATACGTAGTGGACTCTATATCCTTATGGCCCATATAGGTGCGGAGATACGGGAGGCGGGAATGGATGTCCTGCTTCTCGTCAAGCCAGTGGTTCAAGACCGCTGTAGCAAAACGATGGCGCAGATCGTATACACGAACCGGCGGCAGAAATTCCCTGGGGATGTCCCGGTTCGCGCAGGCAAAGAACCGTTTGAATTTTCCCTGCATCCACCTGGCTGTATATGGGCCGCCATCAGGGGAGGGAAAGAAATACTCGCTGTCTGGAAAGGCAACGTCCCGCAAGGTGGCATAAGTCCTTGCCATAGAACGCATATCATCGGACATAACCACCACGCGGCTTTTTTGCATCTTGGTATTCAAGATTTGGACTTCGCCAGTATTCAGATCCACATCCTGTTTTTTCAGCGTCCTTCCCTCATTCGGACGCAGACCGCAGGTATAGGTCAGCCGGAAGTAGACGCTGAGAAGAATGGGGCGAAGGGGTTCTTGGGGGTACTGGTACGAATCAATCTCCTGGAAAAGCGAGGAAAGCTCACCATCTGTAAAAATATACGGGACAAAGATTGAGCGGCCAGAAGCAAAGCGATCCGGCAAAACATATGCGGGTTTTCCCACAGAGATCAGATATGCGGCGAAGCCTCTCTCGAAAGCAAGTCTGGACAGGATCACTCCCGCTGCGGTTCCGGCATCCTTGACCCAGCTTAGTGCCAGCGGCTCCGTCAGACAATCCGCATCCGGGTATTTCTCCGAGCAAAAACGGTCAAAATTCCGGGCGCGGTCGAGATAGGTGCTTTCCGCACCGCCGAGGGAAACCTTCAGCCGGATCATATTTTCCAAGTCCTCGCCAAAGTGGCTGTTGAAATCCATGCTCATAGGAACTCCCTCCTTTTTACGGGAATCCCACTGAAACTCAGCGCACATTCCTTCAGGTTGCCGGTGTCCAGCGCAAGATACTGAAGTGCGGATTGCATATCCTCCTGCCCAAGAACCTGGGCAACCATAGCAAGGGAACTTCCAGAAACAAGCAGCTTCTTTGCCAATCTGCGCCGCAACCCATGAAAACCTTTCCCATCAAAGGGCTGGCGTTCAATCCCGGCGCGGCGCTGGTAATCCTTGAACATCGTACCCACCGAGGACGCATCCTCAATGGCGGTCTTGGGTGCGGCACACCTCAAAAACAGCTCGGAGCAGTGGTTTTGCGGACGGGCATTCAAAATGTAATCCTGTATCGCCGCCCCTGCCTCATTCAACAGAGGCAGGCGGACAGCCAGATCCGTTTTGCTCTGCTCTACCCGGATTTCCCCCTTCCGCCAGTCAATGTCCGTCAGCTTCAAACGGATGATGTCGCAGGCCCGCAGCCCCGTTGTCGCGCCAAGAAGGATCATGGCTCTGTTCCGTTTTCCGACTTCCGTAGAAGAGTCGATCACATTCAAAATGCGCTCCAACTCCTCATCGGTCACGTACCCTTGAATGGGCATCTCGCGGTAGACCCTGTTGGAAAACAGTTCCACGCTGTCCGGGGCATCTTCGCCAATCTCTTTCAGAAAGGCGTGGAAATGCCGGAGGTACAGAAACAAATCGTGTAACGTAGAAGTCTTGACCTCTGAGGCCACCTTCAGAATAAAACGCTGCACATCGTCGATGGTCACAGTCGCCAGTGTTTCATGCCCAAGCCTTTCAAAATGGCAAAGATACTTGCGAACCGCCCACACGGCGTCATCCCTCGTATTTGCCCCATATTCTTGATGTGCTGCAAACAAATCTACCAACCGTTCACTATGGCTGCTTAATACATACTTCGTCCCATGCTGGGTGGCATCAATGCGTAGAGTTCCCGTCAGATAAAATTCATTGAGCCTCCTCGTAATCTGACGGATCTGCCGGAGATAGTTATACGAAACTTCTCCTGATGCGTAGCGGTCTTCAAGTTTTTGCAGAAACTTGTCCGTAACAGCAGGGTCATACACACATAACCCCTGCTCCCGGTAATACTTGGCAACCATCCCGGCTCCCGGCATCCAGCCTCGCCAGATGGTAGCTTCGCTGAAGCCAAGCCGCTTGGCTTCAACAACCATTTGTGCCGTCAGTTCTCCGACAGTCATAGTCTTTGTTTCCATTCAATCGCCTCCTGTTTCATAGTCAGGGATTCCCCTGCCACTATGATTATCGTTGGCGGTGCCGTGACTGACAATATTATTATACCGAGTTTTGCCCCTGCCGGTCATCACCGGCAGGGGCTTCAGTTGATCTCGTGCCTATTTGTTATACCGAGTTTTTGGAACCGCAGTCCTTGTCCTATCTGCCTTTCCTCCGCTAACTCGGTATAATATTTTTCTCGGTATAACTACATTTTCCCGGCCCTCGTTTTCCTGCGCTTTCTCAGTTCCGGTTATTCTTTAATCATACCGAGGAAAGAGGCACATCGGGAAAGATTTTACAGCCAATCCTCAATCAAGTAAAATGAGAGTATACCATTTATTTGACTGGAGGAGAATTTCTTATGGATAGTCATATTATGACAAGCGATCAACTTATTTCCTTTCAACATTGGCTAGCGGTGGAAGAACGGGAGCAGAGCACGATAGAAAAATACATGCGGGAGGTAAAGCTTTTTCGGGCTTGGCTGGCGGGTCAGGCGGTAACAGCGGAGACTATCGCTAACTGGAAAAATCATTTACATGCAGAGAGCTACAAGCCAGAGACAATCAATTCCAAGCTCTCCGCACTGAATAAGTTTTTCAAGTTCATGGGGTGGCAGGAGTTGCGGATAAAGTACCTAAAAATCCAGAGAAAGCTATTTCGCGGCACAGAAAAGGAACTAACGAAAGATGAATATCTTCGCTTATTGGAAACAGCTAATCACTTGGGTAAAGCACGTCTTGCGCTGCTGATTGAGACTATCTGCGCAACTGGCATGCGAGTATCGGAGGTGAAGTACATAACAGCGGAGGCAATTCAAGCAGGCCAGGCGGATATTGCGCTGAAAGGCAAAATCCGTACGATTCTTCTGCCCGGCAAATTGTGCCGTAAGCTGCAAAAATATGCCAAACGGCAAAAAATCACTTCCGGCGAGATTTTTCTCACCAGAAGCGGCAAAGGCATCTCCCGCCGCCAAATCTGGGCGGAGATGAAAGCATTATGCAAAAAGGCCAGCGTAGCGCCCTCAAAAGTATTTCCCCACAATCTGCGGCACCTGTTTGCTCGGACGTTCTACCGTGCCTGTCGGGATGTTGCGAGGCTGGCGGATGTGCTGGGGCACTCCAGCATTGAGACCACCCGCATCTACCTCATCTCCACTGGCGTGGAGCACGCTCGTCAGTTGGAGAGACTAGGACTTATTTCTTAACCCCACTGATAGACAAAATTAATAGGTTGCCTTAAACTGGCGATAAAAACAGGTCCTCATGAATATCGGACCTAAGGGACTGTAGGTATTCTATCACAAAAGATAGGGGAATGCAAGCCTATTTCCCTGCTTTTTCGCGTAACAAATCCTGCCGGTCAACAATATTGGATGACCGGTTTATATTTCTATGCCTTTTTCCAGCTCCGCGCTTTCTGCGCGGGGCTTTTTGCTGCCCGCAAAGCCCCTGCAGATGGGAAAAGAAGCGCACAAACAGGGCGGTCTATTAAGTCTGTGATGAATCAGGAGGGAGGTATCTATGCCGCAAACGAGACAGCATATCCAGCGGAGCTGCAGCCAGCAGCGCCAGCGGCATATCCAGGCGGCGGACGTCGGCGTACGCCTGACCCGAGACGGCATTGAGCGGTTTATGACTGTCTGTCGGAGCGAGGGCCGTGTGGAGGGTACATTGAAATGGTACCGCCGCGGCCTGAACCGCCTCTATGACGACCTCCCGGAGGACAAGACCATCCGTCACGGCACCCTGGAACACTGGCGGGAGCATCTGGTGAAGGCAGGCTACGCCCCCAGCACGATCAACAGTTACCTCTCAGTAAACAACGCCTACCTGGATTTCGTCGGACATCGTGAGTATCAGCTGGCTAATCAGTTGAAGCTGGAGACGGAGCTCCAGCCGGAGCTGACGCGGACGGAGTACCTGCGGCTGCTGCAAACAGCCCGGGCGTTAGGCCGGGAAAAGGTGTACCTGCTGGTGAAGCTGTTCGCTACCACGGGGTTGACTGTGCAGGAATTAGAGAAGGTAACAGTGGAGTCGGTGAGAGAGGGTAAGCTGACGGTCACTTTCAGCCGGAATAAACAGGTGCTGCGTATCCCGGAGGGCCTACAGGCGGAACTGCTGGACTACGCACGGCGAAACGGCTATCTCTCCGGCCCCATCTTCCTCACCAAGGACGGCACGCCCATGAGCCGCACCTACGTGAGCACCGTCATCCGGCAGCTGTGTACAGTGGCGAAGGTGCCGGAGGAGAAGGGCAACCCCCGCTGTTTGAAGCGGCTGTATCAGAGTACCCGGGCGGGTATTGAGGAGAACATTGCCCTGCTGGTGGAGCAGGCCCATAGCCGCCTGCTGGAGCAGGAGCAGCTGGAGATCGGTTGGGATGAAAGATAGTGAAAGTTGTTATCAATGCCCTGCAATACAAGCAGAACAGCTCTGGGATCGGCATTCTGCTCCGCGACCTTTTCGGCCCCTATACCTGTGTTGCACGGAGACAATGCCAAGTTGTTTTACCGCATGACAGTCCGGACTTCCCCGCATCTCCGGCGGCGGAAGTCATTCGTATACCATGGGCCCATGGACAGCATCTGCGGAGGATGCTCTTTCAAACCTTTCATTTAGGCAGAAAGTATTGTCAGAAGGCGATTCTTCTGACCACAGATTCCAAAGTACCCTTCTTCCTGCCCAAAAGCTGCGTTCTTGTCCCGCTTGTGACGGATTTGGCGGTTTACCGGCTGCGGGAGACCTATCAGCTGTCCCGCGTACTCTGGTGGCGGCTGCAATACTGGTATGTGCGCCGCCGGGCAGACCTGTTCCTTGCTATTTCTGAATTTACAAAGCAGGAAATGGTGGAGATACTGCATGTTCCGCCGGAGAAAATTGAGGTAGTGCCCTGCGCCTGTTCTTCGGAGATGAAGCCGGTCAAAGATGGGGCGCGGTTGGCAAACATTCGGGAGAAATATGATCTTCCAGAGCATTTTGTATTATTTGTAGGCAGCTTCAACCCCCGTAAGAACTTGGAGCGACTTATCAGGGCTTTTGACAGAGCTAAAGAAAAAGGCATTCCCCATCGACTGGTCATCGCTGGGGAGCAGGGGTGGAAATTTAACAGAGATGCTGCGCTAAGAGGAATAGGGTATTGCAGGGACATCTGCTTCATCGGCTATGTGCCGGATGAGGACATGCCCGCGCTGTACTCCGCTGCGGACTTGTTTGCCTTTCCAACGCTGTACGAGGGGTTCGGCATCCCGGTACTTGAAGCGCAGGCCTGCGGGACGCCGGCGCTGACCAGCAGCGGCAGCGCCATGCCGGAGGTTTGCGGCGAGTCCGCTGTTTTTGTGGATCCATATGATGCAGACAGCATCGCGGAAGGGATACTGTCTATTCTGCGCGATCCAAAATTGGCTGCAAGCCTGATTGAAAAAGGCCTGGAAAATGTACAGCGTTTTTCCTGGACGGCCTCGGCGCGGCGGCTGGATGAGATCGTGGAGAGTCTATGAAAATTGCGTTGGAGCTGCAGCCCTGCTGTGGGAAACGGTCCGGCATCGGACATTACACCTATGAGCTGGCCCGGCATCTGGAAAGCCGAAATGGCGTCGAATTTTGCGGCAATTTGTTCAACTTTTTAGGAAGAAACGATAATACGGCTGCCTTGCGCGGCATTACGATACCAATACAGGAAAACCGCCTTTTCCCTTACGGGATATACCGGCGTATATGGAATATTGTACCGATTCCGTACAGTGATTTATACCGCAATGGTGCGGATGCAGCCATATTCTTCAATTATATTGTTCCGCCCCATATAAAGGGCCATGTGCTGACATTCATTCATGACATGACCTATCTGCGCTGTCCGGAGACCATGGCCGCAAAAAATCTGCGCAGGATTGAGAAAAATATCCAGTACAGCGTGGAGCGCAGCAGCCGGGTTCTGACCATATCGGCATTTTCCAAAGGGGAGATCGCGGAGCTGCTGGGTGTTCCTGCGGAGAAGATCTCCGTGGTATACCCCGCGCCCTCCCTACAGCCGGGAACAGCGGATTTCGGAGTGTGCTGCCAGAAATGGGGGCTTCACAGGCCGTATCTGCTGTACGTGGGCACGATTGAGCCGCGGAAGAATCTGGCCCGCCTGCTGCGGGCGTTTGCGCTGTTAAAGGAGAAATACCGCATTCCCCACCAGCTGGTTCTGGCCGGGGGCCGTGGGTGGCGGGATGAGGAGATCTTCCAGACGGTCAAGGAAATCAACTGTAAGGAAGACGTGCTTTTTACCGGCTATGTGTCCGCCGGGGAGAAGAACGCGCTCTACCAAAAAGCGGATGTGTTTGTGTTCCCCTCCCTGTACGAGGGGTTCGGCATTCCGCCGCTGGAGGCGATGAGCTTCGGCTGTCCGGTGGTGTGCGCCAACGCGGCGTCCCTGCCGGAGGCGGCGGGAGAAGCCGCAGAGCTGGTGGACCCGTTGGAGGAGGAGAGCATCGCGGAGGGGATATGGCGCGTACTGTCCGATGCGGCGTATGCCCGAAGTTTGGAAGAAAAAGGATATTTACAGGCAAAGAAATACACCTGGGAGGCCTCTGCAAAGCGCCTGACGGAGATTTGCAGGGAGATTGGAAGTTAGTAGAGAGGGAACAGCCATGCAAAAGACAGCGCTCATCATGGCCGGCGGCCGGGGGGAGCGGTTCTGGCCCCGGAGCCGGCAGAACATGCCCAAGCAGTTTCTGTCCCTGACAGACGATGGGAAGACGATGATCCAGCTGACGGTGGATCGGATCCTGCCGCTGGTCAATATGGAGGACATCTTTATTGTCACCAACCGGAGCTACAAGGATCTGGTGCGCCAGCAGCTGCCGGAGCTGCCGGAGGAGAACATCCTCTGCGAGCCAGTGGGGAAGAACACCGCGCCCTGCATCGGCTTGGGCGCGGTGCACATGGCAAAGCGGTACGGGGACGCGGTGATGATGGTGCTGCCATCGGACCACCTCATCAAATACACATCTCTTTTCCTGAACACCCTCTCGGACGCCTGCGAGGTGGCGGAGCAGGGTGAGAACCTGGTGACCCTGGGGATTGCCCCTGACAGTCCGGAGACGGGCTACGGGTACATCAAGTTCCAGCCGGAGGAGACGCTGGGCCGGGCGTTTGCGGTGGAGAGGTTCGTGGAGAAGCCGGACCTGGAGACGGCGAAGGCGTATCTGGCCTCGGAGCAGTATCTGTGGAACAGCGGCATGTTCATCTGGAAGACCTCCACCATCCTGAAAAATCTGGAGACGTATCTCCCGGAGACCTGCCAGGGGCTCAAAAAAATTGGTGAGGCCATTGGTACCCCCATGGAGGAGCAGGCGCTGGAGCGGGAGTTCCAGGCGTTTCAGGCGGAGTCCATCGACTACGGGGTGATGGAGAAGGCGAAGAATATCTACATCCTCAGCGGGTCCTTTGGCTGGGACGACGTGGGCTCCTGGTTGGCAGTGAGCCGGATCAAGCGGAGCAACGAGCTGGGGAATGTGGTGGACGGGAATGTGGTGACGGTGGACACCCGGAACACCACCATCCAGGGCGGCGGGAAGCTGATTGCCGCTGTGGGCCTGGAGGACATGATCGTGGTGGACTCAGAGGACGCTCTGCTCATCTGCGAAAAGGACCACGCCGGGGATATCAAGAAGGTCCTGGAGAACCTTAAAATCTGCAACCGGACGGAATATTTATAAGGAGACTTTACATATGAAGAAAGCATTGATAACCGGCATTACGGGCCAGGACGGGTCCTATCTGGCGGAGCTGCTGCTGGAGAAGGGGTACGAGGTCCACGGGATGACTCGGCGGGCGTCCCTGCCAAACACGGACCGAATTGCCCATCTGCTGGACAAAATCACCCTCCACGACGGGGACCTGAGCGACTCCAGCAGTATCATACGCATCCTGCGTCTGGTGCAGCCGGATGAGGTGTACAACCTGGCGGCCCAGAGCCACGTGCAGGTGAGCTTCGACGTGCCGGAGTACTCCGGGGACGTGGACGCGCTGGGCGTACTGCGGATACTGGAGGGCATCCGGATCCTGGGCATGGAAAAAACGTGCAGGTTCTATCAGGCGTCTACCTCGGAGCTGTACGGTAAGGTGGAGGAGGTTCCCCAGAAGGAGACCACGCCCTTCCACCCCTACAGCCCCTACGCCATTGCCAAGCAGTACGGGTACTGGATGGTGAAGGAGTACCGTGAGGCCTACGGCATATTCGCTGTCAACGGCATTCTGTTCAACCACGAGTCTGAGCGGCGTGGGGAGAACTTTGTGACCCGTAAGATCACCCGCGCCGCCGGGCGGATCGCCTGCGGCTTGCAGGACAGGCTCCAGCTGGGGAATCTGGACAGCAGGCGGGACTGGGGCTATGCCAGGGACTATGTGGAGTGCATGTGGCTGATGCTCCAGCACGAGCGTCCGGAGGATTTTGTCATCGCCACGGGCGTACAGCACACGGTGCGGGAGTTCACCACGCTGGCCTTTGCCCACGACGGTATTGATCTGGAGTGGCATGGGCAGGGCCTGGAGGAACAGGGTATTGACAAGGCCACTGGGAAGGTCCTTGTGGAGGTGAACCCGGCGTGGTTCCGTCCCACGGACGTGGACAACCTGTGGGGTGATCCCACCAAGGCAAAGACGGTACTGGGCTGGAACCCCCAGAGGACCAGCTATGAGGAGCTGTGCGCCATCATGGCGGAGCACGATCTCCAGCTGGCGAAGAGAGAGAAGGCCAGCCGGTGAGGGCGCTGATTACCGGCAGCCAGGGCTTTGTGGGGCAGTATCTGCGCCAAGAGCTGGAGTCCAGCGGGTACGAGGTTGTGGGCCTGGACTTACAGCCCGGCGAGGGCGCTATCCAGGCGGACCTTCTGAACCCGGAGCAGATAAATGCGGCGGTAAAGCAGGCGCAGCCGGACGCGGTGTTTCATCTGGCTGGCCAGGCGGATGTGGCGAAGTCCTGGAAAATCCCGCAGAAGACTATGGAGATCAATGTTATCGCCGCCGTCAACCTGATGGAGGCGGTGCGGGCGTTTGACCCATCGGTGCGGATGGTGATGGTGGGCTCTTCGGACCAGTACGGCAATCTGGGTGAGGCGGGGAGGCTGGTCAGCGAGCAGCTGGAGACCAATCCCCAGACGCCCTACGCCGTGTCCAAGAAGGCCCAGGAGGAGATGGCGCGGGTGTATGTCCGTGCCTACGGGATGAACATCTGCATGACCCGATCCTTTAACCACGGCGGGGCGGGACAGCGGCTGGGGTTCCTCATTCCGGATTTTGCGTCAGGAATTGTAAAGGTGGAGCGGGGAGAGGCAAAGTCGCTGAAGGTGGGCAATCTCACCTCCCGCCGGGACTTCACCCATGTGAGGGACGTGGTCCGTGCCTACCGGATGATTGCGGAGCAGGGAAAGCCGGGCGAGGTGTACAACGTTGGTTCCGGCGTGACCTACAGCGCCCAGGAGATACTGGACAAATTGTGCGAGATGGCTGTTTGTCCCATCCCCGTGGAGCAGGACCCGGCCAGAATGCGCCCCAGCGATACCCCGGTGATTTGCTGTGACCACTCTAAGCTCACCCGTGATACCGGCTGGGAGCCAAACATTCCTTTGGAGGATATTCTCTCGGACACACTCCGCTGCTGGCGGGGACGGGAGTAAACAAGAGACTATGATACTGCAAAAGCTAAAACAGCATCAGTTCCTGTTCAGCGAGCTGGTGAAGCGTGACTTCGCCAAGAAATACAAGCGGACCATTCTGGGCATGGCCTGGAGTATTCTGTCGCCGCTGATGAACCTGCTGATTATGTGGATGGTGTTCAGCAACTTCTTCGGAAACAACGTGAACCACTATGTGGTGTATCTGTTTGCCGGTCAGCTGGTGTTCTCCTACTTTACGGACGCCACCAACCTGGGCATGAACTCCCTGGTAGGCAACGCGGGGATTTTTACCAAGGTGAATGTGCCCAAGTATCTGTTCCTGCTGTCCCAGAATGTATCGTCGCTGATTAATTTTGGATTGACGCTGCTGATTTTCTTCACCTTTGTCGCGATTGATGGTATTCCGTTCACCTGGAAGTTCCTCCTGCTGGTGTACCCGGTGGGGTGTCTCATTGTGTTCAACCTGGGGATTGGCCTGATCCTCTCCGCGCTGTTCGTGTTCTTCCGGGATATGCAGTACCTGTGGGGCATATTGACCCAGCTCATCATGTGGATGTCCGCCATCTTCTACACCATTGACAGCTACAGCTACACGGTGCAGTGCGCGTTCCTGCTGAATCCCCTCTATCTGTTCATCCGGTATTTCCGGAAGATCGTGATAGACGGGACCATCCCCACGCCCCAGTTCCATCTGCTGGCGGCGGGGTATGCGCTGGTGGCTCTGGGGATTGGCGCGTACATGTACAAGAAGTACAACCATGAATTCCTTTACTATGTGTGAGGAGCTGCGATGAAGACGATGTTAAAGGTTGACCACGTGTCAATCAGCTACAAAATAGGCGACTTCAAGGATATTGGCTTGAAGGAATGGACCATGCGGCACTTGAAGAACCAGTACCGCGTGGAGACATTCATGGCGGTGGAGGATGTGTCCTTCGAGCTGATAGAGGGGGACATGCTGGGGATCATCGGGACCAACGGGTCGGGGAAGTCCACACTGCTCAAGGCGGTGACCGGTGTGATGGAACCCCGAGGGGGACACATTGAGCGGAATGGGAGTATCTCTGCCCTGCTGGAGCTGGGTTCCGGTTTTGACGGGGACTTAACCGTGAAGGAGAACGCCTACCTGCGGGGGGCTATGCTGGGGTACACAAAGGACTTCATGGATGAGACCTACGAGCAGATTCTGGATTTCTCGGAGCTGCGGGAGTTTGCGGAGCGGCCGTTCAAGCAGCTGTCCACGGGGATGCAGTCCCGGCTTGCGTTCTCTATTGCGTCATTGGTACAGCCGGAGATTCTGATTCTGGACGAGGTTCTCAGCGTGGGCGATGGTGCGTTTCAGGAGAAGAGCGCAAAGAAGATGCGGGAGATTATTGACGGCGGCGCAGCCACCATACTCGTATCTCACTCCCTGGCGCAGATTCGGGAGCTCTGTAATAAGGTGCTGTGGCTGCATAGAGGCAGGCAGGTAGAGTTCGGCGAGACTGAGGACATTTGTGATAGGTACGAGGAGTTTTTGGCGGGTTAGAAAAGCGGGAGAGGCAAGAACAGTTGGCGCTGTGGTAGTTCCTGGAACTACCATTCCCCCAGACGAGGTCTGGGGGAATATACCTGCGAAACCATTGAGAGGTCATTCGGAAGAAGGAGATAACAGAATGGATGGGGTTAAGCAAGAAGTCAATGTTGAGAAAATCATGGAGGAAATCCGGGACCAAATCCGCAGGGAGGAAGGAATGTCCGATATTCCAGCATTTGAGGATATTCCACTGAGAGGGGAGGCGCCAACCGTCCCCGCGGAGCCGCCGGCGGATAGTACGGAGGCGGAAAAAGAGAAAAACTGGCCATTTTTCATCAAATCCTTACAATATCTAAATAATAACTACGATATACCCTATTACTGGAGCTTTGGACCCAGCTCAGTAAAAACCCTTGCCAAACGGGTTATACGGAAACTGCTCAAATGTTTGCTTGCGCCTATCCTTGCCATGCAAAATGGCTTTAATGCACATGCTGTCCGATGCCTAAATCAGCTGCGTTATTTTGTTGAGATTATTCTTACGCGGCTTGATGGAAATCAGCATGAACTGGAGGAGCTTCGCCAGCAAATTCTGTGTCAGGATGAAGAAATACGAGGGCTGGAGGAACTGCGCCAGCAAGTTCTACGACAAAATCGGGAAATACACGAAATGGAGGAAGGGTATCAGGAACGACTTGATGCGATTCTTCATGAAAGCCAAGTGACTCGGGAGCGGGAGCGTTTAGTATTGACAGAGAATATACACGCAATGAGGGAGGAATTGGTGCAATTGCAGGAGAACCTTCAGCGTGTAGACGCTTCTCTGCACCAGGATATCACGGCTGTTTCAGGAGAGACGGCAGGTGTGCGGGGTAGTCTGGAGGAGCATACTGCGCATCTGAACGAGAGATATGGGGAACTCTGTCAGAAGATTGAAGTTCTCAGCCGGCAGTCAGATGCGTTCAGCGCTTCTGCTGCAAAGATAATTCTGAATTATAAGAGAGAAAACCAGATGCCCTTAGATAGACCTCCCGTCCAAAATACAGAAAACCCGCCAAGCAAAGCAGATGGAGATGTCTACACCGCAATTGATTATTTCAAGTTCCAGAATGATTTCCGTGGAACGCGCGCTTTGATCGCGGAGCGTCAGACCATGTATCTGCCATATTTTAAGGACTGCACAGAGCCGGTACTGGATATTGGCTGCGGCCGGGGAGAGTTTCTGCGCATTTTGAAGGATCAGAATGTCCCCGCCTTTGGCATTGATATGTACCCGGAATACGTGGTGGAAGGAGAGCTCCATGGATTGGATGTCCAGCTGGGGGATGGGATTGCGTTCCTAAAAAATGCGGATATGCGCTTCGGCGGTATTTTTGCGGCCCAGCTCATTGAGCATATCAGCTTCGCTGATCTGCAAACGCTCTGCTTTACAGCCCATGAGAAATTGGTTTCAGGCGGATATCTTATCCTGGAGACACCGAACCCAACGTGTCTGGCAATGTTTACAAGCAATTTTTACCTTGACCCCACACATGTAAAGCCTGTGCATCCCTTGCTGCTTTCCTATGTACTGAGGGAGGCCGGCTTTAGTGAGGTGCAGACAATTTATACAGAAGCCAGTCATGCAGGAAGCGCCTTGCCTCTGATAGACAGCGATGGAATACGTAATTTGGAAGAAGTTAATCGAGCAATAGAGCAGGTGTCCAACTTGCTTTACGGCAGTCTGGACTACGCGATCATTGCAAGAAAATAGTGAGCTTGAGGGAGAAAAAGCTTATGCGCGTAATCCAACTTTTGCCAACCGTTTCCTATGGAGATGCAGTAGGGAATGATACGTTGGCCATCCAGGACATTATTCGCCAGATGGGCTATGAAACGCAGATCTATGCGGAAAACATCGATGGCCGCCTTCCTGCCAGGACCGCCATGCCTTTTTCACAATTTCCCGATTTATCGAATGAGGATGTTGTAATCTACCACGGTTCAACAGGGACAGAGTTGAACTTCAGGCTTCCGCAGCTGGGCGGCCGGAAGATCATGATTTATCACAACATCACTCCACCGGACTTCTTTCACCCATATTCCCCCAGCGCAGAGCAGCTTACCGCCTTTGGACTGCAAGGCATAGAGAATCTGCAGGATGCGGTGGATTATTGTATAGCTGCTTCAGAATTTAATAAATCCAATCTGAGAGAGATGGGCTATGCCTGCCCGATTGATGTTTGTCCTATTTTGATTCCCTTTAAGGACTATGAACGGACGCCCAATAAGCGGATTTTGCAGCAGCATACGGAAGACGGCTATGTAAATATCCTTTTTACCGGCAGAGTTGCACCCAACAAAAAACAGGAGGATATTATCCGAGCTTTTTTCTACTATCATACATATTACAACAAAAAATCTCGACTGATTTTGGTGGGTTCCTGGAACGGGATGGAGAAATACTATGACCGCCTGTGTGACTATGCCAATCAATTGGGGCTTTCTGACAGTGTCATTTTCACAGGACATATTAAATTTGATGAAATACTTGCCTACTACAAATTGGCGGATGTGTTTCTTTGCATGAGTGAACACGAGGGGTTCTGCGTTCCGCTGGTAGAGGCAATGTACTTTGATGTGCCGGTTATTGCATATCGCAGTACAGCTATCCCGGATACATTGGGCGGATGCGGGATACTTCTGGAGAGTAAGCATCCTAAAGTAGCTGCGGCGGCAATACATCAAATCATAAGTGATAATCGATTCTGTCAAAAGCTGATCGATGGCCAACGGCAAAGGCTTGTGGCCTTTGCGCATGAGAACATAAAGCAGCGCTTTGTAGAATTATTAGGAAGCTTTATAGAAAAAGAGGGATTAGGTTGAAGAAGATCGCTTTTGTAACCCCTTGGTATGGGGAGGATATATCTGGCGGAGCAGAGGCGATGCTGCGTGGACTGGTCCACCACCTATATGAGGCAGGTGTGGATTTAGAAGTGCTGACTACCTGTGTGCGCGACTTCCGCTCAGATTGGAGTGTGGACTATCACCCTGCTGGTACAAGTACTTGTGCAGGCATTCCAGTCAGGCGCTTTCCAGTGCGTCCTAGGGATACCGCTGCTTTTGACCGGGTGAATGCAAAACTGATGAAAAATCAGAGGATCACGGAGAAAGAGGAAACAACTTTTCAACGTGAGATGGTTAATAGCCCCAGTCTGTATCAGTACATGTCGGAAAAAAGTGAAGAATATTCACTTTTTGTTTTTATCCCATATATGTTTGGTACAACATATTATGGAATCCAATCCTGTAGAAAAAAAGCGGTGCTCATTCCATGTCTGCATGATGAGGCCTACGCATACATGAAAATTCTTAAACAGAGTTTTGCCCAAACAGCAGGAATGGTATTTCTGTCAGAGCCGGAACAGCTTCTGGCACAAACGCTCTATGGTGTTTCCGGCAGAGCATTTCAAAGTTTGGGAACAGGGATTGATACAGAAATAAGAGGAGACGCAGTTAGGTTTAGAAGGAAGTATCAGATTGACAGTCCGTTTCTTCTGTATGCAGGCCGAAAGGATGCAGGGAAGAAAGTAGACGTTTTGATCCAATATTTCCTCGCATATAAGAAGCATAGTCCGTCAAAGCTGAAGCTTATCCTGATTGGCGGCGGCAATATCGAATTCCCGAAAAATGGCGATGTAATTGACCTGGGGTTTGTGCCGGCTCAGGACAAGCATGATGCCTATGCGGCTGCATCGGTGTTTTGCAATCCATCCCAATTCGAGAGCTTCTCGCTGGTGATTATGGAGAGCTGGCTGGCGGAACGGCCTGTACTTGTCAATGGCGACTGTGCAGTGACAACGGATTTTGCGCGGAAATCAAATGGTGGACTGTACTATCAGAATTACATTGAGTTTGAAAAGTGTCTGCGATATCTCCTTACAAATATAGATGTAGCCCGGCAGATGGGCGCAAATGGCCGCAATTTTGTGCTCAAGAATTTTTCATGGGATGCTATTGCAAAAAAGTATACGGAGTATTTCAAAATGGTAGAGAGCGAGATTGGACAGTGAGAAGGGAAAAGATCGCATTTGTATGCCAGCGATATGGTTTGGAGGTTAACGGCGGTTCAGAATTGTACTGCCGCCAGCTGGCCGAAAAGTTGACGGAGCACTATGACGTGGAAGTGTATACTACCTGCGCCATAGATTATGTCACGTGGAAAAATGAATACCAGCCGGGAATGGAGGAGATCCACGGCGTCACCGTGCATCGGTTTTTGAATGTCCGACAGAGAGATCAGCGGAGCTTTGACCAAATCAGCCAGCGCGTATTTGCAAACGCCGCGCACAGCGATGCGGAGGAAAGCAAGTGGATTGAAGAGCAGGGGCCGGTCTGCCTGGAACTGCTGGATGAACTGGCGAAAAAACATCGAGAGTATAAAGCGGTCATCTTCATGACTTATCTCTACTACTTGTCCGCAAAGGGACTTCCTATGGGATTTGAAAATGCGCTCTTAATCCCCACAGTGCATGATGAGTCGCCAGTTTATCTGCGATATTATGATTCTGTATTCTCTTCGGCAAAAGGGTTCATCTGGAATACGCCGGAGGAACGGGACTTTGCAGAGCGGCGCTTTCCAAACATTCGGAAGATACCGGGCGTTCTCGCAGGGATTGGCGTAGATGTGCCGGAAGGGCCGCTGCCGGAGATACCGGAAAGCCTCCGGGTTGTACCCTATATTACATATGCCGGACGAATTGACGAGTCCAAAGGCTGTGGGGAGATGTTCCGCTATTTCCAAGAGTATAAAAAGCAGTATGGCGGAATGTTAAAGCTGGTCCTTATGGGAAAAGCGGTGATGGAGATACCATCGGATCCGGATATCGTATCGCTGGGGTTTGTGTCCGATGAGATGAAATTTGCTGTTATGGCATCCGCAAGAGCGCTGGTATTATTTTCGCAATTTGAGAGCTTGTCCATGATTGTGCTGGAGAGCATGATTATGGGGCGACCGGTGCTGGTGAATGGAAAATGTGAGGTGCTGAAAGGGCATTGCGTCAGGAGCAATGCCGGGCTGTATTTTACGTCTTATACGGAGTTTGTGGGGACGCTGAACTATCTGTTCACACATCCCACGCAGTATGAAGTTATGAGTGAGAACGCAGTCAAGTATGTGGAGGAGAACTATCGGTGGGAGAGGATTGTGGAGACGATCTGCCAGTTAATTGAAGGGAGTTTTGCAAGATGACGGAATCTATGAAGAAAATCGAGAATAACCTTAACCCGCCTATTTTGCTGCAAAGAGGTCTAACGCTGGAACAGTTTTCAGATTATTTATCGGATGTTACTCTGGAAGATGCGAACGAAACGACAGAAAAGGAACTTAAAAACTACTTGAAGGAAGACTTCAAAAGATTTTGCTATACGTTTTCATTGCTGCCCGACATTGAACATGAAAAAAAGCTTTTGGAAATAGGCGGTAACCCCTACTATTTGACAGCGTTGATGAAAAGATATACAAAATTTGCAATTTCTTGCACAAACTGTTTCGACGATGATGATGGAAGATACTATGTGGCACAGCAGACATTAGTACATAAAAGCGGGGGGGGGGGGGGCTCCTTATCCCTTGGATCAATCTAAATATTGAAAGGAATTATCTCGGGGAAAAAGAATACGATATTGTTGTTTTTTGCGAAGTAATTGAGCACATGATTGAATCGCCAATTAGAGCGTTATTAAATATCAACGCGATGCTCAAACGCGATGGAATATTAATTTTGTCAACGCCAAATGTTAACCGTTTGGAAAATGTGGCCCGGATGATAGCAGGCGCAAATATATATGACCCATATTCCGGCTATGGGAAGTACGGGCGGCATAACAGGGAATACAATAAGCACGAACTGGCGCAAATGTTGACACTGTGCGGTTTTGAGATAGAAATCATGTTCTCAGCCAATGTACATCAGGAGTATGCAGTAAATTATTATAATAATGTAGAGAAAATGGCCGAACTCCTCGCAGCTATACCTTATAGGGATCTCGATCTGGGGCAATACATCTTTGTCAGAGCGAAAAAGGTTCGCGATGCAGATAGTGTCATCGCACCAGAATGGTTATACAGAAGCCTGGCGACAGATGTAATTATGCGTGGAGGGCAATCAAAGAGTTGAAAGGGTTAATAAAATGTCTGCCATAAGAAGAGCGGAGAAAAAGTATACACAAAGATTGCCAGATAATATCCTTAAAAGGAACTGGGGAATCATCACAATCATTGCCGCATTTATAATTCTCTGCCTTATTTTAGTAGAAGCGGCAGGGCTTCAGCTGATCTTTTCTGACGGTGCGGGATATTATAGCTATTTGCCAGCTGTTTTTATCGATCATGATATAAGCATGAAGACTTTGTTTGAGGAAACAAAGAATATAGCAATGGATTATTTGAATCGCGGCCCCATAGATGAAAGCGTCTCGGTTCATCCTAATAGCTACACGACCGGCGTGGCAATTATGCAGGTTCCGTTTTTTCTCTGCGCACATTTGATTGCGATTTTGACCAATATGTGGCCAGCAGATGGAATAAGTTGGCCATACCAAGTAAGTGTTTTTATTGCTCAAGTATTTTATGCATGCTTAGGGTTGGCATTTACATATAAGCTGCTGCAAAAGTATTATGATAAAAATATCGCACTTTTCGCAACAACGTCTATAGCATTTGCAACCGGGCTAATTTTTTATTCGGCGTTTGGTGGAAGTTTCTCCCATGCTTTTTCATTTTCAGCAATAGCATTATTTCTCTATTCGTCTGTATATGCGCATGAACAAGGCAAATTGGTGTATCACTTATTAGCAGGCATGCTGCTAGGTTTAGTCACCTGCTGCCGTGTTATAAACATTGTTTTTGTTCTGTTTTACGTTTTGTATGGAGTAGAGACATGGGAAACAGTTAAGAAGAAGGTCCTGGACAAAAAAGTATATTTACAGTTCTTTGCAGGATTTTTGGGCTTTATATTGGTTTTTAGTATACAAATGGCCTATTGGAAATATGCCTATGGAGGGTGGCTTGTAAATTCATATGTTGGCGCTACCTTTTCGTGGTCTAAACCGCATGTTCTCGAAGTACTGATTTCGGCCGGACGGGGACTTTTCATATGGCATCCCATATTTATCATTGCGGCAATTGGGATACCATATGTCAAAGAACATATGAATACGGCAAAATTCGGACTTTATTTTTCAGTATTAGCTTATGTCTATGTAACATCTGCGTGGGACTGCTGGTGGTATGGAAGTTCGTTTGGGCAGAGGACATTTACGGACAGCCTTTCAGTAGCCGCGCTCTTTATTGCTGCGGCATCTACACATTTTCTGGAATGTTCGTTAAAGAAACGAAGACTCATTAGAGGTATAACTTTAAGCGCCGCAGTCATTGTGCTTATCGTCTATAATGTGGGGTTTGCTATTGCTAATCAAGAGGGGATGTACCAACATGAGGATATAAATAGTTACAGCTATTCGGAGTTCTATCAAGTCCATGATATGTGGGCTAGGAATATAGGCACAATCACTAATAGACATCTCTTTTCTGGCAGAATAGGAGAACGGCGGGATGTGAATTTGAAATATATCCCTCACTTCGATTCGGGAATAGAGACCGAAGAAGGACATCTCAGCCGCAGCGCGGAGTTCTTGTGTTTTGGTCCCTATGTGTGGGTGGATCCAGGGACGTATCAGATAAGCGTATATTATTCTACAGATGAAGTACAGGAAGGATTAAGTTCTGTGGGGACTGTTACGGTTAATGCGGGGAATGATACAAGAACCATTGAGCAGATAAGTTTACCGATGAATGAAACACTTGTTGAATTTGAGATACAATTTGATAAAAAAACAGATTTAACACAGGTTGTTATTTTCGCTGAAACGGCAGGTGTGCTGCTTCGGGGATATTCTGTAACACGTGTTGGCTAAAGCACAACTGTATTAATCGCCAAATAGTGAGGTCACGTTGACCGCGCATTATAGATTTTACCATAAAAACTACAGATAGAGAATACGGAGAGAATAGGGATGGACAGAAAAAAGCTTTCAATTATTGTCCCCTGTTACAATGAGCGGGAGCACATATTACTCCCGAATTAGAACATAGGAAATCTGGCTATGTTGAAAGAAAGCGGAGA
>OFFJ01000828.1_pt1 | contig 24476 bp, 30 predicted proteins | sample 1521261 | NCBI WGS metagenome assembly OFFJ01 (sample SAMEA3504122, study PRJEB24116) | mouse gut metagenome | biome: mouse gut; feature: mouse-associated habitat; material: faeces | place: Denmark | collected 2011 | reverse complement strand
CCTCAACTGCTACGGGAACATTATATTTTTCCATGCGCCCTTCAAATTTATCTTTTATTTGTATTAAAGTATTTTTCCAAAAATCCTCTGACGAATATATCCCCTCATCCGCTGGCATCACATCATATTCCACATTTATCGGCTTAAATGAATGGAATCTTGTAGTAATAATGCTATTTTCTTCATTTGCCATATAGTTAATAATGTTACTCTTGCCAGTTCCCGGCTCGCCAGATATAAAAAACACTCCTTTGTTTTTTTCTAAAATCTCATCCTTCAAGTCTTTTATCCATCGCACCCGCGACTGGAAAAAAGGTTCTTCTGTTGCAAAATTATGCTCTCCAATAAGTTCATCTTTTTTAAGTCCCAATACTGATAAAACCTGCTCTTTTGTAATTTCCTCTTCAGAGCGGATAGAAACCGTCCACTCCGAGAGTTCCCTCACCAAGCGGTCATGATACTTTTCACATTGCCGTTCATCAATATTTAAAATGCAGGATAATTTTTTACCAACAAATTTTTTTAACTTTTCAAGATCGTTTTCTTCATCAGAATGAATTTGAAATTCTTTTAAAAAAATTAGCTTCTCGTCATTAGATAATGATGGTATTTGTCGTAAGATATTGTCAAAAGCAACTTTATACATTTTTCCTTTTTCACGCTCTGATGCCTTAGAATCGTTGACCATTGCAGAAAACCGAACATCTGAAATAGAATCAGCCACATTCAATTCGTCTTTCAAAGCTGACCAAAAGTCTTTTAATGGCGGTCTTTTATAACCTTTTCCTTTTGTGGGTGTATAACTTTTATTTCCAATTTTTCTATTTGTATATATAATCGGAACGCATTGTCTATATGTATCTTTGACACTTTTCCAATCATCGCTATATTCTCTAATACATGCCGGCTTTGTTTTTCCATTTTCTGTATGTTCGCAAAACAGAAAGGTATATGTTAATGTGGCATCTGTCCTGGTATGTTTTACTTGGATGCATTCCAATTTTTTATCATCATATCTTACTACAACATCATCCAGCCCCTGTTGCCGAGATGCCTGCAACGTCACACCTGCAACACCAGAATCGGGATTTAGCAGATCGAGTACCTTCTCTAACCCCACATACCATTCATACCAGTATGCATCTCCTATCCCAGCAAGTTTATTATCTCCCATTTTTTTCACCACCATTTTATAATATTTATCCTGCAAATCTAACACTATTGTAGTCCATCTGAAGTATTCAGGCAATCTTTTTTATATTATACAATTCTGGCTTGCAGTAACAGTGTCAGAAAGGCAGAAAAGTTTATAACAGCCTTGTCTGCCTTTTTGTTTCTCAATTCAATATAAAATTCATTTTTATGTTTCCCGCAGTTCCCGCTTATATTTATAATAGCTCCCTCTGGATATTCCTATCAGCTTAATACATTCCACATCCCCCAAAGTCCCTTCAAAATCCTTAGAATAATGGACTATCTGCTTTTTCGCTTCAACGGATTTCTTTGTAATGAGCTTTGCCCCTGCAGACTGTCCGATCTGCTTACCGTTCAGCCTTGCCGTTTCCATTCCTTCCCTTGTCCTCTGGTGAAGGTCGGCAACCTCCTTCTCGGACTGCTCAAACGCTAAGCATATCTGTTTTTCTGCAAGAGCCAGTATGTATTGATTTAACGCTTCTATCATATTTTTCATCAAATCGTCCGTTGCCTTATCCCCGCTGTCCATTGTAATATTTATCCGATTATCCATCGTCTGTTTATAAGTAGCTGTATTGATATGAGGCTCTTTCAGAAATACCAGTTCTACGTTCCGGGCAAAAAGCTCCTTATATAAAGCAAACCCTTCCTCTACGGTTCTGCTCATCCGAGAAACACTGTCAAAAATAACCTTATCACCAGATTTAACTGTCTTTAGAATTTTGTCAAACTCCTTACGACCTTGGAACTTAGTCCCGGTATATACTTCCCTGACAATACGGGCATTAGGATATTCTTTGAGAATATTCCGGACCTGTCTCTCTATATTCTGCTTTGGGGTTGAAATCCGTGTGTATCCGTAATCCATATCTTCATCTCCATTCCATAAAAAATACTGTGCCAAAAGTAACGAACGATAGATTTGACACTGATTCTGTGTCAAATCATGCCTTTTCGATACTGTACTTTTGGCACAAAATCCGTAACCCTACTTTTGATACTGTAAAAGCCCCGAAAGACACCTTTTTAATACTGGTGCTTTCGGGGCAATCCTTTTGGACATAAATTTCTGAGTTTCAATGCAAACGTATTCTCACACAGCGCCACCTTTTGCTGCAGCCACGCCCCGGAGAAAGCCCTGTGTGAAAAACTCTTTTGACATTTCCACAAGGCGGTTTGACATTTCGCCGTCAATCTCTTCATATGTCTTTGCATCCATGTGCTCTGCTACCAATGTGCTTATGCTGTCAAGCTGAAAATTCAGCACGCTAATCACTTCGGCTGAAAATTCGTTATCAATGATTTCTTTCAAACATCCCATCCCATTACCCCCGCTTATTTCCTGCACTCTGCAGTTTCCGCATACTTCTTCTGTTCTACTAACAGTGCGCTGAGCATTTCCTCAATGTCCTCCCATCTGCTGTATCTGAGATACTCATACTTTATGTAGAGCTGGTAGAGCGCCTCAATGACATTCTCATACATAAGGCATGCATTTATATGTTCTTTCTCAATATTTTCCGCATACTGGAAAAATTCATAGATGCACTCGTAAAAACGGAGCACATTACAGTTTTCATATACCTCCGCGGCAGGAGAAGCGAGCATACGGTACTTAAATATTGTATGCTCTGTTTCAATGCGCTTCCTAAGTTCTATTTCTCTGTCTGACATATCACCACGCCTCATCATATCCGCCACCTCCTCATGCAGCAAGCTCAATCTGCCTGCTCTGTCTGCGGTAGCGGTACACATGGTTGGAAAGGATCTCCGTATCCGGCACCTCCGAGCTGTTTATGCAGGCTACCATTTCCGCAAGCCTATCCGCCCCATCCTCTTTTCCCCTGACCGGGACAAGGATTGTCTCATGTATGGACGACGGCAGGATATAAAAATCATCCCCGATTGCTTCCTCAGCTTTTTCCATAGCATTTTTATTGAGTATCTCCACAGCCCCGTTCAGCTTGCGGGCATTGGAAAGCACATACATCGGCGCTATGCCTGTATTTCCGCACAATGCCTCAATCTCTTTCGGCGGACAATTCGCCATTTCTGCCAGTGCATCCATAACAGGCTGAATCCTGCTCCTGTCGTTCTGTTCCATGCTTTCCTTAAACTGCTTGTATAAATCATCTTCCGTCACATCCCAATGTTCCATATGTGCATTTGTTACCTGGATGCTTGCGCACCCTTCATCACCATCGCGTGTGACATCCACAAAATAAGTCAGGGAAAGGTCGAAGAAATTCCGGTGCGGCAGCTCCATTAAAGCCCCGCTGTTCTTTTCCGTATTGACCAGCCTGCCGTTCAGTTTGGAACGGGCTTTGGAATAATCCAGAATCTCCGAAATATTAAAACACTTCTCCGGCTTCATTTTTTCATATACTTCTAAAACCGAATCAATAACGCCGTCCATGTCCTTATTCCCGTTCTGATAGTCGTAATACAGACCTTCCGTATAGATATTTGGTGCCACGTTGCTGCTGTTATCCCGGATGATGATGCCGGAAAATACCACTCCATTGTTTTTCTTTGTATCCTGCGGGAAAATAACTGCCCCAGGCATCCTCTTTTTTAATTCCTTGATTAGTTCCTCCCGAAATTCATGGTTTGTCATGTCTGTCTCCTCCTGTTCTTTACGCCGCCGATTTTGTCTTTTTCAGGCTGTTAATCGCATTTTTATAGGTTGTCTCGGACATCTCCGCAATGCTGGATACGCCGTAACGTTCCAGAACGGCATCCAGGGCAACACCTGTCCTCGCCAATTCCTTGTTAATTGCCTCGACATGGGCGTTCTGTGCTTCCTTTGCCTTTCCTGCCCCTTTTGCTTTTCCTGCTGTCGTTGGTTTGTCCGCTGCTTTCTGCTGCGCTTTCGTTTTCTGCGCGCCGCTTCCCCTGTCTGCAAGCGCATAAATCAAACTGCCATCCTGGTTGATGATGGTAAGCCCGGTGATCTCCCGGTTGTCGTTATAGGAAATGCTTTGGACGGTAAACTTATCATAGGTGTAATATTTCCTGTTATTCCCTTCTCCTTTGCTCTGGATGTTTGCCTTTGACGCCGGAACCCAGATAAAAGGCGCCGTATAAAGCTCCCTTCCAATCCCGACGGAAACGCAGGCCCTTTTGAAGCTGTCGGAAGCCTGTCCTTTTTCTTTCTCCGTATAGCTCTCCGTGCCGACGTCCATCTTGTCAATCCACTGCAGCTTTCCTTCATCCCATATGCTGACAATGCAGTACAGGTTCCCGCCAATCAAAACATGATGCCTTTTCCAGCCCAGCATTCCGAATACCTCGTCAAGAATCTTCATGTCTGCCCTCGCGTCCTTATAAAGCAGGAGGGACAACCCTTTCTCGCTGATTGTCCCGATCCTGCACTCAATTTCATCGGAGCGAAGCAGACGGATTTTATTCTGCTCCATAATCTTTTTCTCCTTTACCTCTCATAGATTTCCCCGTTATCATAAACACGGAAACAGAGATCATCACCGCCGGCCCTTCCATGCACTTCCACAAAGTCGGGCGTCGGTATCACATCGGTTACATATTCCATGCATGTTTCATCCAAAACCCTGTCCTGTGCTCTTTTAACCCTTTTATTTTCTGCCATGCCATTCCTCCTTATAACCGCCGCATAAACATGTCCGCAATGAACCTGGAAATATCATCACCGAATACCATTATCAGGACAATCATTACAACCAGTAATAAAATAATCTCTACCACTCCAAATCCTCTATTGTTCATCCTCATGCCTCCTCTCAATAAAACGGCAGTTCTTCCATGTCATCCGGAATATCCATAAAACCGTCAGAACCTGCGTTATCCCGGCTGCCTCCATCATTGCTGCGGCTTGTGCTCCTGCTTTCCGCAAATTCCTGTTCCTCCGCAACAACCTCGAAGAACGGCATTTTGACGCCATCCTTTTCATATGTTCCGGTCTGCACATGGCCGGATAAGAGTATCTTCGTTCCCTTATGCAGATACTTCTCCGCGAACTCCGCAAGCCTGTCAAACGCAACGATGCGGAAGAAATCAGCCGTAATGCCGTCATCTCTCTTTCTCTTTTTGTCAACCGCCAGCGTGTAGCGTGCAATCGCCATTGGGTTACTGCCCTGGGAGTACCTGATCTCCGGGTCTCTCGTGAGCCTCCCCATTAAAATAATCTTGTTCATCCTGCAGCACCACCTATGCCACGGACAGCCTTCTGTAACTGCTGTCCTTCAAAAAACTATTATAGATTTCCGGTTTCTCGGTCCTCAGCCGTTTCGTATCCACCGTGCTTTTGCTGATCTCTTTCCATGTAACTGTCCTGTCGCCGACAGTTCCGGCTTCCGCTTCCTTCAGATAACTCTTGAGCTGGTTTGCCGCCGCATTTTTCGCCGCCTCAACCTTCTTCAGTTCTTCCGAAAGCCGGTCATATTCCACGCAGACCGAAAGGGCTTCCTCCGGCAGTTCAATCGTCATGCCGTTGGAATGGCTGAACCTGCTGTTAAAATAATCCGTGGTTGCATCGGAACCGTCAGGCACAGGCTCCACACCGCCTAAAACATGGGTTTCCCAGAAATACTTTTCCATAGCGATGATCTTTGCCATCATTTCTTCATCACGCTCCACCACATGATAGAAGAAGTGGTTGCCGCCGACTAATGCCGCAATATAAGTACGTTTTGCGCCCGTGACCGCCATGTAATGCTGCACCTGCAGGATATACGGCGCCGGAACTCCTTCTTCCCATACCTCCTGCTTATATGCGGAAGCGGTTTTTGCTTCAAAAATAGCCATCTCTCCATTCTCATTGATCACGCCGTCCAGATCCGCAAACATGAACGGATATTCCTCTGACTGTAAAAGCATGTGCTTCTGGCGGACCTTGATGCCTGTCCTCGCCGTAAATTCCTTGCGGACAATCGGCTCCAGCAGCGTGCCGAAATACGCATAGTCGCTGTCCGTCTGTTCCGGTTCTCTCTGCCCGGTCTTTTCAAGCCAGAGCTGGTGTACGGACTTGAACGGGTTGATTCCGGCGATAATGGATACATCCGAGCCTCCAATGCCCTTTGTACGGTATTTCAGCCATTCCTCACGGCTGAGGTCCGCTGTCTTTACTACAATTTTCATTCTGTGATAACCTCCGTTTCGTAATAATAAAAAGGACGGATGCGCCACAATGCCTGTCCTGCGGTTTTAAAGCCGCTGCATTATGCCATCCGCCCGTATAGTAGTAAGACAAGATTACGCTGCCACAAGCTGGTACGCCTTGTCGATGACCGGATTCCCCTCATAAGTCTTCATAAAGAGGTTTTCCTGATAATTCTTCGTCCTTCTGATTGGCTCCGCATGGGTTGCAAAGTCTGACGCCGCGTTGATAAACCGGTATGCGTTGCTGCCCAGGTCTTTCAGATCCGGCGCGTCAAAATAACGCATTGCCATATCGTTGCGCAACTTCCGGACATTTTTAACCGTAACGTGGCTTGCACCTTTCTCAACCGGAAGAAGAAGGTCGATATACTCCCTCACCTGTTGGTCGGAAAGCTTCTGCCTCCTCAAACGCTCAAACTCACGCCCGAGGTCTTCCATGTACTGGTCCGCCATGAAAAGCGTCTGCTTTGCTTCGTTGATTTTCCCCCTGATGTCCCCTGTGTGGATCATAGAGAAGCTTCTCTGCGCCGTGGCAAGGGCCAGGTTCAGAGTGTTGTTGCAGCAGACGCGGATCGGCGTCACCGCCACACGGACTGCACCCGAACCGTCATGGGTATTGCTGAATACCAGATACGGGGAGATTCTCTCTCCTGCAATGATAAACTCCCGCGGCAACCTTGCCAGAAGCCAAACCTTCCTTCCGCCCATAAGCGAGCCTGCAGTTTCATACTGCACCCCTTCACCGAGAAGCGCATCCGTGAAAGCGAACGCCTCCGTATTCTGCACGACCCGGTAACGGTCTGTAACAACCCCAAGCACCTGCCTGTCGGTGCTCCTTACATTTGCCTTCCAGCCCTCCACTTTTCCGTGATTGGTAAATATCGGCGACTGGATAACTTCCCAGTCAAGCCCCGCAAGCCGCAAGGCTTCGCCTGAATCCGGCGCTTCCTTTACGACTGTCCCCAGCCCGTGCCACGGTGTTTTCCTGACGCTGAACATTGATTCTACTAATGCTGCCATAGTCATTCTCCTTTCTGATTCTCATTTTTTGTTCCTATTCCCGTTTCCCGATGCTGTCGCTGATGATGTCCAAAATTCCTATGAGCGCTTTCAACAATGAAATCACATGATCCAGCATGGGGCGTTTCCCGTCCTGTCCCGTGTCTTCCCCATACGGATTTTCATAGTCCATTTCAGAATCATAGCCATAATCATAATCCTTCATCCCGCTTCTTTCTCACCTCCAATCCCCCTATAAACTAAGCATAAGGGCAAATGCGAGGGCTGCGTTTAACACGCATTTGGCTATTGACAGCGCCTTTACAAAAACTCTTTTCATGTGCATTCCAACCTCCTTTTTTATGAAAATGTGATTTTTCCGGGAATTATTTTCCCTGCGTCCAACATGGAAAAAGCACCTATACTCCGCCATCTGCGCAGTATGGATGCCTTACAGTAAAATAATATGTTTTTTTATAAGCCGCAAACAACACAATAAATCAAGCAAAATCCCATAACGGAAAGAAAGGGGAAAGATCATATGTTTAAAGAATATTCCGATTTTATGACAGCAAAAGAAGCAATGGATGCCCTCGGAATAGGGAAAACCCTCATGTATTCGCTCTTAAACAGCGGCGAAATTCCTGCCGTCAGGGTAGGCGGCAAGATATGGCGGATCAGCAGGAAAGCTCTGTCTGATTATGCAAAAAAAGTGACAAATTAAAAAAAGAACTCTACGAATCCATATTGGAAATTCGTAGGGTTCTTTTCCCGCATTTAGTCAGGCTCCATATTTATCCCAAGCAGTCCGCTGCACTGGTCTGCAAAATAATTTACTGCCGCTTTGTATTCCCGTTTTTTCATATGCGATACCATTTCATCCCAGAAAAAATTATTAAGATACTCATTGGTGATTTCTGACACTGCTTTTCCATAAGTGTAAACATACGCATCTCCATGCCCTTCATCATCCAATGTGGCAAGGAATAATACACCCGACTTGTCAGAACCTACGCCAATATCATTCTGCAGATAATAAGTTTCCGAATACTCCTCTGCTGTTTTTCCATTCAGGTCATCGTGTGGAATAATAACCGCAACCAATTCGTAATTTTGAACATTTTTAATTTTTTCCATATATTCCGACAGCTCTTTTTCTTCTGAAACAGAGAGGACGCCTGCCGTATCAACCATATTTTCTGCATTATATGATTCATCATACTGGTGCAGGACGCTTGTACTGTCTCCGGCTTCCACATTTTCCTCCTGTTTCGGTTCCTCTTGTTTGAAGAGCGCATCAATTTTTGATTCATTCCTTAGAATAAGCATCAAGCCCGCAATGCAGCACACCGCACACAACATCCCAAAAATGACTTTCTTTTTCCCTTTGGACGCTTTTGAGCGTTTGGATCTGGTTTCTTCTAACTGCTGTACCGACTGATGTTGTTCTCCCGCAGCCTTTGCAGTATTATGTAAATTTTCTCCGACCGTTCCATTTCCCAAAACCCTGCTGCCGCATTTGGGACAGAATTTAATGTTATACGGTATTTTCAAACCGCATTTCATACAAAACATATAAAATCACCCCTTCCGTATTTTTAACTCAGTCATCAAAATTGCCGAGGTTTTCAAGACCGTTAAACATGTCATACAGTTCCTGTGAAACGTCCTCCCTTTCGAGATGATCCGGCACAGATGTATCAATGCCATCACTGACATTCTGATCGCTCGTATAATAGAATACTTTGATGGTCGTACTCTCGTCCATATGCCCTGCCACAGCATCCCACTCCGTAGGCACCGAAACTGCATATACAGCATAACGCAGCCGCCCGTGTCCAAAATCATAATATCCATACTCCTGGAATACAACATAATCCTTGTCATATTCCCCTATTTTCAAATTAGACGCACCATCGAAAATTTCTTCCACCTCTTCCACGGCAGAATCATACATGGCAGTATATAATTTGTGCTGTCCGTAATGGCTTTGTATCCAGTTCTTTGCACCAATGCACAATCCTATGAGCAGAACAATGGCACATGCTGTCCCGACATGTTCAATCAGTTTATCCTTCCATGTTTTGGGTTCATCCGCTTCATTCTGTCCATCTTCTCCAAGTTGTTTCTGCCAGTTTCCACTTTCCAAACTCTGAATATCCATCTTCTCCGTACCACAATAAGGACATTCTTTTTCCGTATCCGGAAATTCTTTTCCACAATTTGTACAAAACATTTTTTCTCCTCCGTTTTCTTTTATTTTTTGATTCACATTTCCACAAATCGCCTCATAAAAGCCTATGATAATGCTTCCTTCGCATATTTAATCCTCCAATCTCCCATATGGGTTTATTCAAAGGAATAATATGTATCCATAGAATCAAATTAAACAGAACCTGTTTTTCATCCATTTATCGATGAATAGAACAAGTAGCACTTTTCATAATCTATTATACAAATTTACAACGACATTACCTGTCTATACTCTAAAAAACAAAAAAGACCTGCGAACCGATCCAAATTCGTAAGTCTTTTTCTTTCTTTTATGAACTTTGTGTAAATACCCTTCTATTCCTTCCCAGTACAACAGACTTGTTTTATCTATGCCAATTTTAGATCGACATTTCTTTTACCAGTTGACCGCAAAAGCACACCTTCACTATATCATCATGATCCTTTGTTCAATATGAAGCCGTCTTCCTAATTTGATGTATAATTTTGCGCAATAGCAAATTTTTCGTATCCCATCCAACAACAACTTCCAGATAGCTTCTCCGATATATGCCACACTGCCCACATAATTAACAAAATCTTATTGATAAAAAATCGCAATATCATAATTTACTTATCTGCACCGTATCCCAAAGCAAACGAACTATTATACTTATTCATACTTTTCATTGCAACCTTCATTGCCCGTATAGTTTCTTCTGTGCTTTTTATTTCCTTTTTAAGTTTTTTCTTTTCATCATTGTCTGCCGTATCAGTTTTAAGTTTAAGCTCCACAAGCTCTTTTTCTATATCTGCTATGTTCCGAACATACTGTTCATAAACTGTATTGGAATATTCTATATCGTGTTCATCATTCAAAAAAATCTCTCGTACAGAAACAATTAACTTAGCAGATTGCAAAATCGTATCTTTTTTTCCACAAACACCTGACGCTCCTACCGCACCGCCAATGCCCGCACCAGCGCTAAGTCCAAGTACCGCACCGCCTCCGACGATTGCCATAGTTCCGCCCGCCATCCCCATGCCACCTGCTGCAATCGCACCACCACCGAGATAAGCCAGACAGGCGCTTGTCAAGGCGGCTCCGCTAAGCCCGGTAAATTGGGAACCTACGAGAGCGACAGCAATAGCGGGGGCAAATGCTCCTGCTGTAAATACAGTGGCAACAGTCACTACAGCCGCAATAGAAATGCTTTTGACAGCAGTTTTCAGAACTTCATTCAATTCAAGCAGGACTTTATCATAACATTTGCGGAGTCTTGCGATATAGCCTTTTTGATAAAATTTTTCCGCAAAAAATAATCCATCAAGGTACTTATCTCCCTTTGCATCACTATACCCCACTAATGGCATATGAAGCCCGCTGTACTTGGTACTTGGAACTTCCTCTCCCTTTTTATTGGTTTCAGTACTAATCGGAAAATACGGTTCAAAAAGCATCGCTTCCAATAACACAAGCCTGAACCAAGGCTGCTCAGGACGGTTAGCATTGATTGCATTATGCAGCTCCTGAATGGAAAACCAATGCAGAACCGCATTTTCATCACCGACAAAAAACGGAAAACCGTCTTTTATATAATGTTTCCATTCTTCAAGCCATCCTTCTTTCAAATCCACTTTCATACCGCTCGTGTTAATATCATTAAGCGTTTTATACATTTCAAGATTATAGAGTATCTCTGTCTGTTCCAGCGTCAGCCCAAATTTCCCAATATCCATATCTTCTTCAATCCTTCCGTAAATATTATTATCCGTTTCCGTAAATGTATTGCGCCGAATATCTTCATACATTTGTTTGATTCGCTTGACATCACGAACCCTGAGATGCCACGCAATCTCATTTCCGATAGCTATGGCAAACCGTCCAATTCCAACATAATTGACCGTAACAAAATATTTTTGAGATATAACAGCTTCTGTAATATCTATTGTAGAAAATACTGCACTTGAGATTGTCAGCATTCTTGTAATGGTTAGATTGCCAAAAGGCTTCACACTATCCCAATCTATATTATTCAGACGAATATCTCCCAATGACGCGCAATTCAATTTTCCCAATGCAAGGGCAAAACGTCTGATAAAATAAAAACTCCGAACGATACAATCATTGGCAACCACTGGCAATGCCTGTTTACTCAGTTGCTCAACAACACCCAGTTCGCCTCGCAGATCAAATTTAACGACAGTATCCTTGATGATCTTTCCGTCCTTATCGCGCTTTGCAAACAAAGTTCCATTAAATACCTTTGAAAGAAAAACAGATAAGTCATTATCGCCAATTTTCATATTCCGAAAAATGGGTAATGCAGAAATCTCTTTAGCAAGCGATAAAAGCGGCCCCGGTATGCCTGTCCCTCCAGTAATGCCTACTGTTACTTTCGAACCTGCCATGTCACTCACAAGATGAAAAAACCAAACAATTGTACCATTAAGCAATTTATTGTAAATATTCTTACCAATGAACGCTCTGCTATTTTCAGAAACAGGTGCGACCTTAAATACACCATTTTTATCCGTACCATATGACATTCCCGTAAACTGTGTCAGCAAAGAAAAAATCAAACCAATTACTGTAGGGTGATGCGCAAAATCACGAAGGTGGTGTTGTAAACTGCCGCCAAAATCCGGCATGTTTCCATCACTTGGTATTGGATATTCTTTTTCCAAAAATTTGACTGCCTCCTTCAAATCATTACCCTTGTAACCTCGAAATTTTGCTGCTTTTGTAACTAATTTTTCGATTTTATCGCTCGCAAAACTTCTGCCTGCTTTAATACTGAAATCACCAACCCAAAGTATATCAAGCATGCTACAAAGAATACCCGATGCAACTGCAACGAGGCAATCCAATTCATCCGTTTGACTCGAAAGAATCTTAATTTGATTATCTAAATCATACAAAACCGTTTCAAGCTCAAAACTGGCAGCAGACTCAACCGATGTAACTTTTACTTCTATCGTACTATCGTCCATAAAATCCCTCCTCTTTACATAAATAAAACCTATTCTGTAGGTTACAATCCATCATAAATCCACATCCTCTTTATATAAGTTTTACATCTTCCCCCTGACTCCTCAGCCACATATCTATCCCCTTGCCGAACACCTCGGCTTCCACCACATACTTCCCATCTTCCTCTGACAGTATCTTCGCCGTTGGAAGCTTGTCCAATATGGCATCTATATCAATCCCGGAATAGACAAATTTCACTTTCTGCAGTTTTCCGCCAAGCATGAACTGAATCCGTTTCCGGAACTCCCCTTCCTCAAATCGGTCGGTATAAGGGATGTGAAACCGTTCCTCCAGCACCCTCAGCTTCTTTATTCTGTCAATCCGATAAATCGTCGGGAAGGAATCGTTTATCACATCAAAATCTTTCCTTACCGCCTCATCCCCTATAAAAGCAGCCATATAAAAATAATACTCTGAAAACATAATCGCCACTGGCTGTACTTTCCTTTTTACCCTGCTTTTGTCCTTACTCCTGACATACTCCATTTCTATGTACCGGCTATGCCTGACCGCCTGACCGATTTTCCACATGGTATCAATAAATACCGTTTTATGCCTCGGCTCAACATAATGAAATTCCTCATTTGCGATCAGTTCCCGGATCTCTTTCTGGTTGTCTTCCGGCACACAGCAGGAGATGATTTTATGGAGGATTCCTGTCATTTCTTTTTTAGTAAAAGCCCTGCTGTCAAGGAGGATTTTACAGATCGCCAGAACCTCACTGTCGAACAACTTTACGTTATAAATCTGCTCCAGACGGTATCCTTTTCTCTTCCAGTCGTAAACAAGTGAATCGGCATATCCGGAACCGGCAGCACTGTCTTCCAGAAAACGCCGGATGTCTTCTATATCCCTCTGTATGCTCCGTTCGTTCACACCATAGTCGGCCGCTTCTTCCTCTTTCCGGACAAGGCATCCGTTTATAAGTTTCGTATATATGTCAAGCACCCTGCTGATCTTGCCTTTGCTCTCGTTCGCCACGCCGGTCCCTCCTACCTTCATCCATTCTGGTTTTATTATACATAAATGCAGCGACATTATCTGTCTATCTTATAAAAACGTCGCTTTTATTTATTATACAAGTCATATTCGATATACGCAATCTGAAAACCCCTGTCCCGATTTTGGGCGAATCAGGGGCTTCCATGAATAATCCAAAAAAATTTTCCATACCCTTAGACTAAGTACATTGCACTTTCTCCATCTAATGATAACACACGCTTAATAAGTGCGCAACTTTTAATTAAAATAAGTGCATAGACAGCAAATACAAAGGTGGTACTGTTTTATGGATAAAAAAGAAGAAGTGAAAAGACGGCGTCAGCCGAAAGAACTGAATAAGCAGATTGGGGAGCGGTGCAGGAAAGCAAGAGAAACCGCAGGATATACGCAGGAACAGCTTGCAGACCAGATCGGTGTTTCCACGCAGTTCCTCTCAGATGCCGAACGCGGCGTCACCGGGATGTCCGTAAACACGATTGTGAAGCTGTGCGGCGTACTGAACATTTCCGCTGATTTTCTGCTTCTGGGGATGGAGGAACCCGATGGAACGGAAAGCCCGTTATCCATCTACACAAGGATAAAACGGCTTTCCCCGCAGGAACGGGAATTGGTAGAGGAAGTCACAAACCTGATGATGAAATCTTTTCATCTGCCGAAATAAAAAATCCTTCCATACCGCTGCCGTCCGCCTCCGATACACTATATTTCACCTGCAGGCATAAAAACGACAAGGAGGAAATATAGCGTATGGCTAATCATAAAAAGAACGCCGGGTGGAGACGCCCGGTAAAGGAAGAAAACGTACAGATTGGGGAACGCTGCCGCAAGGCAAGGGAAGCGGCAGGATACACCCAGGAGAAGCTTGCTGAAACCATCGGCAGGGGGCCGCAGTTTGTATCGGATATGGAACGCGGGAAATGCGGGATGTCGCTTTCCACTTTCAGGAGCCTTTGCTCTGTCCTGTCCGTATCAGCAGATTACCTGCTGTTCGACTGGACAGGCGGAGGCTCTTTGCCGCTTTCCATTGACGAACGGATCAGCAGGCTTTCAGAATCGGAGAGGGTGATTGTAAAGCAGCAGCTTAACCTCATTCTCAGGGCTTTTTCCCTGAATTCTGACAATGAGTAACATATAAATACAGAAGAAAAAATCCCATTCCGGAGTGCCGGCGGAACCCGGAGTGAAGTTTTAACCTCACCATGAAAAAAACACCATTGGCGGCAGTTATCGCTTCCAATGGTGTTTCCTTTTTACCTTATATTCGATTTATCCTATATCCGGTTTCATTTCCACGGATTATTTTATCACCTGTTTTTTCCCCGTCACTCCTTTTGCACGGAACAGCTTTTTATAGGTTTCCCTTTTTGCAGCCGGGACTTTGATTCTTGCTTTTGTATGGATATTCTGGAATGCTTTTGCGCCAACCCTTTTATTCGTCAGCTTTTTCGTCCTGACATTTACCAGCTTCAATTTCCGGCATCCGTAAAATGCCAGCTTTCCAATTTTCCTGACCTTTGCCGGAATCGTCACTTTTGTAAGGGATGTGCATTTATAAAAAGCTTTTGCGCCTATCTCCACGACATTCTTCCCGACTGTTACGGTTTTCAGGTTTCTGCAGTCATAAAACGCATTCTTTCCGATCTTTGTTATACTGCTCCCGATTTTCACCTTAGTAACATTCTTATTCCCCTTAAAAGCCCTGTCTGAAATGGCAGTGATTTTATATTTCACGCCGTTTATGCTGACGGCTGCGGGAATTGTAACAGTCTTCTGCTTTTTATCCAAAGGCTTCACATAAGCTGCCGTTCTGCCGGAAACACTTAACACGGCATAGACAGCATTTGTATCTACATCTTTGAACTGCTCTCCATCTTTGGGATGCGGTTTGTTTTTCTGGCTGTTCTCATTCTCTATATCCGTTTTATCTTTCCCTGTTTCCGTTCCATCTGCCTCTGTTCTGTCCTTATCGGCATCCCCATTATCCTGTGACGGAGAAGGCGTCGGCGTAGCGCCGCCATTATCTGACGGATTCGGGAAAGAAGTTGTATTATCTCCTGCTGTGTCCTGCGGAGGTTTCTTATTATCATCCGGCTGGCTTAAACCGGGCGTATCCTTGCCATCCGAGGGCTTTTCTGTTTCCCCGTTTCCATCTGAAGGCGGCTTTGCAGGATTTTTGATGTTATCATCCGGCTTTGATGTTGATGGGTTACTATTATCGTCCTTCCCATTACTGCCTGTCCCCTCTGTTTCCTGCCCGTCCACTTTCGGTATCGTGACATCGGAAACCGTGGTTTCATTCAAAGCGTCCTTATCTGAAAATAATCCGCCGCATCTGCTGCAGACCCAATGCTCCCGGTATCCTGTCTCTGACGCAGTGGCAGCTTTTTCATCCGCTTTTGAAAGATTGTGTCCTGATGCGGAAACCTCAATCTTTTTGCGGCTGACCTCTTGGTTGCAGGATATGCAATATATCGCTTCATCATAAGAACCGGATTCCGTACATCCCGCATCTACAGAGTTTTCTTTTACCGTAGCACCCGGTATATGCTCCGTTTTGGCAAGCGTTTCCGTCCTTGTTTCTCCACAATGATTACAGGAAAAGACTTTTTCTCCCTCTTTCCGGCATGTCGCCTCCTGGACAACCTCGCCCTCATTCCAGCTATGTGCCGTAATTTCAATCTCTGTAACATCTTTTTTGCTGTCGCAGTTTTTACAATGAATTGACTTGCTCCCTGTTTTCTTACAGTCTGCCGCTTTGTCTATGGTAAAATCCACATCCCAGGCATGTCCTTTCGCATCAACTGTTACCGAATCTCTCATTATATCACCGCAGACAGAACAGATGGTATATCCCTTCCCCTGTTCTGTACAGGTCGGCTCATAGTCTCCATCTCCATCAAAACGGACTGTCGTCTCCTCCGTACATGCTTCCCTTGTAATGGTAACCGCAACCGAGGTTGTTTCGTATATTTCCTTATCATCCCCCGTATATTCCGCTATTGCCACAACACATTTTCCAGCAGGAATTTCTTTATCTCCATCCTCATTCTGCCATTCCCAGCCTTCTGGAAGAACCAAAGACTCAGATACTTTTTTTACAGTATTCGCTACCGCAATCTCGCTCTGGGGGATATTAAGGGGATATTAAGGGGATATTCTTTCTTCCCTATGGTTCCTATATCTGCAGTAGCCGTTGTTGAAGACAGGATATAATTGTCCTTGCCCTCTCCAATAATCTCTATATCTTCTGCAATGATGGATTTATTTGTGCCGATTTCTGAATCCGCATATCTGATTTTGCAGCTGGCTGAAACATTTTCATCTTCTATAATTCCTTCTAAACGAATGGAAAGTGTGTTCTCTGCCCCGTCTATGTTGTCAGAACCATCGTATATTTTCGATATGCTTCCCTCAATATATGGCGTTACCGTTTTCGGGGTTATTGCCGTCGGTCCATTGACGGCGCTGGCGCCCCGCAGCGTTTCCGTTTCAGGTATGAAAGCCTCCAGATAATAGGTTCCTGCGTCCTTTGGCGCTTCTTCCAGTCTGTTTTCTTCCGATACGCTGTCCTTATACCAGCGAAATTCCACATCTTCATATTCTGCCCCCATAATGCCCATTTCATTTTTTCCCGGAACGGAAAGCCTGTTCCCTGAATAGGCAACGGACGGGGTATAGGTATGGAACTGGAGCGATGGTTCCAGCCTTTTGTCTACCTCGATTTCAATGTCAACCGGATTGCTTGCGACAGAACCGGCCGGGGTATAAAAATATCCATGCCATTCCGGTTCATACAGCATATCCTCCGCAAATATTTTAACCGTGTATTTACCGTCTTCCACCCCTTCCGGAATTTTTACCATATGTATGCCGCCGTTACCAGGAAAATCACATATTTTCCCATATGCAATAACTGTTCCGCTTTCATCAACCAGCATGGCTGAAATCCGGTCGTATTCCACATCTTCACCGGGCTGTCCCATGGAATCAATGCTGAAATGTATGCCGCCGCCCGGCTGCAGGATTCCATCATCGTCTATCCGCCGTGCCCGGAAACCGTCATTGCCGTCAAATACAGCGACTGTCCACGCATTGCTCCCGCCTTTTTCTTTTGTCATGCGGTAGCTTTCATCCGGATCTAAGTTTGCACTCAAAAGTTGGTCTTCTTCCCGGTAAGCCGTATAGAAAACGGAAGAAAGCCTGATATTGTATGCCGGGTAAACCACTCCTGCATTGTCTCTCACATCCCATGTTGTCACGTCACTTTTCAAATTGTCTGACGGATTGGCCCGCATAATCCCTGTTTTCATGTCATCAGCAAGCGAGGGGGAACGGAGGAACGCTCCGCCATTACGGAAAGACTGGCTTTTAGAGCCTTCGTGCGTATGGCTGAACCCATATCCTTCATACTCAATTTCTCTCGCATCCAACAGGAACAGTTTCTCCCCGTCCAGCCCCGCATATCCCAGTTCGCCGGATGTTTCCTCCCAATCTTTATGGCTGTCATTATAATTGTTGATAAGAGCCGCCATCTGTGCCCTGCTAAACAGCTTTCCTGCAATATGATCCGGATAATAAGTGTATGGGCTTTCTATCCCCGTTTCTCCATTGAGATACAGATACATGTCGCTGTATTTCCAATCATTTGCGCATTTCTGCCCGTTGTCAGCTTTCTGATCCATACAGAATATATCGCGGTTCACTTGTCCGTCGCTGACTGCAAACAGGCTGTGTTCCCCATCCCTGCTGAAATCTGTTGCATCCGCATCAAGCAGCCTGCTCCTTCCTATGCCCGCATAGTAAATATATGTGCCTGTCCCGTTAGACCATTCCGCTTCTGCGCTTTCCGGCACAGTCGGATTTTCAAGCCCGGCAATCTTCCCGTCAATGTTAAGGTTGACGCTCCTGACTTCGGGTTCCTTAGATAACGTACCGCCTGTTTCCGTTTCCTTTGCATACACCCTTCCCACATCCCCCGGCGCAGCAAAAGATGAAATAAACACCGCCGCTGCTGTCATGCCTGCAAGCAGCCTTCCCATAAACCTGTGGGATTTTCTGCCACTCTTTACACGTTTCATTTCTGATATCCTCCTCTTATACCAAAACAGCCATCAACCCGCTATGGGGTTATGATAACATCATGGTTTTTAAGGATATACTAATGGCAATACACTGAATAAACAATGGGACGGGGTGCGTATATTGATTAAGCACCGGAATACGAATCGCAATATTGATATTGGCAAATTCCGGAATGCAGATGCCGGACTTTAGATTATAATTCCTTCCAAATGATCCATTTCGTGCTGGATAATCTGCGCTGCATATCCCGAAAATTTCTGTTTCTGTTTTTTGAAGGATACATCGTGATACTCCACTTCGATATTCTGATACCGTTCTGTCTTTCTCCTGCCCGTCAGAGAAAGGCAGCTTTCCTCTGTTTCTATCAAGGCAACATATATTCTGTTAGTAAGCGCACCATATACCTGCCATATTAAAAATTGCAAAAAACAGGGATACCTTAGTAGGAGAACCAAAATCTTTTTAAAAAGAATAATCTTCTATCTATCATAGATTCCAAAAGATGCCCACAAATATTTCCTTGTCGGATCTAAAAAAGCAGTTGGAAAACCAATAAATGTAGCTGCTGTAGCGATTATATCAGCAGAGAATGAAAGAATTCCAAGAGGCGTAGCAACTACTCCACTGGTCGCACACACTTTTCCCACTTTTTCAATAATCCCTTTATATTTCATTGCTTTTTGAGCCTTTACAATATCATCTTCTATTATTTGCATATTATCATAGTTCTGTTCGGAAATAGCAGACATCCACTCATCAAGCTTTTCTCGATATGCTTTTGCCTCATCGGTTTGCACCAATTTTACATTATCTTCCAACGAAGAAGCTGTGTATATTCTGTCCAGCCTTTTAGATGTGAATTTTAAAATTTTAATAGTTTCAGCTCCTTCTATAACAGAAACTTTTTTGCCAGTATAGGATGAATCAGCCGTATAAGAATCCGTAACGTTAATCACTGGAGATAATAAATCATTATGATAAGCTATATTGAACAGCTCTTTATATTCTTTAAGTACTTCAATAACAGGATTATGATAAATAAAATCTCCCAGCTCTATAAAATGGTCAATATCAATGCCTGTATAATCCCTTTTCGGTTCAAATTTTAATGCTTTGAGAAATCGAACCTGACCATAGTTGACATTATATTGTTTCTCAAATTCTAAAAATTCTTCAACTTTTTCATCCCATTCATCATATATTTCCTTAATTTTATCTATTGTATAATACTCAATATCAAATCCTTTTTCTTCCATCATCTTTTGAACAGTATCTATGTCAAAAGTAAAAAAGCCCTCCACATCAGCCTCACATTTTTGGTATGGCATGATAATTTTTTTCTCAATCAGTTCACCGTCCATGCAACCATATGTAAACGAGTCTACATAAACTGCACCAGCGACCGTAAATTGTTCAAGAATCATTCGTGCAAACGATAACGAAGGTTTGTAACGTATTAGCATGTCAAAAACCCCATCTGTCATCCCCTTTTCACAAATTAATCCCTCTTGTGCAGCCATTGACAAAAAGGCATTTCTCTGCATTTCATCTAAAACAATTCCTTTATACATCAATCATTCCCCTTATCAATCTCCCGCATATATATAACAGTCAAAAGACTATATAATAAATCTGTTTACATATCATCCATCTTATCCCAAAAACCTTCAAAATCCTTTTGCTCAATTTTTTCGACTTTTACCTTATCCTGTATATCTAGAACCATCTTCATCATCTCCTCCCTTGAATGTGGGCTATCTTCCATTACTTTATCTATGTCCACTCCTTGATGCTTCATTTTTATTAATCCATCTATAATATGAGATGTATGCTCTACAAATACTTCTTCCAAAATTGCATTTTTAGTCTTAGTATCTGCTCCATCATACTCATCATAATATGCACTAATATACTCAGCAAACTTATTTATTTTTTCTGATGATTCCAAAAAACTGATTAATACATCATCCTCGTGATTCTTCTTACTTTGCCGAAGATATGAACCAATTTTACTGAATACTTTTTTGACAACATCGGTTGACAAGTTTCCTATTATTCCGCTTGCAATGGCTAATGCAATAAAATTTAAGATTTCCCCACACTGCTCTGTATAATATCGTCTACCATCATCTTCATGCTCATATTCTATACGGCATGTCCAACCTCGAAAAACAGCCTGTCTAATATTCTTCATTACTTTTTCATATTCTAATAAATGTATAGTCTTGCCACAAACAGGACAAGTCAATATTTCTTTATACTTATCCTCATATACATATGCACAATAAAAACATATTTTTCTATTATCATTTTCTTTACGTTCCATTTTTCCTCCTCAATACATTTTACATCAAATTAGAACGTATTACTTTAGCAAATAAAAGCCATACCCAACCACCTATAGCCCTTATTTACCAGTACTCCCAACACAAAAAAATGAAATAATTTTTTTACCACCTCTTTATGCTGACGTATAATACAGTTGAAAAAAACTTTCACTATGCTAATTTAAATACAAATATCTATATTCTTTTTAATCGGCTGATTATCAATATAACTTAAAAGATATCTTAAAACTGTCCTATTTTTGTTAAGTGTATCTGGTTTAAATGGTGCCGCGCCGAATCCCCACTTTTGTACTTCTGCCATACTGTTCAACTCCTTAAAACATCTTATAACTACCAACTATGATTTTTTTCCAGTTTTCGTATGTTATCCACTAATCTATCAAAAGTGACAATCTTCGTATTTTTCATTTCATACATACTCTGGCTTCTAACTTCCAAAGCTACTGGTGTCATAAAATCCCTCCGGCTAACGACAAGATAATAATATATTCTATATACAGGTATATCTATCCCTTGCTGCAAAAGGCCAGCATTTCTTAAAAAATAATCTCTATTTTTATCCATCCATCGTTTCCAGTCTTGTATTTGAGTCAACCCTTTTCTTACACTTTCACTTTCTGTATTTCTTGTTTGTAGAAGATATTCTGTATTTGCTTTTTCAAATTCAATCAAAATAACGCTATATCCATCAGAGTTTTTTCCAATCAGCATATAATCAACCGCAAATTCATTCCCTAATTCTTGCTCTGGAAACAAATACGCATCGTGATGTCCAAAATTATAATCTACAAATATCGAACCCGGAATAAACCATTTTTTATTCTGTTTTATATATTGCTGTATCTCCAACTCATTATTGCACTTATATATTATATCTTTGAATTTTTCTGCCTCTACTTCAAAATCAAACTCATTTTTATACTCAGCCAAATGTAAGTAATTATTAGGAAATAAAGACCTCTTATGCCAGATAAATTCTCTTATATTTTTATCCGGATGGGAAAACCTCGGGAATCCCCTAGTATTCTTTGGCCCTCTAAGGGCTGCATATGCCGCTTCTGCTTCATATGCTCTTTTTTCTTCTTCGTTTAAAAAAATACTGTAATCTCTGTCTTGTAATTTCATGACAACCGCTCCCGACAATATATTTTATACTGGATTTCAGCCTTTTTCTGTCATTCAGTTCCCTCTGCATTTTCGATCAGCACACCTTTACTATCCAGCTTGCACACCCTATAGCAACTGTTTGGGAAAGTCCTAATTCCTCGCAATATTCATTTAATCTCTCATAAACTGCTTTATCCATACGAATACTGAACGGCTGCGATTCCTTTTTTTGTCTTGGCATACTCCGTCTCCTCTTCAATCAACACATCAAAGGCAATATCAAAAATGCCTTAATGGTGCAAGTTCCTGATCTTCCAAAATCAATTCATCTACACATGATATCTCTGAAATCAAGTATATATAATATGTGATGAAAAAGCAATACAATTCATTGTGCAGCATATAAGCGGAAAAATATCCTGCTTATAATAAAATCACTTCATAAGAAGACATAATTATCTTATTTATAAATAGTTGCTACATTTTTGTAGCAGACAGCAAATTCCTGTGCAATGCTGCTACATTTTTATAGCACATCCACCGGAACATAGAAAAAAAGGCATATCCGCAACGGATACACCCTTTCCCCGGAAGGTGCATCATTCCATCCCACCCAGGAAATCCAATGCACCCTCCGGTATTTCTTCGCTTTGCTCCGGCAGTCCAGCCTCTTCCCGGTTAGCCGCCTCTTCTGTATCTGCCATGAGCGCTGTTCCTGTTCCCATAGCATTCAAATTGCCCCCGCTGATACAATTCCTGACCACCCGTTCTACAATCCCAGTTATCTCCCTGCCGAACTGTTCAAGCCATTCATTCCGGCTGTCTTCCCGGTCTTTGTTTTCAAAATATTCCTTTAAAATCTGCTTGATATAATCCGGAACGGAAAGCCCCGCCTCCTTTTTCCCCTCCATAAGCCTGCCATATAACTCCGCTTCCATACCCTCCATATGGAACCGCACCGTTGCCACATATTTATCCCCCATATCACGCCGCTCCCTGCTTCTTTAGCATCTGCATGGCAAGAAACTCATAGCCTTTCGCATTGGCATGGATGTCCGTATCAAAAGCCACATTCGTCCTCGGTTCGGAAAAATTCTTCACCGCCACAGCGCCGCCTCCGACATAAATGACATTCGTATATTGCAGGTCAAATTCCCTCTCCATCAGTTCCAGCTCCAGACCGTGAACCAGTTCCCTCAGCGTTTCCCTCACATGGTTTACCTGACTTCTCGGAAGGAAGCTGTCTTTCTTTAAGATAACTTTCAGGATTTCACTCTCAGGCACATTCTTTCCATACTGAATCTGCAGTCTCCCCTGGATCTGCTTCATCCACTTTACCATAGCTTTTTCAACCGTGATGGATCTCCGTTCTACTGGCATCCCATTTTTTAGCAACAGCACATCCGTTGTCTTGCTTCCGATATCCACGACCAGATAATCCCCCTTCATATTAGCGAGCCTTGGGGCGATTGCGGAATAGCATTGCGGGAATACAAAAATCCGGCTGATTGTCACATCATACCGGATTCCCTCGTACTCATATTTCAGCGCAGGCTTCTGTTCATAATACTCCAAAAGAGCTTTCTTCTCCCTGCCATAATCAGAGAACGGAAGCCCCACGGCAAGAATGACCTCCGCTTTCCGTATCCCCTCGGCTCCAAGCTCTTTTGCTATGGCAACCATCGTGAGCAGCCTTGCGTTTTCATCCGATACCTTGTCCTCTGTAATAGCAGCCCTGCCCTCGCCGACCTTATAATATTTTCTGCCATACTTTAACGAATGCTCCTTAACCGTCGGCTCCACTGTCCCCATAGCATAAACGCCATTATCGAATAAGGACTGTGCCGTTTTTCCAAACTGGTAACCGTTATCAAACCCAATTACATACTGGTCGCTACTTAGTTTTACCATCTGAATCCATCTCCTTTCCATTCCGGTCCATGCAAAACCGAAGTCCACCGGACTTTGTGCACCCTTCCATTTCCTCAATCTCTGAAAATGAATAGGAACCGTCTAAAAATCCCCATTCATCCTCACTGTTAATGTAGCCTTCCCCGTACTCCAAGTCATCAACCGGAAGCCTCCCGGTCGTGATGAACGTACCGAAGAAATTGACAAGTATTCCGAATTTATAGCGGCATGGTGTCCCGTCACTGTCACCATCAGCAAGCTCCCAAAAATCAAAACTGTTCGGAACCGTGGCCCTGTCAATCCGAAAGTCACAGAAATATCCCCGCACCCCCTTTATTTCCATTGGAATCCATCTCTCTTCCCTTGCGCTGTATCTCGCCATTATGCTGCACCCTCCTTCCATTTATGCTGACAAAAGTTCAAGCATATCCTGCTTGTCTTTCGGCTCATAT
>OFFJ01000823.1_pt1 | contig 24624 bp, 31 predicted proteins | sample 1521261 | NCBI WGS metagenome assembly OFFJ01 (sample SAMEA3504122, study PRJEB24116) | mouse gut metagenome | biome: mouse gut; feature: mouse-associated habitat; material: faeces | place: Denmark | collected 2011 | reverse complement strand
CCCTCATGAGTGAGGATTCAGGGAGTTGAAGCGGACCTGTCCGCTTTGTTCTTTCCAGATATTCATTTCTGACAGGATGGACATGGTTATTTCAGTTGCGCTGCCTCCGGCAGCATCGCTGTCGGCACTGATGTTGGTAGCAAAAAAGTATGTATTATCTGCAGTTTCCACAAAGCCGATAAACCATCCGTTCACATCCTGGCCATCTACACGGCCGGTTCCGGTCTTTCCGTAGAATGTTCCGGCGGCGGAAGAGGAAAGGCAGATGGCATCTTTTACTGCATTGATATTTTCAGGGGCGAAGCCGAAGCTGTTATTTTGTAGCTTGGTTAGAAGTTCGACCTGCTCTATTGGGGAAATCTTCAAGGAAGATTCCATCCAATAAGTGGAGAAATCACCACTTATATTTTCATTTCCATATCCAATTTCCTGAATATAGTTATAGACAAAAGAGGCCCCAAGCTGTTCATCCACTGTCTGGAAATACCAGTTCACGGAGGAGTTCATGGCAGACTGTAAGGTCTGATCCGCATTCCATGCTTCAAATGGATAGCTTTCTCCATTCCATGCAAGAAAGGAGTTTTCTGGTGTAATGACACCTTCTTCCAGGCCGAACAAGGCATCATATATTTTCCAGGTGGAGTTTGGTGCTGTTCGCAGGGTAGCATGCTCTTTGTCGTGTATGCTCCATGTATCATTTTCCAAATCGTATAAAACAAAGCTGCCTTCGTATTCTCCGAAATATGTGGAGAGGTCTATATAGGAAACATTCTCAGAAGAGGAGTCCCATTGGTAGTAGCTGACCTCTGCTGCGTATGTAGAAATAAAAGGAGCAAAACCTGACAGGAGAACAGCAGTCAGTACAAATGCCATCATACCTTTTAGCTTTTTTATAAATGTTGGCTTTTCATAAGAGGCAATGTTGATAATTCTTCGTTTCATCTGCTCCATGTTTCCACCAAGGCCGGCAGCAAACGGAAAAGGAGTAAGTGAAACCTTCTCTGCAAAGTTAATCAGTGTATTGCCATAATCTTCGTAAGCATCCTCTTCAAGCATTTTCAAAACGGAAGTGTCACAGGCAACCTCTCTGTCATTACGCATTTCTTTCAGTGCGTACCAGACAAGAGGATTGAACCAATATATTACTCCGGTAAGGTTCATCAGATAACTGGCAATAGCATCTTTGTGCTTATAGTGCTGCAGTTCGTGCAACAGCATATACCGCATATCGGATTCGTTGTAATCAGAAATCAGATGAATCGGCAGATAAATACACGGTTTCAAAAGTCCCACAATAATCGGGGATTTCAAAAATGCGGTACTGTAAACAGGGATATTTCTGTGAATTCCCATTTCCTCCAAACATCGATGGTATAGTCTGCGTACCTCCGGGTGCTGGAGGGGAAGTGCAGATTTCTCCAAAGTGCGTAGGCGGAGCGAGGATTTGATTACTAATATAATCATTGCCAAAATGCCTACAATCCATATCCCCAATAATATGCATCCGGTAATGGATGGAGTCTCGCTATTTACCGAAAGAGTAAAGTCATTCATCCAATCTGCATTTCCAGTCGGATTGATTCCAACGGTTTCTCCCATAGCGGTTCCGGCGCCGGAGGCAGAAGGGCTTCCCAGACAGCTGAGCCACGAGAGGATTTGTGGAAACCCGATTAGACGGAACGGTATAAAGGGAACTGCCAGCAACCCAAGCAGCAGAAACCACAGATTATACTGCATCCGGCTGGACAGGTTGTTTTTGAATATCCGCTTGGCTATCAAAAGAATTCCGATGATACCGCTGATAAATACATTGCATATTAAAAAGCGTATCATAAAATTAGCCACGTTAATTTCCTCCTTTTTTTGACCTCTTGGAAAGAAGGGAACGTAGGGTGTCTATTTCTGTTTCAGACAGTCTGTCATTTTCTATATAGGCAGACAGCATGGCAGTGATATCCCCGTCATAGTATCGTTCCAGAAAAGAGTTGCTTTCCTGGCCGATGTATTCGCTTTCTTTCACGACTGGGGTATAAACAAACACTCGGCTCTGTTTTTCATAAGTCAGAACGCCTTTTGTTACGAGACGTTTGATTAAAGTCTGTATCGTCTTAGGACTCCAGCTTGTGGTCTGTAATAATTTATCTGTTATTTCATTGGTACTGATCGGCGCATGTTTCCATACGATTTTCATAACTTCAAATTCAGCTTCAGAAATCTGTGGTAAATCGCTCATTTCAAATCCCTCCTTAAATCTTACGGCTGTAATAAATATATTATAGACGTTATTTATGTGGTTGTCAATTTCAGAAAAAACATATTGACTTGAAATCTTACTTGTGTAATAATTGAAATATTACAAGAGTAAGATTTGGAGATGGCAACAAAAAGAAAAGAACCAGAATCACAACGGATTAGCTGGTTCCTTTACTCGTTTGAATTACCTCTTTTATGTATGAGTGCTAAGAGGTATTCAATTGCTGGAAGAATCTCGGCTGCCTCTTGCTCATCACATTCCTGTAGCATCAATAACAGTTTTTGTTTTTTCACCCCATCCGTAGCAGTGTCAGGGTGGAAAATACGGTCTGCAGGAATGTGTAAATAAGCGATGATCTGGCACAATACTTCGAACTTGGGATTACCACGGTCGTTTTCAATATTTAGTATTGTACGCTCATCACAACCTATTTGTTCAGCTAATGCTGCTTGAGATAGATGGGCTTCTTCTCTGGCAGCCCGGACTACCTTCGCAAGATTTTTTACATAGTCATGCATTACAATTCACCTCAGTGCTAGTTTACACTACAGGGTAAATATTATGAATTACAATAGAGTACAGGTGTAAGATGAAACAAACTACACCATAAAAGGAGAAATTACATGGAAGCAAGGAAACAGCACAGAATACGATGTTTGTTGAAGTTACTGAAATTTGTTCATGGATAAAAACGCATTGATAGGTGTATCGCAATTCACAGAACGATAGAATTGCGATACACCTATTTTATATTTCAAGAGAAAACAAAAAGGAGGCTCATGATGAAAGAGATGGAAGCAAAGACAGAAAACAGATATGAGTACAGAAAACCACAGGAAAAGAGGAAACAGATGATAGCACCGGATTTATTTGAATTTGCATATGTACCGGATTGGTACGGACATTTAGCGGAACTGGAGAGATTGGCATTGCCGGAATCATGGAAGTTCCGAAAGCCGAGCCGGGAAACAAAGAATGCAGACACCCCCATTTTAGAACGTTACATACATACAATTTTTCGCAAGCAGGTTATTGACTTTAATTCAGAAAGTGATCCAAGAAAAGCAGACAGTATTTTTCATTTGGAAAACGAATGTGTCTGCTTCCATACTGGATTATACACACCTCAGTACAAGGGGATTTATGGTTATTTTGAAAGAAACAATTTTTCGGATTCTTTAAGAGATTGGTATTTTAGAGGTTTTTGTGATGAACTGTCTCCAAAGTTAAGATACATCGAGCCATTACCACAAAAGCCCGTCTATCATATGGCGCAGAGTGGCATTAACTTTAATCCAGAGTGGCCTATAAGAGTAAACGTAAATCACATATTGGGAGATGAAGAGAACCTGGAGCGTATTCCGGCTAAAATTCGGAAGGTGAAGAATCTGCCGCTATTGTTTGAAACAGCAGTAGAACTTGGGAGAAGGAAGTCGGTAATTGAACCGGGGCTTGTAGTCCCACAGGGATATCAGGGGAGAGTGCAGTATCTTCTTCCAGTTTATCTGACGAATATGCAGAAACCTGACCTTGCCATGACACTGACGGTTATGGATGGGTACTATTTGGGTAATACCTGTCTGACGTTGGAGATGGCATATTTGAATGCGAGAGTAGTTGCAAGGCCAATGGCTCCGTGGCTTACGGAACTCGTAAAATAGGAAAACAGTACATAGAAACATGGATTGAATGGAACACCCGACAAGATGCAATAGCTGAATTGCGCCTTGTCGGGTGTTTTTCGCTTAAAGGATGATGGACAGGCTTCCTCTCTGCTGCTGAAAAAAATCTCAAAAAGTTTTTTAAATAGGAAATGAACCTTCCTATTTAACTCTTATGATGATGCCACAAAGCAGAGGAAAGGAGGTGGGCAAGTGTTGAAAGCGAATGAACGCAGGCAGAAGATATTGGAAATTCTGTGTGTGCGCCGTCAGGAAACGATGGAAAATCTGGCACAGGAATTCAATGTTACAACTCGTACAATTCGGAGTGATATTGAAGAATTGACACTTGCCCACCCGATTGAAACCGTGCGTGGCAGATATGGTGGAGGCGTCAGGGTTGCAGATGGCTATTATCTTGGACGTAAGTATTTAAAACCAGATCAGCAGGAACTGTTGAAGCGGCTTTCAGAAAATTTAACAGGCGAAGACCTCGCTACGATGAACAGTATCCTTTCCGAATTTGCTTTGACAAAAAGGGCAGAGAAATAAGTCTTGTCTGAAAGATGGAGGTGAAAGGATTTGGAAAGGGTGTTTATCTGCAGTCCGTTCCGGGGAGCGGAAGAAAAGAATGTGGAGCTTGCCAGAAAATATGCCAGATTTGCTTATGAAAAAGGCTGTCTTCCGGTAGTGCCTCATTTGTATTTTCCACAGTTCCTAAAGGAAAGTGATGTTCAGGAACGGATGGCAGGGATTCAGTTTGGACTTTCATTGTTGAAAGAGTGCCGGGAAGTATGGGTATTTGGAGAAGTGATGAGTGAAGGCATGTGTATAGAGATTGCGGAAGCTGACCATGCAGGAATTCCCATCCGGTATTTCACAAAGCAAAACGGAGAATTTGTGGAAAGGAGCAGTTTATGAGCGAGGAATTGTTGAAAATTGCAGATGGTCTTTTGGCGGTTTCGGAAGGAGTCCGTGCCCTCGCAGGAAAGGCACATTCATGTAATTGTAGTAAAAATCAGGAAGAAGGACGAGGGCAGAAGGATGAAGAAAGCGGAAATGAGAAGAGTCAGGAGAAACAAGAGAATGCCGTTACCATTGAACAGGTCCGTGCGGTCATGGCATCCAAATCGCAGGATGGAAAAACGCAGCAGGTCAAAGCACTGATTCAAAAGTATGGGGCAGATAAGTTATCCGGGGTACAGCCGGAGAAATATGCAGATTTGCTTCGTGATGCAAAGGCTCTTTAATGGGACAGCATGCGATATTATCCGCATCTGCCTCCAAACGATGGATGAACTGTACCCCATCTGCATTATTGGAGAAGCAGTTTGCGGACGAGGAAAGTATCTACGCAGCGGAGGGAACTGCTGCCCATGCTCTTGCAGAGCATAAGTTGAAACGGTTTCTTAAGAAGCGTTCCAAACGTCCGGTATCTGATTATGACTGTGATGAGATGGAAGAATGCACAGATGATTATGTGTCCTTTGCGATGGAGCAGATTGAAAAGGCGAAACAGTCATGCAGTGATCCGGTAGTGATGATTGAACAGAGACTGGACTTTTCCAGATGGGTGCCGGAAGGATTCGGTACCGGAGATTTGGTCATCGTAGCTGATGATACTTTATACATTGTGGATTTGAAGTACGGAAAGGGTATTGCTGTATCTGCAGAATGGAATCCACAGATGCTTTTATATTCTTTGGGAGCATTGGAACTGTTCGATTCCCTGTATGACATTGAAAAGGTCAACATGACCATCCACCAGCCGAGACTGGAAAATGTCAGCAACTTTGAAATTACGGTTCATGACCTCATGGAATGGGCAGAGCAGGAGTTGATGCCGAAGGCAGAGATGGCAGCCAAAGGCGAAGGAGAGTTTGCAGTTGGAGATTGGTGTCGTTTCTGTAAAGCGAAAAATACCTGCCGTGCCAGAGCAGAAGAATATTTGCGATTGGCACGAATGGAGTTTAAACCACCGGAACTTTTATCAGAGGAAGAAATCGCAGAGGTTTTGAAGGTGGCGGATGAACTTGCCAAGTGGTCTGCAGATGTTTATGCCTATGCACAGGATGAAGCGATTACACACGGAAGGGTATGGAACGGATTCAAACTGGTAGAAGGCAGAAGTAACCGTAAATATGTCAACGAAGAGGAAGTGGCTGATGCTGCAAAAGCAGCCGGATATGAGGACATTTACAAGAAGTCTCTGATTGGTATTACGGAAATGGAGAAGCTGATGGGCAAAAAAGATTTTCAGAAGATACTGGGCAGTCTGGTGTATAAGCCGCAGGGCAAAATTACCTTGGTACCGGAATCCGATAAGAGACCACCAATTCAAACAGAAACCGCTGAGGCGGATTTTAAGGAGGATGAATAAATGAGCAAAAATGAAACACCGACCAAAGTAATCGTACCGTGCAGATTTTCTTATCTGCATTGTTGGGAGCCGGAAGCAATCAATGGCGGCGAGCCGAAGTACAGCGTGTCTGCCATTATCCCGAAGTCTGATAAGGAAACCATTAAAAAGATTCAGGCAGCGGTGGAAGCTGCAAAGCAAGAATCTTTGTCAAAGTGGGGTGGCAAGATTCCACCGAATCTGAAGCTTCCTTTGCGTGATGGTGACATTGACAGACCGGAGGATGAAACATACAAAGGCTGTTATTTCTTTAATGCCAACAGCAGACAGGCACCACAGGTGGTTGATAAGCAGGTACAGCCAATCCTGGATCAGACAGAAGTGTATTCCGGCTGTTACGGAAGAATCAGTGTAAACTTCTATGGCTACAACAGCAATGGCAACCGTGGTGTGGCAGCAGGACTTGGAAACATCCAGAAGTTGAAAGACGGAGAGGCACTCAGCAGCCGTACCAATGCAGAGGATGATTTTGAAGCAGTAGAGGATGAAGATTTCCTCGGCTAATGATAAGGGCGGTGTATGCCGCCCGTACATAGAGGAGTTGTTTTGATGAAAGAGACATGGACAGATATTCCCGGACTGGAAGGGAAATACCAGATCAGCAATATGGGGAGATACAAAAGGCTGTCCCGGTATATTCAGGGGAGAAGACTGCCAGAGGAGATTCTTCCTCTGAATCAGAGTCAGGTAAGGGAAGTCAAGGAAAGGCTCGGAAAAAAAGAACATGTATATGATATTGCTGACAGCATGGGGATTTCCAGAAAGACCGTCAGCAAGATTAAATCGGGAAGGAGTTACGCATGGGCGAAGTAGGATATAAAACACTGGCAATTGACATAGAGACCTTTTCCGATGTGGACTTAATCAAATGCGGGGTATATGCCTATGCGGACAGCCCTGCATTTGAAATCCTGCTATTTGCATACAGCTTTGATGATGAAGAAACAAAGATTATTGATTTGGCACAGGGGGAGCAGCTGACGGAAGAAATAAAAAATGCCCTGTCTGATGTGGGAATCATTAAGACAGCGTTCAATGCTAATTTTGAGCGTACCTGTCTTTCAAAATATATGGGAGTCCGTTTATCTCCCGAATCGTGGGTTTGTACTGCAGTACAGTCGGCTATGCTTGCCCTTCCGCTTTCTTTGGAGGGTGTTGGGGCGGTTCTGGGGCTTTCTGAGCAAAAGCTGAAGGAAGGTAAGGACTTAATCCGCTATTTTTGTGTGCCTTGCAAACCGACAAAAACAAATGGTGGCAGGAGCAGAAACCTTCCATGCCATGCACCAGAAAAATGGGAACAGTTCAAGACGTACTGCATCCGTGACGTGGATGTGGAAAAAGGTATCCGGCAAAAACTGCATAAGTTTCCGATACCGGAGTCTGAGATGGTATTTTACCGTTTGGATCAGGAAATTAACGACAGGGGAGTTTTAGTTGATAGGGAATTGGTAGAACAGTCGATTACCTGTGACCTGTTACATAAAGACATTGTGACGAACCGTGCCTATGAGGTAACGGGGCTGGAAAATCCAAATTCCGTATCGCAGTTGAAAGGATGGCTTTCAGAACGTGGAGTGGAAATCGACAGCCTATCCAAAGGAGCAGTTGCGGAGCTGATTGAGGATGCGGATGGGGAAGTGCTGGAGGCTTTAAAACTCCGGCTTCTCATGGCGAAAACATCGGTAAAGAAGTATGAAGCGATTGAACGGTCAGTGTGTTCGGACGGAAGGGTACATGGATTGCTGCAGTTCTATGGAGCAAATCGTACCGGCCGGTGGGCAGGAAGACTGGTGCAGGTACAGAACCTTCCTCAGAATCATATCAGTGACTTGGAACTAGCACGTAGTCTTGTCAGAAGAGGGCAGTTCGAGGAATTGGAATTATTCTACGAATCCACACCAAATGTACTGTCTGAATTAATCCGTACTGCATTTATTCCAAAAGAGGGATGCAGGTTTATTGTTGCTGACTTTTCTGCTATTGAAGCGAGGGTGCTGGCATGGTTATCCGGGGAACAGTGGAGACTGGATGTATTTGCTACACACGGAAAAATATATGAGGCTTCGGCATCTGCCATGTTTGGTGTTCCAATAGAGGAAATTACAAAAGGATCTCCACTGCGACAAAAGGGAAAGATTGCGGAACTGGCTCTCGGATACGGAGGAGCAGTAGGGGCATTGACTTCAATGGGAGCCTTGGCAATGGGACTTAGTGAAGAGGAACTGCCGGGACTGGTATCTACATGGAGAAATGCAAATCCGCATATTACACAGTTTTGGTGGGATGTAGATGAAGCAGCCATGAGGGCAGTCCGTGAAAGGAAAGAAACACAGGTCGGACTGATTCGTTTTCAGTATGCTTCCGGTATTTTGTTTGCCATGCTCCCGTCCGGAAGGAAACTTGCCTATGTGAAACCGAGAATGGGTGTCAACAAATATGGCAGGGATGGACTGACTTATGAAGGTGTGGGAGAAAACAAGAAATGGGAAAGGATGGATACTTACGGGCCAAAGCTAGTGGAGAATATCGTGCAGGGTACCAGCAGAGATATTCTGGCAGAAGCCATGATGCGCTTGAATAAAGCAGGATTCTCCATTGTATTTCATGTACACGATGAAGCGGTATTGGAAGTGCCAGAAGGAAAATCGTCTGTAGAAGAGGTGTGCCGGATTATGGCAGAGCAGCCTTCCTGGGTACACGGGCTTCCGCTTCGTGCTGATGGCTACGAGTGCCAATTTTATAAAAAGGATTAGGAGGGATTGCAGGATGAAACTGTATATTTCAACAGGAAATTCCCGAATGGAAAAGAAGTGGAATGGACAGGAGATGGAGTTTAGTGTGTTTTTGGAGCGTCTCTCTCATACTGTCCGTACCAGTGAAACGATGGAACAGTATCGGAAGATGAGCAAGGCAAAGCAGGATTCCATCAAGGATGTGGGTGGTTTTGTGCTTGGAAAGATGAAGGGCGGCAGGAGAAAAAAGGCGAATGTACTGTTTCGTTCAGGTCTGACACTGGATATGGACTATGCCACAGAGGATATTGCAGAGCAGATAGAGATGTTCTTTGATTTTAGATGCCTGATCTACTCTACCCATAAACACACACCGGAGAAACCAAGGCTCCGTCTGATTATTCCGTTATCAAGGACCGTATCGCCGGATGAATATGCAGCAGTGGCAAGAAAAGTGGCAGAGGATATCGGCATGGAGTTGTTTGATGATACAACCTACGAACCAAGCCGCCTCATGTATTGGCCTTCCACCTCTGCAGATGGAGAATTCTTTTTCCGTGATATTCCGGGAACATTTTTGAATCCGGATTCCGTATTAGAAAGATATGCGGATTGGAGGGACTCTTCTTCATGGCCTGTCAGCAGCAGACAAAAAGCAGTTGTCAGCAGGGAGATGAAGAAACAGGCTGATCCGCTATCGAAGGAAGGAATCGTAGGTGCGTTCTGCCGGACTTATTCGATAGAAGAGGCAATCCGTCTGTTTCTGCCGGATGTGTATCAGGAAAGCATGATGCCGGAGCGATTTGATTATATTCCGGCAGACTCACAGGCAGGTGTGGTGATTTATGAAGGGAAGTTTGCGTATTCCCACCATGCCACTGATCCGGCTTGTGGGAAGCTGCTGAATGCATTTGACATTGTCCGCATCCATAAGTTTGGGGAGCAGGATGATAAGGCAGAGGAAGGAACGGATTCAGGAAAGTTGCCATCCTTTAAGGCTATGAGTGACTTTGCGGTGTCAGATGAACAGGTAAAGATAACATTGGCAAAGGAAAGGGAGAAGGCAGCAAGTGAGGAATTTGATGCGGATACCGAGGAATGGCAGACCATGCTGGACTTGGACCGTCAGGGAAAAGTAAAAGACACACTTTCCAATATTGCAACGATTATTCGATTCGATGAGAACCTACAACCTATCGTATTTAATCAGCTGAAGAATGCACTGGATGTCATCGGGGAACTGCCGTGGGTACAGGTCAAAAAAGGATGGGGTGATGCAGATATTGCCTGTGCGAAGCTGTACTTTGAAAGGGTGTATGGGATTTGGTCACCTACCAAATTCAAAGATGCCCTGCTTGCGGTAGTGTCTTCCGAAAGGCTTTATCATCCGGTCAAGGAGTATTTTTCCACGTTATCCTGGGATGGATGCAGCAGGATTGACAGTCTGCTGATTGACTATATGGGAGCAGAAAATACACCGTATGTCCGTGCAGTTACAAGAAAAACTCTGGTAGCGGCGGTAGCCCGTATTTATGAGCCGGGTATAAAGTTCGATTCCGTGTTGGTCTTAAACGGTCCGCAAGGGTGTGGTAAGTCCACGTTCTTTGCAAAACTGGGAAAAGAGTGGTATTCGGATTCCCTTACGATTTCTGATATGAAGGATGGAAAAACTGCTGCGGAGAAGCTTCAGGGGTATTGGCTTTTGGAATTGGGAGAGCTTGCGGGTATCAAAAAGGTAGATGTGGAAACCGTAAAATCTTTTGTTACCCGGACGGATGATAAATACAGGCAGTCATATGGAACAACGGTGGAGAGTCATCCGAGGGAATGTGTGATTGTGGGAAGTACAAACTCAGAGGGCGGGTTTCTGCGTGATGTTACCGGAAACAGACGCTTTTGGCCTGTGCATGTAACCGGAAAAGGGAAGCATCGTGGATGGGATTTGACTCCTGAGACGGTAGACCAGATTTGGGCAGAAGCGATTTCCATTTATAAAGATGGGGAAGCGTTGTATCTGAAAGGCAAGGAAGCTGCAGAGGCTTATGTGGCACAGCAGGAAGCAATGGAGTCTGATGAAAGAGAAGGCATTGTGGAGGATTATCTGGAGCGATTGCTTCCGGCAGACTGGGACACAATGGATTTGTACCAGAGACGTTCTTATCTTGGTGGCGGAGAGTTTGAAGCAGAAGGAAGAACCGGAACGGTAGTCAGAGAGAGATTCTGTTTAATGGAAGTCTGGTGTGAATGCTTTGGGAAGGAGCGTCAGAATTTCCGAAAGACAGATTCTTATGAGTTAGAATCCATTATTCAAAAAATTGGTGGCTGGAAGAAGTATGAAGGGAATTCCTCCGGCAAAATGCGTATCCCCGGTTATGGTGTACAGAGGGTGTTTGTCAGAGTGAAAAAGGAAACCGCAGGAAACAAATGAGGGGTTTCCGTGGGTGATTGGTAAGACGGTAGGCAACAGATGTTGGAAACAGCCATGAAGTCAGCAGACAAAAGGGCTGTGTCGGTGCTGTTTCCAATGTTTCCACTTATATTTAATAAATGAAAATAAGTATAAGAGGACACGGATACACCCGTATATACGCATATGGGAGAATAGATGTTTTTGAAAGTGGAAACAGCAGAAGGAAACGGAGATGAGGTTTTGCGAGAAAGTGTAATTGAAAAGGCTCTGGTAAAAGAGGCAAAGAGCAGGGGCGGCATGGCGGTAAAGTTCGTGTCTCCCGGTTTCGATGGGGTGCCTGACCGTCTCGTTCTGCTTCCTGGTGGGAAGTGTGCATTTGTGGAATTAAAGACACCGGGAAAAAAGCTGCGACCGTTGCAGGAAAAACGAAAACATCAGCTGGAAACTTTGGGGTTTTCCGTATATGTGATAGATGGATTGGAACAGATCGGAGGTGTGCTGCATGGAATTCAGACCACATAAATATCAGGACTATGCCAGGGAGTTTATTATCGGGCATCAGGTATGTGCTTTGATTTTGGATATGGGACTTGGAAAGACAGTCATTACCCTTACTGCTTTGTGGGAACTGGCACTTGATTACTTTGAGGTAGGAAAGGTTCTGGTTATTGCACCATTCCGTGTGGCACGGGATACATGGAAGGAAGAACTGGAAAAATGGGATCACTTGAAAGGACTGTCAGTGTCAGTGGTAGTCGGTTCTGAAAAAGAACGGTTGGATGCTTTGGAAAAAAAGGCAAGCGTGTATGTAATCAACCGTGAAAATGTGGTGTGGCTTTGTGAGAAGCATCACTGGGATTTTGACATGATTGTGATTGATGAATTATCTTCTTTCAAATCTTATCAGGCGAAAAGGTTCAAAGCACTAAGACGATACCGGCCGAAGGCAATTCGTGTGGTTGGTCTGACTGGAACACCGGGAAATCTTATGGATTTATGGGCTGAGATTGGAATTCTTGATATGGGGCAGAGGCTTGGAAGATATATTGGTGCTTACCGTGACAGGTTCTTTCTGCCGGATAAGCGAAACAGGAATATCATTTATTCCTATAAACCGAGGGATGGTGCGGAAGAAGCAATCTACAATTTGATTTCCGATATCTGCATTTCCATGAAGGCAGAGGATTACCTCTCCATGCCGGAGTGTCTTTATCATCGGGTGGAAGTTCGTATGGATGAAAAAGAGGAGAAGCTGTACCGTCAGATGGAAAAGGATATGCTTTTGCCTTTTGAAGATGGGGACGTGGATGCGGTCAATGCAGCTGCTCTTTCCGGGAAATTACTGCAGATGGCAAATGGAGCAGTCTATGATGAGAACCGCAAAGTCCGCCATATCCACGATAAGAAACTGGATGCTTTGGAAGATTTAATCGAGGCGGCAAATGGAAAACCTGTGTTAGTGGCTTACTGGTATCAGCATGATTTGGATAGAATTGTTGAGCGGTTTAAAGCTGTTCCATTAAAGGCAGCAGGTGACATCCGTAAATGGAAAGAAGGAAAAATCCCGGTGGCAGCAATCCATCCGGCATCGGCAGGACATGGTTTGAACATACAGGACGGAGGTCACATTCTGATTTGGTTTGGACTTACCTGGTCTTTGGAACTGTATATGCAGTGCAATGCCAGACTGTGGAGACAGGGACAGAGGGAAACCGTAATGATTTATCATATCATCAACAAAGGAACATTGGATGAAGATGCCATGCAGTCACTGGAACAGAAGGATTGTGGGCAGTCATCTATCATAGATGCAGTAAAGGCAAGGATTGGAGGTGTGAACGGTGCGAGCAGAAAGGATGATTAAGGAATATCCGAATTTGAAAAGGGAACTATCGGTGTTGGAATTTCAGTTAAGCCGATGTGAGGGAATTGACTATGACACCGTCATATCTTCCCTTACTTTTTCTAAGCCGGAAGGGGAAAGAGTACAGACAAGCGGTGTTTCGGATGTGACTGCAAGAGCAGCACTTGCATACCGTAAGGTGGCAGACAGGATGAGTGATGAATGGTTATCTTATCTTGCCGGACAGTATGGACAGATAAAAGAGGAACTGGATTTTTTTGAACATGCTGTACGTGGACTTTCCGGGAAATTACCGGAAATTGTATGGGATATGGCTGGGGAGCGTTTCACTTGGGAAGAACTGATGATGAAATATCATATCAGCCATACAATGGTGGCGAAATACCGGAAGAAAGCCATAAAGGAATTGGATGTGCTGTATGAGGAGAGGGACAGGCAGACGGAAAGTTTTATTTTGAGGTGAGGCAGTGAGACGAGGCGAGGTTTATTTTGTGGATTTTGGAAAAGACAAAACGACACATAAACAGTGTGGCATTCGGCCGGCAGTGATTGTGGGTAATAACCGGGGAAATGGTCATGGACCAACAGTGACGGTTGTTCCGCTTACAGGTAATATACATAAAAGACCTGAAATGCCAACCCATGTGCAGATACCGCTTTTCGGCTGTATTGGACTGAAAAGACCGAGCATGGCATTGGTTGAACAGGTCGATACTGTAGATAAGATAAAAGTAAAAGATAAAATAGGGGAAATACGGGATAACCTTCTGATGGAGCAGATCACGGTTGCCCTTCAGATACAGATAGGGGTTTTTGAAGAATATAACTGATACCGGGTGGGATTGTGTGTCCCACCCTTAAATTATGCAACAGTTTGTTTCGTTAATCTTCATCTTTCATTTCTGGAATATGGCAGGAGCCAAGAAGCAGTTCTTTGCAGTCTGAAAAGCCGAGCATATAGGCAAGTTCTCCATAGCGTACCCAATTGGCACTGCGTTCATTGACATACTGGTCGATTAAACGCATCGTTTCTTCCGGCAGATTAAGAGATGCCAGTTTGGCAGCATATTCATCTGCTTTTTCTTTTGTCTGCATAAACGCAGTATCCTCTTTTGTAATCTTGTGCAATGCTTCTCCCATTCGGGTATCCATCAGTTGATAAAGTACGGATTTGTTATCCATGTAATCGCTCCTTTCACCATGAGGTCATATTAACTCTGAATTGGTAAGTTATCAACCATAAAGATAGCATTACCGAATATTTAAAAGTTACCCCCTTTTGCTGCTTCGGTGGTGTACTAAAGGTGTACTAAGTGTGTACCGTCCGGTGTACTGACATGGAGTATTTTTCGTGGTATATTGTAGGCGTGAAAGATTAGAGGTGGACTGAACCCTGTGAGGTTTGGTCTTTTTTTCTGTCTTTTACATTGGTATGGGTACGGGCTTTATCCTTTCACCGTACCCGGTACATAAGAAAGGAGCGTGGTGCTATGCCAAGGAAACCAAAGAAACCGTGTAAGCATCCCGGCTGTCCGGAGCTGGTGGAGGGAATGTACTGTGAAGAACACGCTTTACTGCATGGGCAGGAGCGAAGGGATTCAGCAGTGCGAGGGTATGACAGTAAGTGGAGAAAGGCAAGAGAAAGGTTTCTTAAATGCCATCCTCTTTGTGTTCAGTGTCAGAGGGAAGGAAGGCTTGTAAAAGCGACTGTAGTTGACCACATCAAACCGCATCGGGGTGATCCGATTTTGTTTTGGGATGAGAGGAACTGGCAGCCGCTTTGCAAGCACCACCATGATGTGAAGACAATGACCGAGGACAGGTATCAGGAATATAAATATTGATTGTGTATCATACACAAGGGTGGGGGTATCAAATCTCCACAATCCTGTGCAGGATTGACCGCCGCCCCCTCAAACGTGAATTTTCGCAGAATTAAGCAGGGGGGATAGTCCGGCGGTGCAATATTTTTCGCAGAATGTGTTTAAATGCAAGGGAAATCCGTCAGAGAGTTTCGATAAAAAGTATAGATAAACCGTGTTTTTAATGGGTAAAAAGGCGCAAAAAGAGGTGCTTTTTTACCCATTTTTTATGCCCGTTTGAATGGAAGGATGTGAAAGGATATGACGGAGCAGCAGGCAAAGCAGATAAGGGAAATGAGGGAGCAGGGGATTGGTTACCGTTCCATTGCTCTGATGGTAGGGCTGTCCCGTGATATCGTGAGGAACTTCTGTAAAAGCAGAGGGCTTTCCGGCTATGGTTCGGCACTGACAAAAAACATACAGGAACAGGTCATGCTTGGGAAAGCTTGTCTGTACTGCAGTAAGGTAATGAAACAGCCGGATACCGGAAGACCAAAGAAGTTCTGCTCGGATAAATGCAGACGGGAATGGTGGAAAGGACATCCGGAACGAATCAACAGAAAAGAAAGTGCCATGTACCATGCGGTGTGTGTGCGTTGCGGTAAAGAGTTCTTAAGCTACGGTAACAGGAAAAGGAAGTATTGCAGTCATGACTGCTACATCAAAGCAAGATTTTGGGAGGTAGAAGATGAAGACAGCGAAGCTATCGGTTCTGCCGATTAAGGACTTAAATCCGGCAGAGTACAATCCCCGTAAAAAATTAAAGCCGGGGGACAAGGAGTATGAAAAGATTAAGCATTCCATTGAAGAATTTGGATTTGCTGACCCTGTAGTGGTTAATTCCGATATGACAATTATCGGAGGTCACCAGAGGGTAACAGTGGCAGCTGCACTTGGTTATACGGAAGTACCGTGTGCGATTGTGGAAGTCAGTAAAACTCAGGAAAAGGCACTCAACATTGCGTTGAATAAGATTTCAGGCGAATGGAATCAGGAACTGTTGGCGGATTTGATTCAGGACTTGCAGGACTCAGATTTTGATGTAGGGTTTACAGGATTTGAACCGCCGGAGATTGAACAGCTATTTTCAAAGGTGCATGACAAAAAGGTAAAAGAAGATGATTTCGATGTAGAAGCGGAATTGAAAAAACCAACAGTGGCACGGACAGGTGATGTGTGGCTCTTGGGCAAACACCGTGTTATCTGTGGCGATTCTATTTTACCGGAAACATACAACATCCTTATGGATGGCAAGAAAGCAAATCTGGTTCTGACAGATCCACCATACAATGTAGATGTGGAGGAGACTGCCGGAAAGATTAAGAATGACAATATGGCAGATGAGGATTTTTACAGATTCCTTTTTGCTGCCTTTGTGAATATGGAACAGAACATGGAGGACGATGCTTCCATCTATGTATTCCATGCTGATACCGAGGGACTGAATTTCAGAAAGGCGTTTGCGGATGCTGGGTTCAAGTTATCGGGATGCTGTATTTGGAAAAAGAATGCACTGGTGCTTGGACGCAGTCCTTATCAGTGGCAGCATGAACCGTGTCTGTTCGGATGGAAGAAAGGCGGTAAGCATCAGTGGTATTCCGACAGGAAGCAGACCACCATTTGGGAATATGACCGTCCGAAGGCATCCAAAGACCATCCGACTATGAAGCCGATTGCTCTGATGGCATACCCGGTACAGAATTCTTCCATGATGGGATGTGTTGTTCTGGACCCGTTTCTTGGTTCGACACTTATGGCTTGTGAGCAGACAGGGCGTATTTGTTATGGTGTGGAACTGGAAGAGAAGTTTGTGGATGTCATCGTCAACCGCTATATGGAGATGAAAGGCTCTGCGGATGAAGTTTTTGTTATTAGAAATAATGTGAAAATTTCATATAGGGATTTAGGGAAGGAAGGTGAAGCCAATGCAACAGCTGACCTTCCTTGATTTATGTTCAGGCATAGGCGGTTTCAGACTTGGTCTGGAATCTGCCGGCCATAAGTGTATCGGTTATTGTGAATATGACAGATTTGCGAGGGCTTCCTATGAAGCAATGTACGACACGGAAGGAGAGTGGAAAGCAGATGATGTCACAAAACTTAAATCAGAAGATGTCCCCTATGCAGACATCTGGTGTTTCGGATTCCCATGCCAGGATATCTCCGTTGCAGGAAAACAGCGGGGACTTGTCGGAGAGCGAAGTGGGATATATTACAACATTATTGACCTCATCAAAGGCAAAGAAGAAAGTGATAAGCCCACATACCTTCTTGTTGAGAACGTTAAGAACCTGTTATCAATTAATTCAGGCTTCGACTTTGCCAGCGTTCTGTCTGAAATGGACGAAGCGGGGTATGACTGTCGGTGGCAGGTGCTTAATTCAAAAGACTTCGGAGTCCCCCAAAACAGGGAGCGTGTGTTCATTATCGCAAATCTTAGAAGCCGAGGTGGACGAGAAATATTACCTCTCTGCGGAGAAAACGCAGCAACTCTTAACCAACTTGTAGGTGGGATGCAGGGATACCGTGTATATGGCACGGATGGCATATCAGCTACCCTCGTTGGAAATGCCGGAGGTGTAGGTGCCAAGACTGGCTTGTATCTTATGGGTAATCTGAATCCGAGTGGTCACGGTCAGGGTGGAAATGTCTATCACGAAGACGGAATTGCACCAACGGTTACTGTAAACAAGGGCTGTGGCACAAGGATATTTATTGATCAGAGCAACCATGCTCCAAAGCTGACGGAAAATGCCAGATGCATAACTGCAAGGTATACTTCCGGGATGGTAAATCATACTGCAATGAATTCTGCGGTTATGGAAGTGCATCCGGTTCTGACACCGGAACGTATGGAGAAAAGGCAGAATGGCAGACGGATGAAAGAAGATGGAGAGCCGATGTTTACGCTTACCTCACAGGACAGACATGGCGTGTTTGTGTGTGAGAAAGTGCAGCAGAATGAGGAAACCATGCTCCGTGTCAGAAATGGTACAAAACAGGGGTATGACGAAGCACACGTTGGTGATGGTATCAGCCTTGCATATCCTGAGAGCGATACCAGAAGGGGAAGGGTTGGAAAAGGCTGTTCCCAGACATTAGATTGCTCCGGGCAAATGGGGACTCTTATGAAGTGCGGAAGAATCCGCAGGCTCACTCCGAGAGAGTGTTTCCGTCTGCAAGGTTTCCCAGATGTTTTATTTGATAAAGCGGCATCTGTTAATTCAGATGCACAGCTTTACAAACAGGCAGGGAATGCGGTGACCGCTACTGTGGCATTTGCGGTGGCAATGTCACTGCCGGAATCACGGGAAAATTAGTGAATAAATAACTTGCTATTTCCTCCATTCAGAGTGATATATGTAGTACCAAATTGAATGGAGGAAAAGCAAATGAAGGTAAAAACAACAGCAGAAAACAGAAAAGATGTTGTAAAAGCGATGGAGGAAATCCTTAATGTAAAAGCAAAATATCAGGGACCACCATCCTTTGGATACAAGGTCGGGGAGTATACAGTGGATCGTGATGGCAACGTGGAACACGAATCCGAGGAGGCAGCACTTACCATGCAGAATGAATTAGTAGCGAGAGGTCTTGCTGAAGGCGAAACAGACAGACTTAACATTGGGATTCCGATAGAGGGATTCACAGCAGAGGGTATTAAAAACCTCATTTACATGATTCACAGCAAACAGTACCTTTTGGAAAAAGCAGTCGGAAAAAAGGTGTTCAGAATTTCCGATAAGCTGGTAGAGAGATTGGATGCGGAAGAAAACATATCGCTTGAGAAAGTGATACAGATTGCGGAAGAAGAAAGTATAGAGGGGCTTGCCTTTGGGGAGGACAGAATATTTTTCTGCGGATTTCCGCTGAACGAGGATGAAGCGAGATCCTATGCTGAATTGGCAGCTTGCATGGCAAAGACGGCAAAGGAAGCAAAGAGAGTAAGTCCAAAGGCTACCATCGAAGAAAATGAAAAATATTACATGAGAGTCTGGCTTGTCAGAATCGGTCTTGGAGGTAAGGACGGAAAGGACACTAGAAAGGTATTTCTTTCCAGACTGAAAGGGCATACCGCATTCCGAACTGAGGAAGATAAGGAAAAATGGAAAGAACGAAACAGTAAGAAATCCACCGAATCTGCTGAATAGAAGAGGGGTGGATTTTGCCATAAAATACACAATTTCATATGGATATGAGCAGTAAATATTTGTGTACATTATGCCTCCGAATTAACTGGATAATATGTGCTTTTAGAGCGAATATGTACCTACCGAAAGGGAAAACAAACAGCCGAAAGGAAGGTACATAGAATGAACGAAAAAACAAGAATCCAGATTGAGAAAATGAAAAAGCAGACCATTGGGGTTGAGGTGGAGATGTACAACATCACAAGAGAAAAGGCAGCGAGAACCATTGCGGAGTATTTTCATACCGAAGAAACGGTAAAGTACATCGGAGGAAGCTACAGCGCATGGGCATGTAAGGACAATAAGGGAAGAGAATGGAAAATCACAAGAGATTCAAGTATTCAGGCAGCTTCCGATGACGAGAAGGCAGAACTTGGAACACCGATTCTTACCTACGAGGACATTCCGGATTTGCAGGAGATTTTAAGACAGCTGAGACATAATGGAGCAAAAAGCGACCCTGCCCATATGTGCGGAGTACACATTCACATCGGACTGAATGGCCACACTCCAAAGAGCCTCAGAAACCTTGCGAACATCATGGCAAGCCACGAAAGCCTTTTGATTTCCGCAATGAGACTTGACCGAAACAGAATCAACAGATACTGCAGAACAGTTGACCCTTCTTTCCTTGAAAGGCTGAACAGAAGAAAGCCAAAGACAATGGAACAGCTTGCAGACATTTGGTACGAAGGAGTATGGGGCAGCAGAAATCAGCATTACAACGATTCAAGATACAGAATGCTGAATTACCACGCTTGCTTCACACATAAGACCATCGAGTTCAGATGCTTCCAATTTGCCAATGCTGGCAACGGAAGAAAGGGCGGTTTACACGCAGGAGAACTTAAGAGTTACATACAGCTTTGCCTCGCACTCAGCCAGATGGCGAAAATGGTAGCGAGTGCCAGCCCGAAACAGCCACAGGTTGAGAATCCAAAATACGCAATGAGAACATGGCTTTTGAGACTCGGCTTCATCGGAGATGAATTTGCAACAGCAAGAGACATCCTTACCAAAAACCTTGAAGGGGATACAGCCTTCAGACACGGCAGAGCAGCTTGAAGGATTCAGCTTTGAGGCCCACCGACCGCTTCGGCGGTCTTAAGGTGGTAGAAGGGAAGAACCCTTCAGAAAGGATGGACGAATATGAATAAATATTATTTAGCCTATGGCAGCAACCTGTCAATGGCACAAATGGCACAGAGATGTCCCGATGCAGTGTATGTGGGGACAGCAGAACTTAAGGATTATCAGCTTCTTTTCAAAGGAAGCCAATCAGGAAGTTATCTGACGGTTGAGCCAAAGAAGGGAAGTACGGTTCCGGTTTTGGTTTGGCGGATTAGTGAAAGGGATGAACATCACCTCGACCGCTACGAAGGTTACCCATCATTTTATTACAAGAAAACGATGAGGGTGGAAATACAATCCTTTATTGACGAGAAGGTAAATGGTGGAATGGAAGCAATTATTTATATCATGCATGAGGACAGACCGCTCGGATGCCCGACAAATCATTATTATGATATTTGCCTTGAGGGGTACTGCCGATTTGGATTTAAACAGGCAGTTCTTGAACAGGCTCTTTACGACAGCGTTGGAAAAAGAGTCGGACAGCATTTATTGAAGGAGGTCGGATATTATTATGAGTAGCATGAGATTTCCAAGCAGAGAAGAAGTGGAGAAGGTGCGGAATGAGTATCCTAAAGGATGCCGTGTGGTTCTTGAGCGGATGGATGATATGCAAGCACCTCCAATTGGAACGGAAGGAACAGTAAGGGGTGTGGATGACACAGGCTCCATAATGGTTAAATGGGATAATGGCAGCAGTCTCCATGTAGTTTATGGAGAAGACCGATGCAGAAAAATTTCGGTTGATGAGGTATAGTAATGACAGAAAAAATAAAGGAGCAGATACTTGCTGTCAGGGCTACGGGGCGGACTAATATGTTTGACACCAATAGGGTTCAGATAATTGCAAACGAGATGAAGTTTTATGAACTTGTGATTTTCATTGAGGAATACAAGGGAGATTATGCAAAATTCATACTAACAGGCGAGTGTTAATATAACCAATTTATACATCAAAGGATTCCTACGGGAGTCCTTTTTTTGATGCCATGAAACGGAGGTGAGGACAGTGGCACAGAGAGGACGTAAGCCAAAGCCTACGGCAGTAAAGGTGTTGGAGGGCAATCCGGGCAAGAGAAGCCTTAATACGGCCGAACCGAAGCCTGAAAAGAAAGCACCACGCTGTCCGTCATGGCTTGAGGATGAAGCGAAAAAAGAATGGAAGAGGATGAGCAAGCAGCTGGAGCAGTTGGGGATTCTCACGGAGATTGATATGGCTGCCTTTGCCGGATACTGTCAGGCATATGCGAGGTGGAAAGAAGCAGAGGAATTTATCACGCAGCATGGAACGATTGTGAAGACTCCGAGTGGCTATTGGCAGCAGGTGCCACAGGTATCCATTGCACAGACCTATCTTAAGATTATGAATAAATTTTGTGAGCAGTTCGGACTTACTCCTTCTGCGAGAAGCAGAATTGTTGCAGATACAGCTGAGGACAAAGAAAGTGATGAGATGGAACTTCTCTTGATTAAGGGAGGTGGCAGATAATGTATGATGTGTCAAAAGCGGATCATGCGGTCAACTTTATCAATTGTCTGAAGCACACCAAAGGGAAATGGAGGGGAGTTCCGTTTGAACTTTCTCTCATGGCAGGATGAGATTATCCGCACATTATTTGGTACGGTTAAGGAAAATGGCTACAGGCAGTATAATACCTGCTACTGTGAGATTCCGAAGAAAAATGGAAAGTCGGAACTGGCGGCTGCCATTGCATTATATATGACCTGCGGTGACTGGGAATGGGGAGCAGAAGTGTATGGCTGTGCTTCCGACCGCCAACAGGCATCGATTGTATTTGATGTGGCTGTGGATATGGTAGATCAGTGTCCTGCTCTGAAAAAGAGGATTAAACCAGTGATGTCGGTTAAAAGGCTTGTGTATAAGCCGACCAACAGCTTTTATCAGGTGTTATCAGCCGAAGCATATACCAAGCATGGTCTGAACGTACACGCTGTTATTTTTGATGAACTTCATGCACAGCCGAACAGAGAACTTTTTGACGTTATGACAAAAGGCTCCGGTGATGCCAGAACACAGCCTTTATATTTTCTGATTACTACAGCCGGAACAGACAGAAATTCGATTTGCTTTGAACAGCACCAAAAAGCTGTTGATATTATAGAGGGCAGAAAAATTGACCCGACATTCTATCCTGTGATTTATGGAGCATCCGATGAGGATGACTGGACGAGTGAAGCTACATGGTATAAAGCCAATCCTTCCCTTGGGGAAACCATCAATATTGAAAAGGTTCGAAATGCCTATATCAGTGCAAGAGAAAATGCTGCAGAAGAAAATATCTTCCGGCAACTTCGTCTGAATCAGTGGGTAAAGCAGTCCACCCGTTGGATGCAGATGGATAAATGGGATGCCTGTGCGTTTCCTGTGAATGTGGAAGAACTTATTGGAAGAACCTGTTATGGCGGTTTAGACCTTTCGAGTACATCGGATATCACAGCATTTGTACTTGTGTTTCCACCGAGAAATGATGAAGAGAAATACATCATTTTACCATATTGCTGGATACCGGAAGATAACATGAGACTTCGTGTCAGAAGGGACCATGTTCCTTATGATGTGTGGGCAGCAGAAGGGTGTCTTGAAACTACGGAAGGAAATGTCATTCACTATGGCTTTATAGAGAAATTTATAGAGGAACTTGGAACGAAGTACCATATAAAAGAAATTGCGTTTGACCGTTGGGGAGCAACGTAGATGGTGCAGGATTTGGAAGGTATGGGATTTACCGTTGTTCCTTTCGGGCAGGGGTATAAGGATATGAGTCCGCCAACGAAGGAACTTATGAAGCTGACATTTGAGGAGAGAATTGCCCACGGTGGTCATAAGGTTCTCCGGTGGATGATGGATAATGTGTATGTCAGACAAGACCCTGCCGGAAATATCAAAATGGATAAGGAAAAATCTACGGAGAAAATCGATGCAGCAGTAGCAACCGTTATGGCACTTGACCGTGCAATCCGTAATCAGGGTAGCGAGGGAAGTGTATATGATGGCAGGGGAATTCTTGTTTTTTAAGAAAGAAAACCTCTCCGGCAGATGGAGAGGTTTGAATGATCATGGTTTTGTTTATGTATCGGAATAAGAACTGCATTTTTCTTTCAGCATTTTGAAATTACAGCATCTTGCAGCAAGGGAAGAATCCGGCTTGGCAATGCACTTCTGGTATAATTTCAGGGCTTTGTTTTGCAGAGTGTCCTGAACATTGTCAATCAGGGCTTTTTCTTTCTGGAGGAGGTAAACATAGTCGGTTTCTTCCTTTTCGTTGCTGAAAGAACGGAAACTTTCTACCTGATTATATTTTAACTGAGTAAGGCAGTTATCAGGAACCGGAATCATATTATTGATATTCAATACAGCATAAAGATATCCGGTGGATTCATCCTGGAGTTTGTGGAAATCCAGACTGTTGGACATCTTCTGATGTTTCGGTTTTGCAGAGGAAATAGGGACATAGTAGTGGAAATCTCCGATAGTAAGAAGAATTCCCACATGGAGTTTCAAACGTTCCCCATACTCCACATATCCGACACGGGAATCAAACTGTGTCAGGTAATTTATGTATTTTTTATCGACAACGTACCAATCCATAGAGCCTCCTGAAAAGTAAAAAAGCGGGTGGATTACTCCACCCACTGCTGTTAACCGATTGTTTTAATTGGACAATCTAACCGCTTTTAAACGAGCATTTTAACTGGACGCTCTAACCGCTGCACAGATATTTCTATCTGTGTTTTTATTATATGCAATTTACAGCAAAAAATCAATGCCTTTAATTGCTAAAATTTTATGAACTTTTTTCGATATCTATGGAATCGATTTTATCATTAGAGGGGGAAGATAGCTTGCTTCAAGATTTTTTGTACGAAGCTATTTTTGTACCGGGGGGAGTGCCAGCACCGCCCAAATCAATTATCAATCAGCCGGAATTGCAGGTGTATATCACCGGCTTTGGGACGAAAAAAGACGATATTGGTTTGGCTGCGGAAATTGATAATAAGCCTATCGGCGCGGTTTGGGTACGCATTATGAATGATTATGGACATATAGACAATGATACTCCATCCTTTGCAATATCCTTG
>OFFJ01000818.1_pt1 | contig 24707 bp, 22 predicted proteins | sample 1521261 | NCBI WGS metagenome assembly OFFJ01 (sample SAMEA3504122, study PRJEB24116) | mouse gut metagenome | biome: mouse gut; feature: mouse-associated habitat; material: faeces | place: Denmark | collected 2011 | reverse complement strand
TCAAAGCCGGGCGGCGTGAGGATTATGCCTACCGGATATACGACGAAGAAGCTGTCCGGCGTCTGCAGCAGATTCTGATACTTAGAAAACTGCGGCTTTCCCTGAAGGAAATAGGCGTTCTCCTGGGGGATACAGAGCAGGATGAATCCCTCCGGCTTTTGCTGGATAAATTGGCGGAGCTTGACGATGAGATTGCATCTCTCACACTGATACGCAGACTTTTGAAGCAGCTGGCCGAGCGCCTGGGGGAGTGTCGGAAACAGCAGATCCATTTTGACCTGCTGAAAGATGGGGACCTGGTGGAGATTACCGGCGCGCTTGCCTTTCCTAATACAAAAATAAAGGAGAATGTAAGCATGGAAGAACTGAACAGAGCGGGAGAAATTCTGGACAAATCGCTGTCGGTGAGAATTCTGCGCCTGCCTCCCTGTACCGTGGCGTCCTATCATTATATCGGGGAGAACCCGGAGGAAGCGGTGGGGGAAGTAGTAACCAGATTCGTGCAGGAGAGCGGGGTATATGAAAAGAAGCCGGATGCGCGGATGTTTGGCTTCAACCATCCCAACCCGGGTGTCCTGGAAAATGGGATCCATGGCTATGAGGACTGGGTTACCATTCCGGAGGACATGGAGGTGAAGGCGCCCATGGAGAAAAAGCAGTTTCCAGGCGGGCTGTATGCAGTGATGACCATTCCTTTTCCGGAATTTCATCTGTGGGAAGTATTGACCAAGTGGGTCAATAAAAGCCAGGACTATGAACCGGAGTACAGCGAACTGGGAGAGGAAAATATGGGCGGTTGTCTGGAGGAGCATCTGAACTGGGTGGATGCCGCGCATAACGGGTGGAAAGAGGACGGCCTTCCTGGACAGATTGATTTGATGCTGCCTGTTAAGCTTAAGCCGCATGAATCCGCGAAAGAACCGTGAAAACAGTATATTGAGCAGGAGAAAAAAGTATGAGAACTTTATATGTATCCGATCTGGACGGAACCTTGTTGAGAAATAACGAGAGAACTTCCCATTTTACGAATCATGTGATAAATGATTTGACGGATCGGGGGATGATTTTTTCCTATGCAACTGCCCGGTCTCTGATAACTGCTAAAAAAGTGACGGACGGCATGGTCTGTAAAATTCCGCTGATTGTATATAATGGAGCTTTTGTGGTTGACAATGTGACGGAAGATATCCTGATTGCGAACTATTTCGAGCCTTCCGTGTATGAAGTGCTGGATGATTTGTTCGAAAATAAAGTTTATCCCATAGTGTATGCATATATTGACGGAAAAGAGAAATTTTCATTTGTGCCTGAATTATGTACAGAGGGAATGCGGACATTTCTTGCCAGTAGAAAGGGAGATATTCGCACGAATGCAGTCAGCGCAGTCACGGATTTGAAATCAGGCAGTCTTTTCTATATTACTTGTATCGATAAGCAGGACAAACTGAAACCATTGTACGAAAAATATAAGGATTTGTTTCATTGTGTGTATCAGACTGAAATGTATACAAAACAACAATGGCTGGAGGTAATGCCTCTCAATGCCTCAAAAGCAAATGCGGTAAAGCAATTAAAGGCATTACTGGGATGCGAAAAAGTAGTTGCTTTTGGAGATGGAAAAAATGATGTGGACATGTTTGAACTGGCTGATGAAGGTTACGCAGTTGAGAATGCCCATGAGGACTTAAAAAAACATGCTACAGATATTATCTTATCGAACGAGGAAGATGGCGTTGCCCAGTGGCTTGCCCAGAACTTTGTTTTATAAACCGGGCATTAGTTTTCGAAAAACCGAACCGATCCGGGCAGCAGAACAATGAAGGGAGAGAGGAAAATGAGGTCAGAACAGCAGGTTTATGATATGATTTTAACTTTTGCAAAAGCAGATGAGCGTGTTCGCATGGTCACTCTGGAGGGTTCCCGGACAAATATAAATATTCCGCCAGATCATTTTCAGGATTATGATATCACTTTTTTTGTTACGGACATGCAGAGTTTCATGGCAGATGATGAATGGCTGAATGTGTTTGGCGAGAGATTAATCATGCAGAAGCCCGAAGATATGGAATTATTCCCGGCAGAAGAAAAGGGATTTTCTTATCTAATGCTGTTTTGTGATGATGTTAAAATCGATTTAACTTTACTTCCGCTGGATTTAACAGAAGAGTATTTCACATGGGATAAGCTGGTAAAGATTTTGCTGGATAAAGACAGCCGCATGGAGCAGCCGCCGGTACCGACAGACATAGATTACCATTTGCGGCGTCCCACGGAACGAATGTTTGATGACTGCTGTAATGAATTTTGGAATACTGTCACATATGTCGTGAAAGGGCTGTGCCGAAAAGAAATCCTGTTTGCCATTGACCATATAAATGAGATTGTACGAAAAGAATTACTCCGTATGATTTCATGGCTGGTCGGGACAGAACAAGGATTTCATTTTAGTCTGGGAAAAAATTATAAATTTCTGAACCAGTATATCCCGGTGGAGCTGTGGGAACGGCTTATGGCCACATATAGAATGGACTCCTATACACAAATGTGGGATTCCCTGGAACAGTGCATGGCATTATTCCGGGAGACTTCGGCAGAAGTGGCGCGGCGGCTGGGCTGCCAGTATCCACCGTATGATGAAAAAATCACGGAATATGTTATTCGGCATAAGACAGTATACGGAACAGATAATGAAAAAACCATTTAAAACATTTTGGCTTATGAGACATCTTAACAGAACAAGGATTCGAAAGATGATAATACCGGTATTGCTGTGCAGTTTGTTCCTGACCGGATGCAGTCAGCCAATTTCCCACCGGGAGGAAGGCGCGGAATGTGGGGATACGCGGGAGACGGTCCCGGAAAGCTTCGCATTTACGCCGGAAGAATGTGGGGATACGTGGGAGACAGCCCCGGAAAGCTTCGCATTTACGCCGGAAGAATGTGGGGATACATGGGAATCAGTTCCGGAAAGTCTTGCTTTTACACCGGAAACAACGGAGGAAAACAACGCAGAGCTGACACTGGCCCGGCTGATCAGTGATGAGGGGTTCCGGGATTGTGTATGGGATGAGGCGGGTATCGACAGCGAAGATACGGAGGAAATCATCCTGCGCAAACTGGATCAGTGTGAGCAATTGACGCTAAAAGAGCCTGCCAGTTCCCTGCATTCTTTGGAGGATTTGTCGTACCTGCCGAATCTGAAAAGCCTGACTATTGATCTGGATGCCTGGGATAATTCCCCGGCTGTGGATTTTGCCCCCATTGCCGGACTTTCCGGACTGGAAAAGCTTTCCATAGAGAATTGTACCAAAGAAGAGACAGATCTTTCCTTTCTGGCAGAAATGAAGCATATTACGGAACTATATCTGCCAAACTGCCGGGTCAGGGAGATGGAATTTCTGAAAGATATGCCGCAGCTGGAAAGGTTGTCTCTGTATGGGACTAAAGTGGAAGACCTTACGGTGCTGGAAAATCTGCAGGGACTGGTGGAACTGGCGCTCGGCGGCAATTCCGGCGCCCGGAATCTGGAAGTGGTGGGGAAACTGGCGGGGCTGCAGGATCTGGGATTACAGAACTGCGGAATCAGTGATATCCGTTTTTTAAGTGAATTGACGAAACTGCGGGGAATAAACCTGAATCATAATTCCATTGCGGACTTAACCCCGCTGACAGGCCTGACCAAACTGGAACGACTGGGGCTGGCTGAAAATCAGATCAGGGATATTTCGCCATTGGAAAATCTCACAAATCTGTTTGATTTGGCTTTGGACGGAAATGAGATCAGCGATATTTCTGCGCTCAGCGGTCTGACATATTTGAATCAGGCAGGTCTTTCGAATAACCGGATTACGGATTTATCGCCTCTGGCAGGGAAAAAAGAACTGATGTTCGCATCAGTGTTCGGAAATCCTTTTACAGATTTACAGCCAGTGTGGGAGGTACCGCTGCTTTCCTGGAAAAGCAGCGAAACCATGGATGAAAAAACAGAATATGCCGAAGCGTGGATAGAAAAGGAGCATCCTGATGTTACAGAATATACATGCATTGACTATGTGGAAGGGGATTTAAACGGTGACGGCAGAACGGATATTGCCTTTGTGATAGACGGGACATTCGGGGATAAAAAGTATGACGAAATGTATGCGGATACCCGGCGTCTTTATGTCCTGATACGGCAAAAAGACGGTTCCATGGAGGAAATAACCGAAGTGCCTTATGTGAACGGCAGTGACGCCGGAGGAATGCGGGGAGATCCCTATTCCGGCATTTTTATGGGAGCCGGCTGCCTGATGCTGAAGGAAAGCTGGGGAAGCAGCACCGGTACGACAGTCACGCAGATTTACTGCTACCGGGATGGAAAACTGGAGCAGACAGAGAATGTCAGTGTGGGAGACAGCCGTTTTGCCAACGGTTATGATGTAACTGTGACGGATGTGAAAAATGACACATGGTTTGCATATGCCATTGCCATGGACGGTTTCCGCATGGTGAGGGTTGATCTTGCAAATGCGGAGTATCCTTTTCACAAGGCCTTTCCCAGGATGAATTTGTATGACGCGTCCTATTCCATATATAACGAAAAGACGGATACAAACAGAACCGCGGAACAGGCTTTGGATCATTTTGTGAATGCCATGGCCCGCAATGGGGAAAAAGCGGATTTGCCATATGCGGCATGGCAGAAGACCGGATATGAACTGTTGAAAGGAGTGGAATTGCCGGGTTATTATTATACAGTTCCGGGAACAGCGGAGAATGGGGAGGAAGAGACAGACGGCGCAAACCAGACAAAGGCATGGGAGGGAGACTATATTTATTATGGCGGTCTGACCCACAGAGACGGACGCCTTTATCATGTCATTTGTTATGGAAAAAAAGAAGAAAGCGCTGTTTATCTGCTGGATGACCGTACCGGAGAAATAGAAGAAGAGTGAAATTCGTTTCTTTTGGGAAAACGGGATATAAAAGGCAGGAATACAAATGCTCCGCATATTGTAATTTGTAGAAAGGCTGTGTATAATAGAATGCAAAGCAGTGTCGTCGGACGAAAAAAGCGGCAGTGGAATACCTGACAGATTTTTTGATATGAAAAAGTTTGTGGGATATGGGGGTTGCTGATTGTGAACATGTTTTGTTTATGGGAAAAGAAATATTATAAGGGGGATAAGTGAGAAAGATTTTGTGCGCCGGTCCGCAAAATGACGCAGGCCGACGCACGACAGTTCTGGTAAAACGCAAAGGAATGCGTTTTGGGCAAGAGCCTTTTATGGTAAGAAAATAGGATTTGTCCATGCAAACTTATTATTTTCGTCAATCACCGATGCCCGGATATATTTGTAATCCAGGGATCCATTGGCACGAAGGTCTATTTCCGCATGAGTCAGCATTTCCGTGCCGGCTTTTACCATTCTCGCAGGATGTCTGTCGCAGTGGAAACGGATCCTGGCGGCGGGGGAACATTCAATGACAGCCCTGCCGTCTTCTATGTGGAAGTCATAAATCTCAGGGCCGCAGGAGGAATAAAAAGCGCCGTTTTTCAAGGCACTGAGAATGGAATTGATATTATTTTCGGCCCTGACCATAACCCAGCCGATGCAGTGCTGTTCCATGCCGTGACCATCGTCGGTTGCGACACCGTAGATATGCCGGCCCTGCCCCAGCAGCTCATCCCAATAGGCGGCATCTTTATCCATATCATTATCCAGGACACATCCGCTGTTCCATATTTCCATTGCAAAATTTCCCTGCATATTTTCAAAATACCGGGCCGGCGTGGAACTCCATTCCGGATGGCAGTAGATAGTCAGATTGTTGTTTGCGTGGATGCTGTCCAGGCAGGGCTGGAATTCTTCCTGATTTTTTGCGCTGGCTGATTCCTGCCGCTGATCCTGCTCAAAACCGTTGCCATCTTCTTTTGCGGGGCCCAGACACACCACATGGAAGCAGCGAAACCCCTGTCCGGACTCAAAAGTGGAATCCATTTCCATGCCGGGTATGATGGTAATCGGTACATCAGGTGCAAAATTTTTGTAATTGTAAATTCTGTGGTCAGTGAGGGCAAGAAAATCATACCCGTGCTGATAATGGAGGCGGATGACCTGCTCCGGGTCTCCTGCCCCGTCGGAGCGCGTTGTGTGGCAGTGTAATCCACCCTTTAACATTTTTTCTTTTCCTGAGAATGCTGCCTGTTGCGTCATAATATTATTTCCTCCTGGGTTGTTTTTTTACAGACACCTTGATATTTATATTACGCTGATATTCCCGAAAGTCAAGGCTTGTTCTGATATTGCTGTTTCGAAACATTGGGAAAACAGAGATTGAAAGTGAAAGCCTGGCAGTGGGGATTTTATCCAAAACGGATGAGACAGGGAAGGGAATGAGATTCCCGCAGGCATGGGATAATGGGACAGGAAAGAGAATAGAAAAGAGGATAAAAAAGAGGATAGAAAAGGGAAGGGAGACAGAGATGATTTATACGGTTACATTTAACCCGTCACTGGATTACATTGTGGCAGTGGATGGCTTCAGGCTGGGTATGACGAACCGGACCAGCTCCGAGCTGATTCTGCCCGGGGGAAAAGGACTGAATGTCTCCATGGTTTTGGGGAATCTTGGGATAGACAGTACCGCGTTTGGATTTGTGGCAGGATTTACGGGGGCGGAAATTGTCCGGCGGGTGGAAGAGATGGGGGTAAAGTCAGATTTTATCCATATGGAAGAAGGTGTTTCCAGAATCAATCTGAAGCTTAAGTCCATCGAAGGGACGGAAATCAACGGATGCGGACCGGAAATCGGCAAAGAGGCAGTGGAACAGCTCATGGAGAAGCTTGCAGCTCTGGGAAAAGGGGATGTGCTGGTACTGGCAGGGAGCATTCCCAAGTCCATACCGGATGATATCTATAGGAAAATCATGGAAAGAATGGCCGGAAGGGGTGTGCTGTCCGTGGTCGATGCCACCAAAAAGCTTATGGTCAATGTACTGCAATATCATCCTTTTCTGGTGAAACCAAATAACCATGAACTGGGAGAGATTTTCGGTGTGGAATTAAAGACAAGGGAGGAAGTCATCCCTTACGCGGAAAGGCTCCGGGAAATGGGGGCAGTGAATGTGCTGGTGTCCATGGCCGGCGAGGGCGCGGTTCTGGCGGCGGGGGACGGAAAGATCTATGAGGCTGCGGCGCCGAAAGGGAAACTGGTCAACGGCGTAGGCGCGGGAGATTCCATGGTGGCGGGATTCCTGGCGGGCTGGATGGAACAAAACGACTACAGACATGCATTCCATATGGGGATAGCCGCAGGCAGCGCAAGCGCATTTTCGGAGCTGCTGGCCACGGGAGAAGAAATTATGGCCATATACAGGCAGCTGGCAAAATAGGCGTATGTAACCGAGCCATGGCAAAAGGTGCGGATTAGGTGCCCGGTGACTGAAATCATACGAAGCGGCCGCCCAGTCCAGGCGGGAAACGGGAGAATGGCAGCAGTTTGCCGGGAATGCGGGTTTGGGGAGGGAAAGATGCAGGTATATCATGGCAAAAGCGTATTCGGGGGAATTGCCATTGGCAGAATCCTTGTGTATGGCAGGGAGGAAAAGCCGGTGAAACCGGAAAAAACGAAAGATGCAAAGGCAGAAATGCTCCGCTACCGGAAAGCGGCCCAAACAGCCCTGAAACAATTGGACGGGCTGTATCAGAAAGCCCTGCAGGAAGCGGGAGAGGACGGTGCGGCCATATTTGAGATTCACCGGATGATGCTGGAGGACAATGCCTATGGAGAGTCCGTAGAAAATATTATTTACGGCCAGCAGGTGAAGGCAGAGTATGCGGTGGCCCGGACGGGGGAGCATTTTGCCCGGATGTTTGCTGACATGGAAGATGCATATATGAGGGAGCGGGCGGCAGATGTAAAAGATATCTCAGAACGGCTCCTGGCCATTCTGGGGGGAGAGGGAGAGAAGGGAATCCGGACGAAGGAACCGGTTATCCTTTTGGCAGAGGATCTGTCGCCCTCCGAGACCGTGCGGCTGGATAAGGAAATGATTCTCTCCTTTGTGACGGCCCGGGGCTCCCTGAATTCCCACACCGCCATTCTTGCCAGAACCATGGGGATTCCGGCTCTTGTGGACACGGGACTTCCCCTGGACGGAAAACTGGACGGGATGCTGGGAATTGTGGATGGCCTGGCCGGCGTGATTTATATTGACCCGGACGAAGAGACCCTTACCGGAATGGGGAAGGCGCTGGAGCAGGAAAAGGAGAAAGCGAAACTTCTTCAGACCCTGAAGGGCAGGGAGAATGTCACTCTTGACGGTCAAAGTATCCTGTTGTATGCAAATATCGGAAACATCGGGGATCTGGCCGCGGCACTGCAGAATGATGCAGGCGGGATTGGACTGCTCCGAAGCGAGTTTATCTATCTGGAACGGGACCGCTTTCCCACGGAAGAGGAGCAATTCCGGATTTACCGCACCGTGGCAGAGACCATGGGGAAAAAACCGGTGATTATCCGTACCCTTGACATCGGCGCGGATAAACAGTGTGATTATTTCGGAATGGAAAAGGAAGGAAACCCGGCCCTTGGCTGCCGTGCCATACGCATCTGCCTGACCCGGCCGGATATTTTCAGGACACAGCTGAGAGCGCTTTTCCGTGCAAGTGTATACGGCGAAATCTCGATTATGTATCCCATGATCACCAGTGTGAAAGAGATTTGCAGAATCCGGAAGATTGTAGAAGAGGTAAAGGAAGAGCTGAATGCCCGGGGCGTGGCATACGGAAATCCGGGACAGGGAATCATGATCGAAACCCCTGCCGCCGCGCTGATCAGTGACCTTCTGGCCAGAGAAGTGGATTTTTTCAGCATCGGGACCAATGACCTGACCCAGTATCTGCTGGCGGCAGACCGCCAGAACAGGGCCGTGGACGAATTTTATGACAGCCATCATCCCGCGGTGCTGCGGCTCATCCAAATGGTGGTGGAAAATGCCCACCAGGCGGGAATCCGGGTGGGAATCTGCGGGGAACTGGGGGCAGACCCGGGACTTACCAGGGAATTCCTTGCCATGGGGGTGGATGAACTGTCCGTGTCCCCGGGAAGCATTCTGCCGCTGCGCAAGGCCATACTGGAAACCAATGTGTCCGAATACAGGAAAACAAGGTCCCGGCTCCTGAGTCCTTTGCAGTGAGACAGTACCGATGCGGCTTTCCGGCAGATTTTCCGGAGTCAGGGAGAAGAACAGGATTATTTGTGAGAAATTTCTGGCCGGGTTTTACACCGGTGACTGTCAGCGGTCTTGCCTGGGGCCGGGTATGGCTTTTTTGGAAATCAAAGAATTCAAACAATTATTGGAGGTATCGTTATGACAGAAGTTTTACTGTTGGGAAGTTTTCATTTTATGGAAAGCTCTATTGATTTTTATTGTGAGGAAGTTCAAAATGAACTGGATGCATTGGTAAGAAAATTTTTGCCATTTCAGCCGGATACGATAGCCATTGAAGCAGCAGATCATGAACAGATCCGCATTGATGAGTCATACGCCAAGTTCTGCTTAAAAGATTTGCAGAACAGGAATAAAATGAAGAATGAGGCACTTGGCAATATATGTATGTATGGAGAGAACTATCCCATTACATATGACAATGAGGTAATACAAATCGGTTATAGACTTGGTAAAATGCTGGAGCTTCAAAAAATTTATGCAATTGACGACGATACGAGGTTGAATATGGATGCAATGGACCGTCCGACCCCGTCTTTGACGGAAGCCATGAATGCGTTACATACGGATATGAAAGATCATGAGAAAGAGAGTATTGTGAATTTGTATCAGTATTATAACGGCGAGAAATTTTCGAAATTAAACCACCATGTATATATTCAGGCCAATGCAATCCATACGGATGATCATTATACCGGCGCTGAAATGGTGGCAAAATGGTATGAGAGAAATCTAAAGATATTTTCCAATATTCAAAGACTTGCCGTTCATAGCAAACGATTATTTGTCATTTATGGTGCCGGTCATCTGCAGATTTTAAGAGAGTTAATCAACGCGGACAACAATTTGGAACTGGCTGATGTTTCTGAATATCTGTCGCTCTGACACGCCCGGGCTGTCCATGACAGACAGCGCCCCATATTTTTGCGCACCATGCAGACAAGTGCTCCTTCTGCTTCAGGGAAATGGTCCGGCGGTTTCCCGGAAAATGTCAGGCTGAACCGGTTCGGGGTGGGTTTCCACCAAACGATGGGGAAGAAAGTCAGAAAAAACGCAGTTGTTCATACTCTGTACTGCGTTCCAGCAGGGAGGGAACTTTTCGGAGGAAGGTGTCCGTCCTGCTGGGTTCCAGGATCCAGCGGGCCGCTTCGTCCGGCTCCAGAATCAGCGGCATACGGTCATGGACCGGCAGCATGGAATCGTTTGCGTTTGTGGTCAGTATGACGAAATGCATGCCGTCCCTGTACTGCCTGCAGCAGCCGGCCAGAAACAAGGTTTTGCTGTCTTTTCTGTGAAATGTATATTTGACTTTGCTGCGGTCCCATTCATAAAATCCTGCAGCCGGAATCGCAATCCGGCTGTGAAGGATGCTTTCCCGGAACAGTGGTTTTTCCGCGGCTGACTCGCATCTGGCATTGAAGACAAGCTTCTTTCCCCTATCCTGCTGTATGGGAAAACCCCATCGAAGCCAGGTGCAGCCGACTTTGCCGCCGGCAGCAAAAAGAATGGGGGCTTCATCCGAAGGATGAATGTCTGCCGGTGCAATTCTCTGCAAATGGGCGGCAGATTCCCTATACAGATTTTCTTCGGCCTGTCTGATCAGCTTCTCTATTTCGTCAGATATTTCTTCATCAATATAATAACGTCCACACATAAAATGACCTCTTATTCTGCGCAGGGGCATGGGAGGAAATCTTCCCTGCCCGGCTGGGATGGATTCTTTGCAAATGATTTTACGCATTGGTCCGGACAAGACACGGAACTGCTGCGATTTTATTCCCGCGGGCAATGAGGAAAAAGCGGGGTCTTTGATTATGATTTCAGATCAATCATGATATTATGGCCATTGGGCCTCTCCATGCCGTGAATATGGACGTATTTTATCATAGAACAGACTCTGGCACAAGATTTCCCGCAGAAAAAATGCCCGCAGCATATGCGGCAACAGCCTGGAAGCTGGCGGAACTGTCGTCAAATGGCGCGCTGCGGCGGCGAAAAGAGATGTAAAAATAAGTTGTGAGGATGAAAGAAATGTGTATAATGAATATATGCGGAGATTTACCGGGATAGGCCCTTCCGTAGATTGAAAATAGCAAAATTGTCCTGCTTTTATGACAAATCAGGTACAGCGCAGAGTCCGGATTTCTGGTATGATACGATAAAGCCCGGGAATTTTCAAATGTGGGACAGGCGGATGAAAATGGCACTTCCCAGGGGACAATGAAGCAGAGACAGCGCGAAAATACGCGCATGACGGAACTGGAAAGAAAGGAATTGGTCATATGTTAATTACCTTGAAAGAAATTCTGCAAATTGCGGAAGAGCGCAAAATAGCGGTGGGTTCCTTTAACGCCCCCAATCTGGAAAGTTTGTGTGCAATTATTGGCGCGGCGGAAGAACTGGATGTGCCGGTGATCCTCCAGTTTGCCCAGTGCCATGAGTCATGGATTCCTCTTTCCGTGATGGGACCGGTTATGGTGGAGATGGCGAAAGCGGCAAAGGTTCCCGTGTGTGTGCACCTGGATCACGGTGAGACATTTGAATATCTGCAGCAGGCGCTGAACCTGGGTTTTACGGGGATTATGTATGACGGTTCCCTGCTGCCTTATGAGGAAAATCTGGAAAACACAAAGCGCGCTGCGGCCATGGCTGCAGAAACCGGCGCAGGTGTGGAGGCAGAGTTAGGTTCCATGGGAAAGCGGGAGTCGGGCACAGGAGAGGGCGAAGGGGATGACACGAAAATTTATACGGATCCCGTCCTTGCCGGACAGTTTGTGGAAGAAACCGGAGTGGACGCGCTGGCTTGTTCCTTTGGCACTACCCACGGAATTTACCTCAGATCCCCGCAGCTGGATTTTGACGTGGTCAGGAATGTGAGAAAAGAGACGGCTGGCATTCCCGTGGTAATGCATGGCGGCTCCGGAGTCGGCAGGGAGGATTTCCGGGAGGCCATCCGGGCCGGGGTGAGAAAGATAAACTATTTTACATATATGGACAAATGCGGTGGAAGCGCGGCCGGGGCGTACATCAGGGCGGTGAAGGAAGGGGAGCCGGTGTTTTTTTCTTCCATCATCCGGGAGGCGGAACATGCCATGAAGGAAAATGTCAAAGCGGCTATGAAAACATTTGCGCTGATGGACTGACTTGCGGATGTGCCTGGAAACTGCCGGACACATAGTGCTCCAGGGCTGTCAGGCCGGAATCACGGGACAGAAATTCCTGGGTGGTGAGCATGGATTTTTTCTGCTGACTGTGCCTGGCATGCTGATAGCTGCTGCGGTACTCCCTGGGAGAATATCCATACTGTGCCCGGAATCCCCTGTTGAAATACCGTACATCCGAAAATCCGCATCGCAGACTGATATCCAGAAGGGAGTAATCGGTCAGCAAAAGCAGCTGCCGGGCTTTTTCGCAGCGCAGCTTTGTGATATATTCCTGAAAAGTGATTCCGAAACATTCTTTAAAAAAATGGGACAGATAATAAAGACTGATGCATTCCTGGCGGGCAATATCCGCCAGAAGGATTTTTTCCGCATAATGTGTTTCCATATACTGCAGGATGTTTCTCATTCGTCTGGCTTTTGCCCGGGAAATTTGCTTTTCCTTTTCCGAAACCAGATGAGATTTACAGCCTTTCAGCAGACAGACGAAGAGCTGATTGATCAGGGAGGCACATATGAGGGTATGGAAGGGATTTTGCCTGTAGTGGGCAAATGCAATGCCCAGGAGAAAATCACTTACCTCCCGGCAGAGACCGGGCTCCTGAAGGGGGGACAGAAACGCCGCGTCAAATTCTGTCTGTTCCATGCGGGGATAGTAGGAAGCAAACAGGGCAGGAGAAACCTGCAGGGACAGGATCAGGGCCGGGGCACTGGCCTTCAGCTCATGACTGAGGAAGGGATTCATGACAAAAATATCCCCTTTCCGAAGGTGCAGGGATATTCCGGGACTGACTAAAATAAGTTCCCCGTCCATAACCAGGCTGACTTCGAAGTCCCGGTGGAAATGAGGGGTACGGTACAACAGGCTGACGAGAAATATATGGAAATTGGCATTGTTGTGGGAGATGATTTCATATTCGCTTTGCATGTGGATTCCTCTGTGGTTGTGGGAGCAGTTTTTCGGCTGGTTACAGCTTATCATACAATCGCAAATTTGTCATGCCTGAAAGAGTGATATATTATTTTTTCGGAATCGTGTACCCGATGAAAATGAGTCTGCAGATATTTTTGTATGCGGGAATGTATTTCGGTGGAAGGGGAACAAAATAACGCGGTATGGAGTGGACAATATGGGAAAAAAAGTAATTGTGGCAGGACATATCTGCCTGGATATCACACCGGTGTTTCCCCGGAGGGAGATGGGAGGCATCGGAGAGATTTTTACGCCGGGAAAGCTGATCAGGATGAATCCTGCGGATGTACATACCGGCGGCGCCGTTGCCAACACGGGGCTGGCAATGAAGATTCTGGGGGCGGATGTGTCCCTGATGGGAAAAACAGGCACCGATGCTTTCGGGGACATGGTCTGCAGTCTTTTAAAAAAGTATGGGGCAGAGGGGCAGATGCTGCGGTCAGAGGGAGAGTCAACCTCTTATTCGGTGGTCCTGGCGGTTCCGGGAATCGACAGAATCTTTCTGCACAATCCCGGAGCCAATGATACCTTCCGGGCAGAGGATATCCCCTGGGAATGCCTGAAAGAGGCGGCTCTCTTTCATTTCGGATATCCGCCGCTTATGGCTTCCATGTATGAGCGCGGCGGAGAAGGCCTTCTGGAAATGCTCCGCAGGGCCAGGATGGCGGGGACAGCCGTGTCCCTGGACATGGCCGCGGTTGACCCGGAATCGGAGGCAGGGAAGGCGGACTGGGACAGCATTCTGAAAAAAGTCATTCCATACACGGATATTTTTGTTCCCAGTGTGGAGGAGCTGTTTTATATGCTTGACCGGCCCGGACTGGAGGCACTCCGCCGCCGGGCAGGCGGGGAAGATATCACCGGGGTTCTGGATATAGAAAGAGATGTCAGGCCCCTGGGAGAAAAATGTATGTCTTATGGGGCAAAAATTCTTCTGGTCAAGTGCGGCGCGCCGGGCATTTATTACCGGACGGCAGAAGAGGAAGCCTTTGGGGAGACCGGCCGGCGGCTGGGACTTGACGCCGGATGCTGGGCGGGCAGGGAAGGTTTTGAAGCGAGCTATGTGCCGGAGCGGGTTCTGTCGGGAACGGGTGCAGGGGATACCAGCATTGCAGCTTTTCTGACGGCAGTGCTTGCGGGAGAGACACTGGAGGACGCCATGCATCTGGCCGCGGCGGCCGGGGCTTCCTGCGTGGCTGCTTATGACGCACTCAGCGGCCTGAAGCCTATGAGCGAACTGAAAGCAAAAATTGCCGCCGGCTGGAAGAAGGTGCGGTGAACGTGCATGTAGGGCAGAGATATAATAATAGAAAGGAATACATATGGGATTGGGAAATTTCGCGGACTGGAATTTACAGAACATATTGATTCGGGTAATGGCGGGCGCCGTTCTGGGCGGGGTCATCGGACTGGACAGGGGAATGAAGCATCGGGGGGCAGGCACGAAAACCATCACGGTAGTCTGCCTGGGCGCCACGCTGGTGATGCTCACGGAGCAATATATCCAGATTAATTTTCCGGGACTTGCAAATATGAACCGAATGGCGTCCCAGGTAATCAGCGGCGTAGGCTTTATCGGTGTGGGAACCATTATTATATCCAGGCACAGGGTCAGGGGGCTGACGACGGCGGCCACCCTGTGGGCAAGCGCCTGTGTGGGACTGGCCGTGGGAATCGGCTTTGTGGAAGGCGGAATCCTGATTACGGTTGTGATGCTCTTTTCCCTCCATGTGCTTCCCTATGTGGAACGGTTTGCGGCCAGGCATTCCCGTTACTGCAATGTATTTATAGATCTGGAAGAGAGCAGGGATTTGCACCTTGTCATGCAGAAATTAAAAGAGGCAAATGTAGTTATAGATTCCATGGATATGGGGGAATCCAAAGGGGAGGGAGAAGGCATTTCCGTGCATATGGTGCTTTATATCCGGAAAGCGGTAAAACGGGCAGAAGTTTATGATATTCTGACGAAAACCGACAAGGTCATGTCGGTGGACTTTCTGTAACAGTCCGACTATCACGGGGAATCAGACAGGAGAAAATAAATATGCGTACAAGAAGAGAAATGAAGGCAGGTGCAAAGGCGGTACTGCGGAAGCACTTTGGCCTTTTTGTGCTGCTTTGCCTGATGGCATCCCTGCTGGGAGGAGAGATCGCCCTGTCCGGCAGTGTCTGGCAGGACAAAGGGATGGAAGAAGGGCAGAATGCTACAATTTCCGGGGCGATTACCCGGTCTTTTTCGGAATTTGCCATGGATATGGCAATGGGAAACGGGGACAGCCGGGAGCAGAAAATCAATGAGGCGGAAGAACGTTACATAGAAGAGTCCCGCAGGAACGGGAATGCGGTTCTGGGAAGAAGCAGAGGGGTGTTTGCGCTGATTGTAAACAAACTGAATTCCGGTGCGTGGCTGATGACCGTAACGGTGGGAATCCGGTCACTGGTGGGAACGGACAGCGGCACAGTGGCGGTTCTGCTCATAGGTGCGCTGCTGCTGTGGTTTCTGGTGGGCATATTTGCGACGGGAGTCTACCGGACGGTGATTCTGCGGATGTTTCTGGAAGGAAGGTGCTACGAGAAAGTTCCGGTACAGAGAGTCTGGTTTCTTCTGCGGGTGAAAAGATGGTGCCATGTGGGGATGGTGCAGTTTGTGACAGGCATCTGTTCTTTTCTGTGGGGACTGACCATCATCGGTGGATTTATCAAATATTATTCTTACTATCTGGTGCCCTGTATCCTGGCGGAAAATCCGGATATAGGGGCCAGGGATGCCATTACGCTGTCCCGGAGGATGATGAAGGGACACAAATGGGAATGTTTTGTGCTGGAACTGTCTTTTCTGGGCTGGGAATTTCTGGGTGCCCTTACCATGGGCATTTCCAATATCCTTTTTACGGAACCTTACAAGGCTGCCGTGCTGGGAGAATACTATGCGGAGCTTCGCCGTCTGGCAAAGGAAGGACAGCTGGAAAACGCGGAGCTGCTGCATGACAGATATCTGTTTGAAAAAGCAGACCAGGGGACACTGGAAAAAGAATACAGGGATGTGGAGGAAGCCTTCCGGGAGACAATGGGGAATATGCCTTCCTTAAAAGGGGTGGGCAAATTTCTGGCAGAAGTGCTGGGGCTCACGGTCAGACAGAAAAAAGAGACCAGGATGCTGGAGGAAGAGCAGAGCCGCAGGTTCCGGCTGGAGTATGAAAAAAAGGCTCTGGAGGGAACGGTGTATCCTGCCAGGCTCTGCCCCATCCCGGAAAAGAGAAAGCAAAAGTGGGTGGCAAGCCTGAATTATCTCAGATATTATTCCGTGTGGTCCGTGATTTTGATGTTTTTTACCCTTTCCTTCGTGGGCTGGGTGTGGGAAGTGAGCCTGCACCTGATCACGGATGGGACATTTGTAAACCGCGGTGTGCTGCACGGCCCCTGGCTTCCGATTTACGGCTGCGGGGGCGTGATGATTCTGCTTCTGCTGAATGCTTTCCGCAAAAAACCCATGCTGGAATTTCTTCTGGCCATTGTGCTGTGCGGATGTGTGGAATACTTTACTTCCCTTTATCTGGAAATTGTCCATGACGGAACCAGATGGTGGGATTACACAGGATATTTTCTGAACCTGCACGGAAGAATCTGTGCGGAGGGGCTGCTGGTCTTCGGTGTGGGCGGCATGGCAATCGTCTATGTGCTGGCGCCTTTTCTGGATGAACTGTTCCGGAAAATACCCATGAAGATAATGATAATTGCCGCGGTGATACTGACAGGAATATTTGCAGCGGACCAGGTTTATTCGGCGGAACATCCCAATGAAGGAAAGGGAATCACAGACTATGCCGGGAATTCCGTATACGAGGAGGGGGTTTTGTCATGATAGCGGTATATTTGTCCCCGGTGTATCTGATCCTGTGCTTTTATGTTTTATTCCGGCTTCTGGTCTGGCTGGAAAAATGTTATCCGTACCTGGGCAAAAAGCGTGTGCGCATACCGGTTGTGGCGGTGTACCTTTTTGTGGTCTTCTGCATTTTGCTTGCCTTTTTTCTGGAGCCCTCCCCGGGCAAAAGAGTGCTGAAGCAGTTCAGCAACGCATGGCTGGGAGTTTTGTTAAACAGTCTTTTAATTATCGGAATTACGGATGTAATCCGTCTGGTTTTGAAGCTGTTTTCTTTTCCTATGAAAGAGAAACTGTTTTCTCCCAAAAGCCACGCCGCCGTCGGAGGGATCTGTATGCTCTGTGTGACGGGGCTGAGTATATGGGGCATCAGAAACGCGGAACATCTGCAGGTGACGGATTATGAGCTGTATGTGGACAAGGAGGCGGGGAACCTGGATTCCCTGAAAATCATTCTGGCGGCAGACCTGCACATGGGCTACAGTGTGGGAGTCGGCCAGATCAGGCAGATGGTGGAGCAGATCAACCGGGAAGATGCGGATCTTGTGGTGATCGCCGGCGATATTTTTGACAATGAATATGACGCGCTGGAGGATCCGGAGGAACTGGCGGAGATTCTGGCCGGTATCCGGAGCAGGTACGGGGTTTATGCCTGCTACGGAAACCATGATATCCGGGAGAAGGTGTTGGCAGGATTTACCTTTTCCGGTTCCGGGGAAAAAACAAGCGATCCCCGGATGGATGCGTTTCTGGAAATGGCAGGTATCCGGCTTCTCCGGGAGGAAGGTGTGCTGATAGAGGATGCCTTCTGGCTCTACGGCAGGCCGGATTACAGCAGGCCGGGCAGGGGAATCCGGACGCGGAAGACGCCGGAACAGGTGACGGCGGATCTGGATCTGACAAAGCCGGTCATTGTTCTCGACCATGAACCGCTGGAGCTGCAGGAACTGGCGGACGCGGGGGTGGATATCGATCTGAGCGGCCATACCCATGACGGACAGATGTTTCCGGGAAATGTGGTCACCGGTTTCCTCTGGGAGAATTCCTATGGCTATCTGCGCAAGGACAATATGCATAATGTGGTGACTTCCGGAGTGGGTGTGTTCGGCCCCGACATGAGAGTGGGAACAAAAAGCGAGATATGCAGGATCACGGTGCGGTTCAGGAGCGGGGGCGGTCCGGACGCCTGACGGAAGCCCGGGAGATTTGCACAAGAATTCTCAAGCCGGTTGACTGGGAATCCGGGAATGTGATAAAATAAGTCCATATTTGTGGCATGAAGAGGCCCAATGGCCATCTGTATCATGATTGGTTTGAACTCATGATATAATAGTTAGAAAATCATGGAAGCGGAACAAGGAGGCGGATATATGGCAGAGCAGCAAAAGAAGCAGGACATGGGGAGCGGCAGCATACCAAAACTGATGCTGAACCTGGCGATTCCGGCAGTGGTGGCGCAGCTGATCAATATGCTGTATAATATTGTGGACAGGATTTATATCGGACACATTCCGGACGCGGGGGCATCAGCCCTGACGGGAGTGGGCTTATTTCTGCCGATTCTGATGATGATCAATGCATTTGCCATGCTGGCAGGCTCCGGGGGTGCGCCCAGGGCAGCCATTGCCATGGGAAAAAATGACCGGAATAACGCGCAGAAGATTATGGGGAACTGTTTTTCCGTGCTGATGATTTTTGCGGTACTGCTGACGGTTTTGTTTTATGTGTTTGCGCCGCAGCTTCTGCGCCTTTTCGGGGCAAGCGACGTGACCCTGCCCTATGCGCTGGATTATGCGCGGATTTATATTCTGGGGACGGTTTTTGTGATGATCGTCATGGGAATGAATCCTTTCATCACCACCCAGGGGTTTGCCAAATTCAGTATGATGACCACTGTGGTGGGGGCAGTCTGCAATATTATCCTGGATCCCATTCTGATCTTCGGACTTCAGATGGGGGTGCAGGGAGCGGCAGTGGCCACTGTGCTCAGCCAGGCTGTCAGCGCGGTGTGGGTGTTATGGTTCCTTAGGGGGAAGAAAACTCTGCTGAAGCTGTCTTTGGGGGACCTGAGGCTGGAGCCGCAGGTGATCTTTCCCTGCCTTGCGCTGGGAATCTCTTCTTTTGTCATGCTCAGCACGGAAAGTATTTTGAATATCAGCTTTAACAGCTCACTGTCCCGTTACGGCGGGGATGTGGCCGTGGGTGCCATGACCATCATCTCTTCCTGCAGCCAGCTGGTGCTTCTGCCGCTGCAGGGAATCTGCCAGGGGGGACAGCCCATTATGAGCTTTAACTTTGGCGCGGGAAAGAAAGAGCGGGTAAAGCAGGCGTTCCGGTGCCAGTTTATGGCATGTACAGGTTACTCCACGTTCATGTGCCTGATGATGATGCTGGCGCCCGGGGTGTTTGCGGGGATTTTCAGCAGTGATGCTTCTCTGGTGGAATATACGGTCTGGGCCATGCGGATTTATATGGCGGGGATTTTTTCCACCGGTGTCCAGATTTCCTGCCAGCAGACCTTTATGGCGCTGGGGCAGGCTAAGATCAGTCTGCTGATGGCATGTCTGCGGAAACTGGTACTTCTGATTCCCCTGATTTTTATCCTGCCCTTCCTTCTGCCGGACCAGGTGTTCGGGGTGTTTGTGGCAGAACCGGTGAGTGACATCATAGCGGCATCAGTCACCGGAACCATGCTGTTTACACGGCTGAACCGGATTCTGGAAAACGGCGCGGGACAGATGGGGAAATCCCGTTAAATACAGAAAGCAGAACAAAAAAGGATAAGGAGGAAGTTCTTTCAATGGAAATGATAATAAACCAGACTTTTGACGAAGAGAGAGCCCTATACGGCGCCCGGGGAATCACGGTAAAAACATGCAGGTTTGACGGGCCTGCGGACGGGGAGAGTGCGTTTAAGGAGGGCAGTGACATTGTGGTGGAGGACTGTTTTTTCAATCTGCGGTATCCCTTCTGGCATGACGACGGACTGAAAATTGTCCGTTCCGAGATGACGGAGCTGTGCCGTGCCGCCCTGTGGTATTCTGAGGGAATAGAGATTGCGGACACCAGACTTCACGGAATCAAGGCACTGCGGGAGTGCAGCCGGGTGAAAATGGAGGGATGTGACATTATATCCCCTGAGTTCGGCTGGTTTGTGAAGGAGATAGAAATGCGTGACTGCACGGTCCAGGGAGAGTATTTTATGATGCGTTCCGGACAGATGCATTTTGATGGAGTGCGCCTGAAAGGAAAGTATTCCTTCCAGTATATTCAGGAGGCATTGTTCGAAAACTGTGAGTTTGACACCAAGGACGCGTTCTGGCACGCGAAGAACGTGACAGTCCGCAACAGTACGGTGAAAGGAGAATATCTTGCCTGGTACTGTGAGAATGTCACTTTTGAGAACTGCAGAATCATCGGGACACAGCCACTTTGTTATTGCAAGGGGCTGAAGCTTGTGAACTGTGAGATGCTGGACACGGACTTAAGCTTTGAACGCTCCCAGGTGGAGGCCACTCTGACGGCACCCATTGTCAGCATCAAAAATCCTCTCTCCGGCCATATATACGTTCCGGAGGCAGGGGAGATCATTCTGGATATCCCGGAGGCAAAGGGTGAAATCGTGATCCGTGACCCCAAATGTAACTGTGCATAAACAATTCTGGCAGGAAGAAATTCCTGCCTTTTGACTACGTACCCGACACATCAGGAAAATACCTACCGGAAAACAATTTCGACAGAATCCGGACGGGAAGGGAACCGGATGAAGGAAAAGAAGCATTTTTGATGTTTTTGCGGAAGTGAACAGGAACGGGCAGACCATTCTGATGGTCACCCATGATGTGGCATTGTCCAAATATGTGAAGCGGGTGGTTGTCATACGGGATGGAAAATCAGCTCGGTAAAACTGCGGAAGGAGGAATATCCGGACCGAATCAGGGAGTCTGCCGTGAACTGGAGGGAAGAAGACACCAGGATGAATATGTTGTCATGGACAAGGCGGACCAGGGCCGGATTCCCAGGGAGATGGACGGAATACTGCGGACAGACGGCAATGTGATAAAAGTAGAACCGCAGGACGATAAAGTCATATTGAGAGGGAAAAAATAGGGAAAAATAGAGTGAAAAGTGGGAATCTCCTCTTGCATTTACTGAAAAATGCGATATAATAGTGGGAATGCTGCAAAAAAAGAGTCAATTTTCAGGGAGATAACTATGATGGGCGGTCTAAAGAGAAAATTTGTTGGGGACAAGGCATTTTACAGAATGGTTCTGGCGGTGGCAGTACCTATCATGATTCAGAACGGGATCACAAACTTTGTGGGCCTGCTGGACAATATCATGGTGGGACAGATCGGTACGGAGCAGATGTCCGGAGTGGCTATCGTGAACCAGCTGCTGATGGTGTATTATCTCTGTGTCTTCGGCGGGCTGGCCGGAGCGGGGATTTTTACTGCCCAGTATTTCGGACAGAAGGACCATGAGGGAATCCGGCAGACCTTCCGCTATAAATTCTGGATGGCCCTGATCCTCACGGCGGGAGCCATTCTTTTGCTGCTTTCCGCAGGCCGGAATCTGATACAGATGTATCTGAGCGGCAGCAGTGACGGAGGAGACCTGACGGCCGCCCTGCAGTACGGTACCTCTTATCTGCGCGTGATGCTTCTGGGAATTCCGGCATTCATGTGGGTGCAGATTTACGTGAGTACTTTGCGGGAATGCGGGGAGACAGTGGTGCCCATGAAGGCGGGCATCGCGGCGGTGGCAGTCAATCTGTGCCTGAATTATCTACTGATTTACGGAAAGCTGGGACTGCCGGCCCTGGGTGTGGTGGGCGCGGCCATGGCCACGGTGGTGTCCCGCTACGTGGAGGCGGCCATTGTCATTGTCTGGACCCACAGACACAAGGAGAAAAATCCGTACATAACCGGTATTTACAAGACACTGAAGGTTCCCGGGCATCTGGCGGTGAAATACTTTATCAAAGGCGCCCCCCTGCTGGTCAATGAGACAATGTGGTCGGCCGGTATGGCGATGCTGACGCAGTGCTATTCCGTCAGGGGACTGAGTGTGATAGCAGGCCTGAATATTGCAAATACCATCAATAATGTATTTAATGTGGTCTTTATTGCCATGGGAGACGCGGTGGCCATTATAATCGGACAGCTCCTGGGTGCCGGAAAAATGGAAGAGGCAAGGGATACGGACAATAAGATTATCGCTTTTTCCGTATGCTGCTGTCTGGGGATTGCGGTTCTGATGGTATTCATAGCCCCGCTGTTCCCGCAGATCTATAAGACCACGGATGACGTGAAGGCCCTGGCTGTGCAGTTTATCATTGCACAGGCGATTTTCATGCCCCAGGCGGCATTTATGCACGCGGCATATTTTACCCTCCGGTCAGGCGGGAAAACCATTGTCACTTTCTTGTTTGACAGTGTGTTTGTATGGTGTGTCAGTGTTCCGGTGGCCTACAGCCTCAGCCGGCTGACTTCGATACCGGTCATTGCCATCTTTGCCATGGTGCAGATAGCGGACTGGATCAAATGTATCATCGGCTTTGTACTGGTGAAAAAAGGAGTATGGCTGCAGAACATTGTGGCGAAATAACAGGGAAAGAGAGGGGCTGTCGCATATGTGGCAGTCCCTTTTTATGCGCAGGCCCGTACAAAAAGTGCGATTCTTCGCACTTGGAATTATGCCACTAAAGCGGCGTACGGGCCGCACGGAGGGTAGTGGAGATGAACTTTCTCTACTGGCTTCCCGATATACGATTTTGTTTGTATATATGCTTCCATTGCTGCTTCATGTGGGAAAAATAATGGAAGGAAAATCTGATAACAAGCGGTCACGGCAAATGGCAGGCGGGAAACTGTGACATACCCGGATAGTGAACTGCGCATGTGTACAGTATTTAAAAAAAATTTGAAATATTATTGACATAGGTCAGGGATAATCATATAATATATTTGAAAATATTTTGAAATAGCTGCTGTGAACGGGTGTATAAAACATGAGTAAGACAAATATTTTTAAAGTCCTGTCGGACAAGCGCAGAAGAGATATTTTGGTAATGTTGAAAGACGGGAGAAAAAATGCCGGGGAAATAGCGGAGAAATTAGGTGTTTCGCTTTCGGACCTCTCCTATCATTTGAAATTACTGAAAAGCGCTGATCTTGTTATGGAGTACAAGAGCAAGAATTTTGTGTATTACGAAATCAATACAACCGTATTTGGTGAACTGATCTTGTGGGTGGAACAATTTGGAGGTGCTGGAAAATGAAAAAAATAATGTGGGCAATTTCAATACTTTCGTTTGTGCTTACTGCCATTGTACTGCAGTTTATGCCGGATTCTGTGCCGATGCATTATGACCTGGCGGGAAATCCTGACAGATGGGGGTCAAAATACGAAAATTTCCTGTTCCCCGTGGTGATCCTTCTTCTGTCCCTGCACTGGCATTTATTCACTGCACATTTTGAAAAAAAGCGGCGAAGGCTTCTTCTGAAAAGGAACGGGCTGAGGCTTTGTCCAATGCGAAAGTGCTGAAAATCGTTGGAATTTCCATGGCGGCCATGTTTACGGCCATGCAGGGCTTTATTCTGTACAGCGCATATGTGGAAGTCAGTGTAAATTCCGCGCAGGCATATGTTGATATTGGGAAAGTCTCTTGTATCCTGATGGGCGTAATGCTTATCATTCTGGGAAATTACCTGCCGAAAACAAAAAAGAACCATATAGCCGGCCTCAGGGTAAGCTGGAGTATGTATAATGATATCACCTGGAGGAAAAGCAATCGCTTTGGTGGCACCGCTATGATAATTGCAGGGCTGTGCGGCATTATTACAACCGTTTTCGCCAGGTCAGTCATAGCCGTTGTTTTACTCCTGTTTTATATACTGGCTGCTACAGTGATTACCCTCATTTATTCACACAAAGTATATGTGGCTGAACTTTCTAAAAAAGATGAATGTTAAATGGTATTTGTCTGCCACGGCAGCACGGCGGGTAGCCGGGAATTGACGGCACTTGTGGGGCAAAACGGGGCAAATCGCAGCAATAGGAGCGGTGGGGTACTACGGTTTTACTACGAATGAGGGAATGAAAAATAGGAAATGTGAATAATCGTTAAAAGGTAGTAGGGAATCGTTAAATTATGGTTGTTATCGTTATAAGGTACAAGAAAATAAGTGCAGATGTTTCTTGGGTAAGCGCCAAATATTCCTGCGGATTTTCTAATTCCCTGGATTCCTCTATCATTGTAAATGAAAGATAGTTAGACTATTTCACTACAATTATGGAGGATAGGTTATGACATCTGCACGCAAAGTTCGTGTTCCCATGGGGGAACAGATCAGGATTATCAATGAATGCCGCCAGAGCGGTATGACAGATGCTGACTGGTGTCGTGAAAACGACATTTCTGTAAGCACTTTTTATAACTGGGTCAGCCGCTGCCGGAAAGCGGAGCGGATCAGA
>OFFJ01000816.1_pt1 | contig 24748 bp, 19 predicted proteins | sample 1521261 | NCBI WGS metagenome assembly OFFJ01 (sample SAMEA3504122, study PRJEB24116) | mouse gut metagenome | biome: mouse gut; feature: mouse-associated habitat; material: faeces | place: Denmark | collected 2011 | reverse complement strand
CGCCTTTGGCATCACACCCGCCGTAGAGCGCTCCCGCTCAGGGAACGGGGCCCATATCTGGTTTTTCTTCTCTGAACCTGTTTCCGCTGCGGATGCCCGCCGGTTGGGGAGCGGGCTGCTGACACAGGCGATGGCCCGCCGTCACGAACTGCAATTCAAGTCCTATGACCGGCTGTTCCCCTCACAGGATACTGTTCCAAAAGGCGGGTTTGGAAACCTGATCGCGCTGCCCTTCCAGGGGCAGGCCCGCCAAAAAGGCAATACATTATTTGTGAATGAACAGTTTGTCCCCTATCAGGATCAGTGGGCATTTCTCTCCCTCCTGCCCAAAATTACGCCGGAAAAACTGGCGGAATCGATAGACAAGCTGTGTACCAGCGGGGAAACAGGCGCACTGCTGGAATCTGCGGAGCCGGAGCCGAAGCCGTGGCCCGTAAGACGGAAAGCACCGGAGTTGCACCGGGAGGATTTTCCAGTGCAAGCTCGGCTCATGATTTCCAATCTTTTGTATGTGGATAAACAGGGCTTTTCCCAAAAGGCATTAAATGCGGTCAAGCGTCTGGCGGCATTTCGAAATCCCGAATTCTATAAAAAGCAGGCCATGCGTCTGCCTGTCTACCATATGCCCCGTGTATTCGACTGCAGCTATGAGGACCAGGATTTCATGGGTATCCCACGGGGCTGCATGGGATCGTTAATGGATCTGCTTGACGCATACGATGCTCCATACGTTATGGAGGATCACTGTCAGTCCGGGCATCAAATCAGCATCGCGTTTCGTGGGGAGCTCCGCCCAGAGCAGGTGCCGGCAGCTGAGGCACTTCTGTCCTATGACATCGGCGTTTTGTCTGCCACCACCGCTTTCGGGAAAACGGTGGTGGGCGCGTACTTGATTGGGCAGCGCAAGGTCAATACATTGATCCTGGTTCATTCCAGTGCGCTTTTGGAGCAGTGGAAAACTTCGCTGGAGAAATTCCTTGATGTTCAGGAGGCTTTACCGGAGCCGCCCAAGCGGCGCGGCAGGAAGAAACGAATCGAACGAATCGGCCAAATCGGCACAGGGAAAAATACGCGAGGCGGGATCATCGATATTGCCATCATGCAGTCCCTTTTTGAGGGTAAGGAAAAGGATGTAAAACCTTTCGTAGCGGAATATGGGATGGTCTTGTGTGATGAATGCCACCATGTGGCCGCTTTCACCTTTGAAAAAATTTTGCGGGAAGTAAAGGCCCGGTATGTCTATGGCCTGTCTGCCACACCTGTTCGCCCAGATGGCCATCAGCCCGTCATTTTTATGCAGTGCGGCCCCGTGCGCTACTTGGTCGATGCAAAAAGCCAGGCGGAAAAGCGGAACTTTTCCCATTATGTGATTCCGCGTTTTACCAGAACTCGGCTGCCTGCCGCCCAGCATATTCAGGATGTCTATTCGGGTATCGTGGAAAATGAGGCAAGGAACAAATTTCTGATTTCTGATGCAATCAGACTGGTTGCAGAAGGAAGGACACCGCTGCTGCTAACCGAACGGAAAGAGCACGCGATCCGTTTGGAGGAGGCTCTTCGAGATAAAGCAGATCATGTCTTTTTGCTGCTGGGTAGCGGGAAGCAGAAGGAGAAGCGCGAAAAGCTGGCCGCTTTGCGGTCAGTGCCGACAAATGAATCCCTTGTTATGATTGCTACCGGGAAATATATAGGCGAAGGATTTGATGAACCACGTCTGGATACCATCCTGCTGGCGATGCCAATCTCATGGAAAGGTACGCTGGCCCAATATGTCGGACGACTGCACCGAGATTATGAAGGCAAACAAGAGGTTCGCGTTTACGATTATGTGGATATCCATATCCCATCGTTAGAGCGAATGTATTATAAACGGCTGAGAGGATATTCAGAATTGGGATACTGTGTAAAAGCGTCAGAGCAGGACTTGGTTTCAAGCCGTATTTACAGCGCCCAAGACTATATGATTCCATTTGCGTCTGATTTGAACGATGCTGCAAAAGACATCCTGATCGTCAGCCCGTTCCTGAAAGAATTCCAGATAAAGGCCATACTACCCACATTAGAAAAAGCGGCTACAGCCGGGGTCATCATGACGATCCGTACAAGGCCGCCTGAAAACTGCCCGCCAGCGCAGTGTGCTGCCGTTACGCGATCCATTGCCCTATTAACAGATCGCGGGATCACGGTTGAGACAAAAGAAGGACTCCAGCACCGCTACACCGTGATTGACCGTAGCATTGTTTGGTATGGGGACATTAATTATCTATCATACAGTGCGCGAGATGCTAACGCCCTGCGGTTCGAAAGTCCCGATATTGCCGGGGAACTGCTTGAATCATGGACGGATGGCGGTGATTTTGAACAGCTGCGCATTGAGCCTTGACCATTGATAAGGACAAACAATTATGGCGCACTGGGAGTATAAACCCCCGGTGCGCCAATTTTTTCTGTCTGTGGCTTGTTATGTGGTCAAACCCGAAGTACAGAAATTCAAACGCAAGAAAAAGTGCCGAGAGCAAAAAGAAACCCGTTGTTTTCAGCAGAAAACAGCGGATTTTGTGGAGCTGCTATCCAGATTTGAACTGGAGACCTCATCCTTACCACTACAAAAAAGCTGTTATAGCTTGTTGCTGTCTATTCTGCCTTATTGCCCTCAATCCATTGTACTGCAACGGATTGAGGGCAATCTTTATGCTTCTTGCTGTTTCTTGTCACAGCTTAAAAAAGTCTATTTTTTGATGCCCGTGTCGGTTTTTTCTGGGACGCAGACAAGCTGACCTCATTCCTTCGCGCCCCTAATGCTTTACAAAATAACGCTTGCAAGCCACCTATATTCCGGCTATAATATGGCTATAATAAGATATTAGCCGAGGTGATAATGATGTATATTGCCCGACACATGGAGCAAGTATTGGAGCAAATCAACACACAGTACCCCGTCCTCCTGGTGACCGGCCCCCGGCAGGTAGGCAAAACCACCATGCTGAAGCATCTAGCCCAAAAGGAGGGCCGGAACCGGAAAACCATCACGCTGGACGATCTGACAGTACGGGAACTGGCAAAGACCGACCCAAAGATGTTCTTCCAGCTTCACCGCCCGCCGCTCCTCATCGACGAGGTGCAGTACGCCCCGGAACTGTTCCCCTATATCAAAATGATGGTGGACGAACGCCGTCAGCCCGGAGATTTCTGGCTGACCGGCTCCCAGCTTTTTTCCATGATGGAGGGCGTCCAGGAATCTCTGGCAGGCCGGGTGGCTCTGCTACAACTCTCCCCACTGTCCTACGGTGAGCTTATAGCGGACGGCGGCACAACTCCTTTCCGGATTGATCTACCCGCTTTGACCCAGCGGCAGGCCGCCCGCCCGGCTCTGGACACCCCCGCCATATTTCAGCGCATCTTCACCGGCGGAATGCCCGCCCTGGCCAGAGATACCAGCACCGTATTCCTGCCCCTGTGCTCTATAATACGCTCGCCCAGTACCGCAGCTGCCCTGGCACTGGTCAGCGGGCAGTATGCCAATCCCAACATCTTTTACTCCAGCTACATCAGCACCTACCTGGACCGGGACGTTCGTCGGCTCTCCGCCGGTATTGACGATTTGAAGTTTTTGGGCTTCCTGCGGGCCGCCGCCGCCCGAACCGGCCAGCAGCTCAACTACAAGGGCATCGCGGACGACGCGGAGATCGACCAGGCCACGGCCAAGAATTGGCTCCACATTTTGGAAGCATTGGGTATCGTCTTTCTTCTCCGCCCCTACTCCAACAATGTGCTGAAGCGGACGGTGTCCACCCCCAAACTTTATTTTTATGACACGGGCCTGGTGTGCTACCTTACCCGCTGGAGCAGCCCGGAGACGGCCATGAACGGTGCCATGAGCGGCGCACTGCTGGAGAACTACGCGGTGGCAGAGATCACGAAAACCTATCAAAATGCCGGACAGGAGCCGTTCCTGTACTACTATCGGGATAAGGACGCTCGGGAGATCGACCTGCTGCTGGAACAAGACGGCAAGCTGTTTCCCATTGAGATCAAAAAGATGGCCGCACCGCCGAAGAAATTGACAAAAGTATTTGACCTCATTGACAAGTCACCCCTGGAGCGGGGAACCGGCGCAGTACTGTGTATGGCTGATAAACTGGGAGCCTTTGGCCAAGATAACCTGATCGTCCCCATCGCGCTGATTTGAAAAACAGGCCGCATAAACTGCCCCTCTCTGTTTCGGCAGAGAGGGGCGATCCAATTTTGTAAGTTAGAAGCTGTGCCAATCGTCTTCGCACACATCCCTGCGGCCCAAACCGCTGCTGGCTTTGCTGAAAATTCTTGAACTGCACAAAGCATTCCTGCAATTTTTTCCTGCCGGCAGCACCGCGGTTCAAGCTGTATTGCGCAAAAAACACGGGCCTCCCACGCTTAAAGATATGCGGACTTCACCCCAGCGCGCACTGAGGCGCGTTGATGTTGATGTGGTGCCCGCTGTAGCTGCCCGGCACCCGCTCCCGCTGGTACTTCGCCGCGGCCAGCAGCTGCGCAAAATCAACGCCCGTCTCCACCCCCAGCTGATCCAGCAGGTAGATCAGGTCTTCGCTGGCGGTGTTTCCCGACGCGCCGGGGGCAAAGGGGCAGCCCCCCAGCCCGCCCAGCGCCGCCTGGACGCCGCTCACCCCCGCCTCCAGGGCGGCGCAGGTGTTCAGCACCCCCAGGCCCCGGGTGTCGTGGAAGTGGACCTCCAGGGACAGGGCCGGATAGGCCGTCTTCAGGGCGGACAGCAGGCCCCGTACCTGGAGCGGGTCGGCGATGCCGATGGTGTCGCACAGGCAGCAGGTGGTCACACCCGCCTCGACGTAGTCCCGGAGGAAGTCCACCGCCGCCCCCGGCTCCCGATATTTGCCCTCAAAGGGGCAGCCAAAGGCGGTGGCCAGATCCAGCACAATCTCCAGCTCCGGGCAGCTCTCCCGGATCTCCCGATAGGCCGCCAAGGACTGCTGGTGGGTGCGGTTGATGTTGGCCTTGTTGTGGCTGGCGCTGAGCGACACCACATAGCACACCTTCCGCAGACCCAGCGCATAGGCCCGCTGCGCCCCCCGCAGGTTGGGCACCAGGGCAAACACGTCCGCCTCCGGCCACTGCGCCAGCAGAGCCTGGGTCACCTCGGCGCTGTCCGCCAGCTGGGGGATGGCCTTGGGGCTGACGAAGGAGGTAAACTCCATGTGCGACACCCCCGCATCCAGCAGCCGCTCCATGATTTCCAGCTTCAGCTGGGTGGGGATCATGTCCCCCTTGACGCTCTGGAAGCCGTCCCGGGGGCCTACCTCGATGAATTTTACTTGCCGCTCCATTGTCCCCGCCTCCCGTCAAATGACGCCCTGTTCTTTCAGCCGGGCCAGCTTCTCTCCGTCAAAGCCCAGCATCCGGCCATAAACGGATTCGTTGTCCTCTCCCAGCAGGGGGGCCGCTTTCCGGGGGAAGGATTTGGTGTTGGTCAGCTTCTGGGCGCTGGCCGTTACCTTCATCCGCCCGATGCCCGGCTGGTCGATCTCGGGAAACATCTCCCGGGCCCCGGCGATCTGGGGCTCCCGCACCACCCGGTCCAGGGTGTTCACAGGGCTTGCGGGACAGCCCGCGTCGTTGAGCAGCTTCACCACCTCGTCGATGGTGAATTGGCTGCTCCAGGCGCTGATGATTTCCCGCATCTCCGCGTGGTTGGCCACCCGGTCCTTCACATTGAGGTATTTGGGATCCTCAATCAGCTCCGGCCGGCCCATCACCCGGCACAGGATGGCGTACAGCTTGTTGTTCCCTGCTGCGATGATCACATTGCCATCCCTGGCGGGGAAGGAGTCATAGGGGTAGGTGGACTCGTACCGGTTGCCAATGCGCTGGGGGATGCGGCCCTCGGCCAGATAAATCATGGTGATGTTCTGCATGGAGGACACCACCGAATCCACCAGGGCCACGTCCACCTTCTCGCCCCGGCCGGTTTTCGCCTTGTTTACCAGGGCGGCCAGCACGCCGACGGCCAGGTTTAAGCCGCCCAGCACGTCGCCCATAGGGGTGCCGGTGCGGGTGGGGTCGCCGCCGGGCCAGCCGGTGGTGCTCATCAGGCCGCCCATGGCCTGGCCCACGATGTCATAGCCCGCCCGTTTGCTGTACGGCCCGGTATGGCCAAAGCCGGACACCGCGCCATAAATGATTCCAGGGTTGACCTCCCGCAGCACGTCATAGCCCAGCCCCAGCTTTTCCATGGTGCCGGGGCGGTAGTTCTCCAGCACCACATCGGCCCGCTTCACCATTTCCTTGAAGATCTCCTTGCCCTCCGGCTCCTTCAGGTTCAGGGTGCAGCCGTATTTGCTGCGGTTGAAGTTGGCGTAATATACGCTGCTGCCATTGACGAAGGGGCCCATGCTGCGGGTGTCGTCCCCGCCCTTGGGGTTTTCCACTTTGATCACCGTGGCCCCCATGTCCGCCAGCAGCATGGCGGAGTACGGCCCCGCCAGCACCCGGGTCAGATCCAGCACCACAACGCCGTCCAACAAACCATCCATGAGAAAAACTTCCTTTCGCTTCAGTCTTTTTAAAAAGGGCCGTGCGAACCCCCGGAGGCCCGGAGTCCCGCACGGCTGGGCGCAGGGATTTGGCTCAATCCTGCGCGTATGCGTTCTCCTCGGCTTCTTTGGAGAACAGGTCATCCACAAACTCTTGGGGGAGGGGCGGGGTAAATCTGCTCACCGCCACATACGCGATGACGGACAAAATCGCACCGGCCACGAAGGGCGGGCAGCCCAGGATATAGTTTCCGCCGGGCTTCACCACGTACCAGAGCAGCGTGCCGCCGGCGCCCGCGATCATGGCGGCTACGCAGCCCAGGGTGGTGCCCTTTCTGGAGTAGATCCCCGCGAACACCGGAACGATGAGCGCGCCCGCGATGACGGAGAAGGCGAAGGACGAGAAGGTGAGGATCATCGCCGGGGGGTTGAAGGCCCACACCACCACCACGGCCATAATGGCGAACATGGTGATGTTGGTGACGGTCAATACCTGCTTGTCCGAGGCGTCCTTCTTGATGAACCGCTTGAAGATATCCACGCCGAAGGCGCTGCCGCTGGTCATCAGCACACCGTCAATGGTGGACATGGCCGCGGCAATGACAGCAACGATGATGATCGCGCCGATGGCGTTGGGGAAAAATGCGAGCACGAGGTTGGGGAATACCGCGTCCACATTGTCCAGATAGGCGTCGCCGAAGTAGGCGCGGGCCATATTGCCGATGATCATAGAGCCGATGAGGATGGCGCCCAGCCAAATGGACAGCACAATGGACGAGATGTGTACCGTCTTGCGGTCCTTAATCGTGAAGTTGGTCTGCACCAGCTGGGGCAGTCCCCAGGGGGTGAGGGCGAACACGGAGGAGAACAGGAACAGGTTACTCCAGCCCATGGGGCCGGGGGTTTCCAGCAGGGCGGGATCGCTGGCCCCCACGCCGGCGGCGATCTCGGCGGGGCCGCCCACCACGAAGAATCCCATGATCAGCACCGCCAGCATACCAAAGCCCATCATCACGCCCTGCACCACGTCGGTGTAGCACCGGGCCATGTAGCCGCCGCAGATCAGGTACGCGCAGGCCACGCCCGCCACCAGCAGCACGGACACGGTGTAGGACAGGCCCAGCAGGGAGCCCAGCGCCAGCGCGCCGCCCTTGATGACGCCTACCATATAGGGCACCATGAACAGCAGGATCACGACAGAGGCCAGCGTGCCGGCCAGGGGGGACTTAAACCGTTTTTCCACATACTGGGGGATGGTCATGGCGCCCAGCCGGACGGATACCCGCCGCAGGCCGTGGGAAAAGACCACCAGCCCGATGGGCAGCAGCACAACCTGCGCCACAGGCATCATGAGATAGGCCATGCCGGCCTTATAGGCGGTGCCAGTATTGCCGATGAAGGTGGACGCGCTGAGGTAGGTGGAGCCATAGGTCAGGGCGAACACCCAGGGGCCCAGGCTCCGGCCGCCGGTGAGGAAGCCGCTAAGGGTGTTTGCGTATTTTTTATTGCAGTAGATACCGATACCCAGCATCCCAGCGATATAGATGCCCAGCATCACAAAGCCGATGACGGCGAGACTACCAGATAACAATGGACTTACCTCCTTTAATCGCGTACGCACGGGTAGGCGGCCCGTCAACGGGGTGCGAGCCGCCGGGGCAGGGCGGTTTACGCTTCGTTCTTGCAGTGCTTGACGTACTCGTAAACGCAGAAGGCCGCGGTGGCAATGGTGGCGATGGGCCCGACAAACCAGCCCAGATAGGTCGGGAACGGTAACCCTAAAATCATAATGAACCCCCTGTTCATAGTCCAATGTTGTGGATGCAGATATGTAATCGTTTACTTATGCGGGGAACGCCTGGTTCCCCGCATAAGTTGGGTGGTTTCTTACTTCTTCTTCATCAGCAGGGCCAGGATGGCCTTCTGGGCGTGCAGGCGGTTCTCCGCCTGGTCGTACACGATGGAGTGCGGGCCGTCGATCAGCTCGTCGGTGACCTCCTCGCCCCGGGCGGCGGGCAGCGGGTGCATATAGTAGGACACGGGCTTGGCCAGGCTGAAGTGCTTGTCGGAGATGCACCAGTCCTTCTCGAACTGCTTGCGGTACTCCTTGTCCTCCGCCTTGTCCATGCCCCGGGTGCTGCCCCAGCTCTTGGCATAGATCACGTCGGCGTCGGTGCTGGCCTCATAGATATCGTTGGTGATGGACAGCTTGCCGCCGCTCTTCTGGTAGGCGCTGTCGGCAAAGGCCATATATTCTTCGTCCAGCTCGTAGCCCTTGGGGTAGGCCAGGGTCAGGTCGGCGCCCAGCAGGCTGCACGCCAGCAGCATGGCCTGGGGCACGCCGGGGGACTTCACCCGGTCGGAGTAGGCCCAGGACATGACGATCTTTTTCTTCTTCCAGCCGGCGCCCAGCTTCTCCTGGATGGTCATCAGATCGCCCATGCACTGGCAGGGGTGCTCCTTATCGTCCAGGCCGTTGATGACGGGGATGGTGGTGGCGGCGCGGATCTGGTTCATGATATCCCGGGCCATACCGTACTTCTCCAGGTCGTAGAGGCGGACCATCAGCGCGTCCAAGTAGCGGGAGAGGACCAGGCCGGTGTCGTCCCAGGTCTCCTTGTTCTTGCGCTGCATATTGTCCTCGCTGTAGTACTGGGCGTGGCCGCCCAGCTGGGTCATGCCCGTCTCAAAGGACACCCGGGTTCGGGTGGAGGGCTGGGCAAAAATCATGCCCAGGGTCTTATTTTTCAGCAGCTCGTGCTCCGCGCCCATGGCGTTCTGGCGCTTCAGGTCGAAGGCCACGTCCAGAATGGTCTGGATTTCCTCGCCGGTGTAGTCCATCAGGGTCACAAAGTCTTTTCCGCGCATATCGGTTCTCATTGTTGTTCTCCTCCTAAAAAATAATATGGTTTTTTATCAAACAGGGCTGACAAATTTCCCCCAGCCTTGCTCTCCAGTGATGGCCCCGTCCGCAAACACCCGCCGGCCCCGCACGTAGGCGGCGGCCACGCGGCAGCGCAGGGGCAGGTCCCGGTACAGCTCCGCGCTGTCCCGGCTCTTGGTAAACAGCGCGCCGATATCCAGCGGCTGGGGCAGCTGCAAGCGCTCCACCAGCACCAGATCCGCATCCCGCCCCTCCTCAATCCGCCCTTTTTGGGGCAGGCCGAACAGCCGGGCGGTATTCTCCGCCGTATTCCGGGCAATGGACTCATACGTCAGCTCCCCACGCTCCGCCGCCGTCACCAGCAGCGGCAGGGACAGCTCCAGCCCGGGTACGCCGTCAAAGGTGCGCCAGATATCCTGGCCGTTCCTCAGCTTCTCCTCCCGGAGGTAGGGGGCGTGGTCGCTGCCGGTGATCTCCAGCGCGCCCTCCCGGTACAGCTCCCGCAGCCGGGCCATCCGGCCCGCGTCCCGCAGGGGCGGCTTCATCCGGGCAAACACCCCGGCCCGCTCCGCCGTGTCCTCGTTAAAGAGGAGGTACTGGGGACAGGTCTCGCCGTGGATGTCCGCCCCCTGGGCCCGGGCCTCCTGGATGAGGGCTGCGGCCTCCGGCGTGCTCACGTGGCAGATAGAGGCTCGGCAGCCGGTTTTCAGGGCTGCGGCAATGACCCACTTCACCGCCTCCGTCTCCGCCTCCACCGGGCGGGAGCGGCAGAATGCCTTCAGGCCGTTCTCCCCGCGCTCCATGCGCAGGCGGGTCTCCTCCGCCACATACTGGTTCAGCTCGCTGTGAACCGCCAGCATCAGGCCGGTTTTGGCCACCTGCTCCATCACTTGGGTGAGAATTTCCTGCGTCTGGCTGCACAGGCCGAAAAACTCCTTTTCCCGGCCGGGTACGGGGGGCATGAGGAAGGTTTTGTACCCCACCGCCCCCGCCTGGGCCAGCAGGGGGATCTCCTCCAGGTTGTCCGCCCCCGCCCCGCCGTAGAGGGCGTAATCCACATAGGCCCGGGCCTTGACCTCCTTCTCCCGGTTGATGAAATCGCCGGGGCGGGAGGCCGGGGGCAGGGTGACGGGCATTTCCATCACGGTGGTCACGCCCCCCGCGGCGGCGGCCATGGTGCCCGAGGCGAAGTCCTCCCGGTGCTCCAGGTGTCCGCCGCGGATGTGGACGTGGCTGTCGATCATACCGGGGAAGACCAGCATGTTTCCGGCATCCACCGTCTCCCGGGCGGGGCCGGGGGCTTCGCCCTCCCGGAGGACGCGGACGATTGTTCCGTCCTTCACCTCCACGCCGCCGGCAAAGCAGCCCTCCGACCGCACCACCGTGCCGTGGAGTATGTTGAGATCGTTCATGGCCCGCCGCTCAGCTCAGGTAGGCGTGAATGCCCGCCGCAGCCTTCTTGCCGTCGGCCACCGCCCGGACCACCGTAGCCCCGCCGCTCAGGTAGTCGCCGCCGGCGAAGCAGTTGGTATCCCCTACCCGGAGGGTATCGGGGTCGGCCTTACCGGCCAGCAGCGCCGTGTCCGCCGTCTTGCCGATGGCGAATACCACCTGGGAGGCGCGGATCGTGAACTCGCTGCCGGGGACGGGCTCGAACCCCTTGCGGCTCTCGCCGGGCCGCTCCACCAGCCGGTTACGCACAAAGGTGACCGCCGCGCCGTCCCCCTCCGCCGTGATGGACACGGGGGACACCATATACATCAGCTCCACGCCCTTGTCGGCCGCGCTCAGGAACTCCTCATCACAGGCGGGCATCTCCTCCCGGGAGCGGCGGTAGGCCAGCACAGCCTTATCCGCGCCGCACGCCAAGCTGCTGCACACCGCGTCGATGGCGGAGTCGCCGCCGCCGATGACCACCACCGTGCCGGACACAGACTTTACCGCCCCCGACTTCAGCTCAGCCAGGAACCGGGAGCAACCCGCCACCGGGGCGACGGGGGCGATGTCCACGCCGCTCATCCGGTCGGCGGACAGGCCAGCGCCCACAAACACCGCATCATATTCTTTGGACAGCTTCCCGGCGATATCCTCCGCCGTCACGGGGCTGTTATAGTGGATGTGGACGCGATCCCCGGGCAGCTCGGCAAGGTCGTTTTCCACCACTGCGGCATTGATGCGGTAGCCGGGGATCTCCCGGGCCACCACGCCCGCGGCGCAGCCGTCCTTTTCAAAGACCTCCACCTGGTAGCCCAGGGCGGCCAGGGCCGCGGCGCAGCCCAGCCCCGCCGGGCCCGCCCCCACCACGGCCACCCTCTTGCCGTTGGGCTGGGGCAGGGCGGGGGAGTAGGACGCGTTGGCGCAGGCGTACTTCTGGAGATCCCGAATGTGGATGGGCGCGCCGCAGCGGCCCATGGTACAGTTTTTCTGGCACAGCTCCTCGCTGGGGCAAAGGGTTCCGCAGATGCCCCCCAGGGGGTTGGCCTGCTTGATCACCCGCTTGGCGCTCTTCACGTCGGCATAGCGCAGGTGGCGGATGAACTGGGCCACGTCCACCGAGGCGGGACACCCCTTTTGGCAGGGCGCGTCCACACAGTACAGGCAGCGCCGGGCCTCCGCCTGGATGTCTTTCAAGGTCTGGTTGATTGCGCTCATTCTCTCCGCCTCCTTTATTTGCGCTGCATGCTGATGGCGTGGGCCGGGCAGATGCCCCGGCACAAGCCGCAGCCGTCGCATTTCTCTTTGTCCACAATGGCGCGGCGATCCTCATCCAGGTGGATGGCGCTGTAGGCGCTGTCGGCGCACACCGCCGCGCAGCGGCCGCAGCCCACGCACTTGTCCGGGTCGGGGCTGCTGTACAGCTTGTAGGCGCGGCTGAGATCGTTGTGCCGGTGGATATTGGGCAGGGCCTTTCCGCAGAAGTCGCTGATGGTGGCAAAGCCCATCTCCTCCATGTAGTTGAGCAGGCCGGCGGTGAGGTCGTTGATGATCCGGTAGCCGTGGTGCATCACGGCCGAGCACACCTGGAGGGAGGAGGCGCCGCACAGGATGAACTCCACCGCGTCCCGCCAATTGTAGATGCCGCCGATGCCCGAGACGGGAATGTCCACCGCGCCGGCGATCTGGGCCACCGTGCGCAGGGCCACAGGCTTCACCGCTGCGCCGCTCAGCCCCTGGAAGGCGCTGCCGCCGTCCACGCTGGGATAGGGTACGAACGTATGGATATCCACCCCGGGCAGGCTGTTCAACGTGTTGATGGACGCGATGGCGTCTGCCCCGGCGGACTGGGCCGCCCGGGCCTTGCCCGGGATATCCTGCACGATGGCGGGGAGCTTGGGCATGACGGGCTTCCTGGTCTCCTCCCGCACCCAGGTGGTGACCATTTTGATGGCCTCCTCGTTGCCGCCCACCGTGGCGCCGCCCCCTGACTCCGCCATGCCGTGGGAACAGGAGAAGTTCAGCTCAAAGCCGTCCGCCCCGGCCTGGTCGAACATCCGGGTGACCTCCCGCCACTGGGACTCCACCAGTCCCTCGGTGTGGAGCAGGCTCACCCACACGCCATGCTCCGGGAACCGCTCCTTCAGCCAGCGGGTGTCCTGGGCCCACTTCTCGATGTGCTTGGGGCTGCCCAGTTCAAAGTTTGTGAAGCCGATGATCTGGTCGTCGGCGCTGCGCACCGCCGTGATCCGCGGGTTCACGTTCTGCGCCTGGCTCAAGGTGTAGGCCAGCGTTTTGAGCACCGCGCCGCCCCAGCCTGCCTCAAAGCACCGCGCCACCATCTCCACATTGGTGGTGGGGGGCGCCGAGGACAGCATGAACGGGTTGGGCATGGATACGCCGGCGAAGTTCACTTGCAAGGTCGATGCCACTTCCATTACCTCCTTTTGTCTCAGGGCCGCTGTTCCCTGGGCTGCGTCAGCCCTTTTTCAGCGTCTTTTTCAGGTGGTTTTTCAGCCCGCCGTCCTCCACGATGCTCAGCACATGCTGGGGCAGGCGGCTGCCGAAATACACCTTGCCGGTGGTGATGTTCTCGATCCTTCCGCTGAGCAGGTCTACCACAATCTCGTCCCCCTGGTTCAGCTCGTCCGTGCCGTCGAACGTGACCACCGGGAATCCCACATTGATGCAGTTGCGGAAGAAGATCCGGGCGAAGTCCTTGGCGATGACGCCCCCCACCCCGGCGTACAGCAGGGCGATCTGGGCCGTCTCCCGGCTGGAGCCGGGGCCGAAGTTCTTGCCGGCCACAATGATATCGCCCTTTTCAATCGTGTCAGCAAAGCCGGGGAAAGCCCGCTCCATGGCGTGCTTGCCGATCTCCTCGTAGCTGGCGTCCATGTACTCGCCCGGGGAAATGATGTCGGTGTTGATGTCGTCCCCGAACTTCCACACTTTTCCCCGGAGTATCTGGGATTTCATAGTATTCCCCCTTTCCCGTCCGCTTAGAAATATGCCCGGGGGTCGGCGATGCGGCCCTCGATGGCGCTGGCGGCCACGGTGGCCGCGCTGCCCAGGTAGACGCTGGCGTCCTTGCTGCCCATGCGGCCGATGAAGTTGCGGTTGCTGGTGGAGATGCAGCTCTCCCCGCCGGCCAGGATGCCGGTGTGCGCCCCCAGGCACAGGCCGCAGGACGGGGCCACAATCACCGCGCCGGCATCGGTCAGTATGTCCAGCAGGCCCTCCGCCATGGCGGCGCGGTATACCTCCCGGGAGGCGGGGGACACCAGGAAGCGCAGCCCCTTGGCGGCCTTGCGGCCCTTGAGCACGTGAGCCGCGGCGCGCAGGTCCGACAGCCGCCCGCCGGTGCAGGAGCCGATGTACACTTGGGTGAGGGGCGCGCCCGCCACCTGCGTCACATCATGGACGTTGTCCACATGATGGGGGCAGGCCACCTGGGGCGCCAGCGCGGCTGCGTCATGGACGTAGCTGCGCTCGTACACCGCGTCCCCGTCGGGGTAGAGCAGCACATAGGGCCGGCTGCTGCCGTGGGCGCGCAGGTACTCCAGCGTCTTTTCGTCCGGCGGGATATAGCCCGCCTTGGCCCCCATTTCCACAGACATGTTGGAGATGGCCATCCGCTCGTCCATGGACAGCTCGGAGACGGCCTCTCCGCAGTACTCCAGGGCCTTGTAGGTCGCCCCGGAATGGCCGATGGTGCGGCAGTCGAAAAGCGCCATATCCTTGGCGAACACCCCCTTGCCCAGGGTATTGCGCCACTCGATGCGGAAGCTCTCGGGCACCTTCAGCCAGATCTGGCCGGTGGCCGCCACGCCCAGCATCTCGGTGGAGCCGATGCCGGTGCCAAAGGCTCCGAATGCCCCCGACATGCAGGTGTGGGAGTCGGTGCCCACCACCAGGGCGCCCGGCTGGTTATAGCAGGCCTCCGCCAAAACCTGGTGGCAGGGGCCCTCGTACTCGTGGTAGTCCACCCCGTGGTCCAGGGACCAGTCTTTGGTGAACTTCACCGCCTCCGCCTGCTTGATCTCGCAGGGGGGGGTGTAGTGGTCGCTGATGACCACCACTTTGGACTTGTCCCAAACCCCCACGCCAAGTTCTTTCAGACCCTCGGCGATTTCAATGCGGGGACCCAGGATGTCGTCCATCATGGCCACGTCCACATTGGCGTTGACGATCTCCCCAATCTCCACATAGTCCTTGCCGGCGGCACGGGCCAATGCCTTTTGGGCAAATGTCATGTTACTCATTGCCTAATACCACCTACTCAACTCAGAATTTGGCCGGGGGCGGCGGGACGCTTGCGCCCCGCCGCCCGGCTTCCTTTCAGGAAAGCCGTTCCCGGATAAAGGCGTCGAACTCGTCCAGGATCTGCTGGTTGGTCTTGTCCCGGTCGTCCATCTTCAGCCCGTAGACCGGCGGCATGGCCAGCCCCCGGGCTTCCACGGCGGACAGCAGCTCCTGGGTGTACACGCCGGGCCCCTCCCGCAGGCTGCGCTCCGGCTCGGCGGGGGGCCCGCCGCCGTTCTCATAGTGGCTGTGTACGCTGACGCCGCAGGGGGGCGAGCCGGCGCACACCAGCACCGCCACCACGTCATAGCCCACAATGGCATAGTTCTCCATGTAGTCCGCCATCTGCTCCGCCAAGGTGCGGCACAGCCGCCGGAAGCCCGCGTTGTCATACAGGTTGCGGGAGTGCCACCACCGCTGGTTCCCCATGTGGAGCACCTCGGGGCAGGGCATCTGGATCAGGCCGATGCCATACTTGTCCAGCGTTTGAACCGCCTGGGTGAACATACCGGGGTAGCGGGCGAATTCCAGCACTTTGTTGTTGGCGTTGAGCAGGCAGTTGGATACAAATACGATTTTTTTGCTGCGGTCGTCCTGGTTGCGCTGGGGCATGGCCGCCGCCTCCTTTCCTGGCGCTGCGGGGCGCTTACCTCACGTCGTTGACCAGCTCCATGAGCTTGGACATATCGGGCTGGTTCTCCAGGTTGTTGACGAACTCCACGATGGCCTCGGTGCGGGCGCTGTCGCCGTAGGTGCGGTTGGCCAGGTAGCGGAACTTGTTCACCACGTCCTCATAGGTGACGGGGTTGCGCCAGTCGCCCTTGGGGTCGTCCACGGTGGCGGTGTACTGGGTGCCGTCCTTCATGGTGATGGTCACAGCGCTGGAGTAGTGGGCGGGATAGCGGCGCTCGAACTCGTCGTCCATTACCACGGTGGTGCTGGCGATCAGGCGCTTGACAAGCTCGTCGTTGATATAGTCCTCGTTCAGCTCGTCCACGGTGAACTGGCCGTTCTTAAAGGCGATGGCCGCCTGGTAGGGCATGCTGAACTGGAGATCCACAATGTTCCGGGGCGCCCACTTGCAGGGCTCGGCCAGCAGGTGCATGGTGTACTTGGAGGAGCGGATCTCGATCTTCTCAATGTCCTCGGCCTTGGGGTGGTGCTTGGCCACGATCTCCAGGCAGGCGTCCAGATGGCCGCCGGAGTAACGGCAGCAGGGGTAGACCTTGATGCTGGACTTGGTGAAGGTCCAGTCCTCGCCCAGGCCCTCGGTGATGTACTTGGGGTCATAGTGGTCCTGGAAGGAGTAGGCGTGGAGCAGGCCGTCCTTGCTCTCAAAGATGTCGGAGGGGCCGTTGAAGCCCTTGGAGGCCATGCGGGCGGCGATGATGGCGTTCATGGCGGGGTGGCCGGCCTGGAGGCGCTTGGTGAAGGAGCCCTCGGTGTTCCATGCCATCAGGCCGGACACCATGCTGCCCGCGATGCCCTGGGCATAAATGGTCTTCTGCACGTCCAGGCCCAGGAGCTTGGCGGCAGTGACGCTGGATGCCATCATGCCGCAGGTGCTGGTGGGGTGGAAGCCCTGATAGTACATATCGCCCAGGTAGGCGGTGCCCATGCGGCACACGACCTCGTTGCCCATGGCCACGGCGGCGATGTAGTCCTTGCCGCTCTTCTTCAGGCTCTCGCTCAGGGCCATGCCCACGGGGAAGGTGGCGGGGGAGGGGTGGGCGTTGGACTCGTTGTGGTCGTCCACGAAATCCAGGCCATAGCACTGGATGGCGTTGGCAAAGGCGGCGTTGGGGGCGGCTACCTTGTCTTTGGAGCCTACGATGGTGGCCTCGGCGGGTCCGGCCAGCTCCTCGGAGATCTCCCGGGCGATCTCCGAGGAGATCACGTTCCGGGTGCCCACCATGGAGGCCAGCACGTCCAGGGTGAGCATCTTGGCCTTGGTGACGGCCTCGGCGGGGAGCTTGTCGTAGGTGGTGGCCACCGCAACTTCGGCAATCTGGGCTGCAATCGTCTTGTTCATGGTAATCTTCCTCCTGAAATTTTTTATTGGATGCGGGATTTGCGGACATATACCTGCCCGTCCATGATGGTTCTGGCGGTGCGGAGGATGGCGGCGGTTTTGAGGTTATAGGTCCCGTTCTCCGTCTCAAGCTCCGACACCACCGGGATCACCCCGGCGGGATGGCCAATGATAATTTTGCGGTTCTCCCGGCCCCGCCGGCTGAGAACCTGCTCCACAATGCTGCCGGGCACCCGGGCCGCGGTGGACATGCACACGGTTCCCGTCACCGGATGGGTCTTGTGCATCTTCTGCATAAAGAGCAGACGGCTCACCAGGTCGATTTCCTCCGCCGCCACGTCCTTGCCGTCAAAGGTATGGTAGGCTTTGCTGGGGGACACCACGGCAAAGAAGGGGGCGTAGGGGCATTTCTGGGTGGACAGCTTCCAGTTGTCGGTCAAGCCGATTTTTTCCGCGCAGCGGCCTCGGATTTCCTCAATCCGGGCCATGAGGGGGGCGCTGCCCTCGATCTGGGCAGGGGTCTCGATGCCCTCCAGCCCCAGCGCCTCCGCCTTGATGAACACGGTGGGGATGGCCGCGTCCACGATGGACACCTCATAAGAGGTCCCGTCCTGTGTGGTGATCGTGTCCGTGACGTTCCCGGTGGGCAGCAGCCTGCCGGTGATGGAACCCACGCTGTCGGAGAAATCCAGCTCCACGGTGGAGCCAAGGGCGGGCACGCCGTCGATGTGGAGGCTGCCCTCAACCACCGCCCGGCCGTCCTTTACCTCCACTTTGGCGTTGATGATAGAGCCGGTGTTAACCTGGTGGATGCGCACGGTGGTGTACGGCTCCACCGCCTTTACAAGGCCGTTATCAATGGCAAAGGGCCCCACCCCGGCGGAGATGTTGCCGCAGTTGGACTTGTAGTCCACCTTGGCGTCCACAAAGCTCACCTGACCGAAGGTGTAGTCCACGTCGGCGTCCTCCCGGGAGGAGGGCCCCACGATGGCCAGCTTACTGGTCAGCACATCCGCGCCGCCCAGGCCGTCGATCTGCCGCACGTCGGGGCTGCCGAAGATCTCCAGCACGTACTTATCCCGCAGGGCGGGGTCGCTGGGCAGTTCGTTCTCCAGGATGAAAATGCCCTTGCTGGTGCCGCCCCGGACGATGGAGCACTTTACGCTGATCACTTCCGATTTCATGGCGCTCGTCCTTTCCGCTTACTTTGTGATGTGGGTGCCGCTCTCGCCCCGCAGGGCGGCGGCGGCGTTTTCCAGGCTGGCGATGATGGCCGTGCCCCCCGCCTTGGCAAAGGATATGGCCGCCTGCACCTTGGGCAGCATACTGCCCGGGGCAAAGTGGCCCTCGCCGCAGTAGCGTTCCGCCTCCGCCACGCTCATCTCGCCCAGGGCCTTCTGCTCCGGCTTGCCCCAGTTGATGGCCACCCGGTCCACCGCGGTGAGAATGACCAGCATATCCGCGTCAATGAGCTCCGCCAGCTTGGCGGAGGCGAAGTCCTTGTCGATCACCGCCGGGGTGCCCAGCAAGCGGCCATCCTTCCGAATCACCGGGATACCGCCGCCGCCTGCCGCGATCACCACATGGCCCGCGTCAATCAGGGATTGGATCATGTTCTTTTCCACCACGTCGATGGGCTTGGGGCTGGGCACTACCTGGCGGTAACCCCGTCCGGCGTCCTCCACCATGGTATAGCCCTTCTCCGCCGCGATCTTCTCCGCCGCAGCCTTGTCATAGAACGCGCCGATGGGCTTGGTGGGCTTCTGAAAGGCGGGGTCGGCCTCGTCCACCAGCACCTGGGTGATCACGGTGGCCACGTCCTTTGCCAGTCCCCGGGCGGCCAGCTCGTTGCCGATGCTGTTTTGCAGGTGGTAGCCGATGTACCCCTGGCTCATGGCGCCGCACTCGGGGAAGGGCATATCGCTCTTGATGGCCCCAGCCTCCGCCGCAGTGCTCATGCCCAGGTTGATCATACCCACCTGGGGGCCGTTCCCGTGGGCAATGACCACTTGGTTCCCCTCCTGGATGAGATCCACGATGGGCTTGGCGGTCTGCCGCACCAGCTCCAGCTGCTCCGCCGGGGTGCTGCCCAGGGCATTGCCGCCCAGGGCAATCACAATTTTCTTCAAATCGTTCTCCTCCTAAACTGCACGATTATCTATTCCAAACGGCGGGCGCGCCGTCTGAAACCTTTGGCCCCGTCCCCGCCCTGCGGAGCAGGCGGCGGGGGGAGCGCGGGGCTGCTATTGGGATACCGGCGCGCAGAGCACACCATAGTCCTCGGGATGGCGGTCTTTCAGGCTGGGCATATTGGCCCGGCAGGCATAGATCTCGTCCAGATCGACGGTGCGGACAATGAGCCCGCCCCCCTCCTGCGTCAGCTCCTCAATCACCTGGCCCCGGGGCCCGGCGATCATGCTGTGGCCAAAGAGGAAGAGGTCGCCCATGTCTGCGTACTGGTTGGCCGCCGCCACATAGACATTGTTCTCCAAGGCGTGGCAGCGGATGAGCAGCGGCCAGATGTCCGACTCCTGCACCCGCCAGGCTGCGGGCATGAAGATAATCTCCGCCCCTTTGAGGGCCAGGATGCGGGCGGGCTCGGGGTAGTTGTTGTCGGCACAGATCATAATGCCGATCCTGCCGTATTTGGTGTCAAAGACAGGGTACTCGCCGGTGCGGGTGAAGTAGCCGCACTCGCCGCCGAACAGGTGGTTCTTGCTGTAGGTCCCCTGCACCTCGCCCTGGTCGTCGATGACCACGGCGGCGTTGTTCAGCGGCCGGGTGGTATACGCCTGGAGGGCGATGGGGGCGATGAGATAGACCCCAAGCTCTTTGGCCAGGGCCCGCATGGCGGTGATGGCAGGCCCGCTGAGCCCCTCCGCCAGATCGTACAGCCCCTCGCCGAAGGTGTTCAGGTTATAGCCCGTGACGAACAGCTCCGGCAGGCAGATGATCTGCGCACCCTGGGCCGCCGCCGTCCGAACCAGCCGCTCCGACTCCTTCAGGTTATTGTCCTTGTCGCCCACCCGGCTCTCCAGCTGGACCAGGCCAATGGTCACGTTTCTCATACTGTGCGCCTCACTTTCCTGCGGCGGCCGCGTGCTCGGCCTTTTTCCGCGCCAAAAAGCTCTTGTCCGTGGCCGCCATGAGGGCGAAGTATACCAGCATACCCACCAGGGTGCCCACGATGATGGACGCGTCGTACAGCCAGTGCAGCGGGGCCACCCACAGCCCCAGGAAGATCACGATAAAGGTGATGGCCATGGTGAGCATACTGACGGGGTTGATGCCGCCGTTGCGGTTGATAAACACCAGCAGGCCCAGCGCCGCCACGATAACCGCCATCGCCACCATGGAGAAGCGCATGGTGCAGCCCAGGGTGCACACCGCCCCAGCCCAGCTGGCCGGGGCCAGGAACGCCACCAGCAGCATAATCGCGCTGGCCCCCCAGCAGCCCGCATAGGTGGGCAGGGCAAACTTTTTCAGGTTCTCAAACATGGCCTCCCCCTCGGGGACGTAGAGGCTGCGCAGGTCAAGCTCCGTCCGGCAGACGAAAAAGTAGTGGCAGATGGTAATGCCGATGATGGGCCCCAGCAGCGCACCGCCTCCGTTGAGGAAGAAATTCATGTAGACGCCCATGTCGTTGATGAGCACCCAGGGGCGGATGGCCACGCCCAGCACGCCCAGGGCAATGGCCGCCCATTTGAAGTTCAGCCGGCCGCCTGTAAGGTGGACGATAGCTACCGCAGGGGTCAGGGCGTTGGCGGCGATGTTGGTGGTGAGGGTGGCGATCATCAGGAAGCACATCATGCCGATAACCAACCAGACATTTCCGATCATGCCGGTGAGGGCCACGGGATCCCAGATAGCCTCGCCGAACATCACCACAGTGCAGCTGGTGACCAGGGAGCCCACCAGGGCCAGCCCCACGATGCCAGTGGGGATGCCGGCAAACTGGCCAACCATGTGGGACTTCTGATCCTTGGAAACCTTGGTAAAGTCGGTGACGGTGAGGGGCATGGAGCCCCAGTAGCTGATGTTGGCGTTCAGGCCCACGATGAAGAAGGCGATGAACTCGCCGGTGGTGGCGAATTTGCCCGTCTGGTTCACCAAGGGGCCCCAGCTGCCCGCGCTGGTGCGCGCCCAGATAAGCAGCACTACCATCCAGATGACCAGCATTGGAGCGCACCAATGTTCCATTTTCTTAATAACGCCCAGGCCGTTGATGAGAATGAAGATGTTCACCACCAGGAACACGCCGAAACAGATCCATATACCCGGCGCCCACTGGCCCCAGGCGGGAAAGAGCAGGCTGAGCACCGTGTTCAGCGCAGAGCCGCCGATCCAAAACTGGATGCCGCACCAGCCCGCCGCCACAATGCCGCGCATGATGGCCGCCACGCTGGCCCCCCGGAAGCCGAAGGCCGAACGCCAGTAGATGGTGGACGGGATGCCGTATTTCGCGCCGGCATGGCCGTTGGCCAGGATAGGGAAGGCGATAATCACGTTGGCCAGCAGGATGGTGATCATGGCCCAGGGCAGGTTCATGCCCCCGGAGATGAGGCTGGAAGCCAGGTAATAGGTGGGTATGCCGATGTCCATGCCAATCCACAGCGCAAAGAAGCTGTAGATCCCCCAGTTGCGCTCCTCAGGCTTGGAGGGCAGGAGGTCAGGCGGCACTTTTGCGTTGCCGAGATTCAGATCCTTCATACCAATTTTCTCCCTTCTGCGTCGTCGTTGGTTTCGTTCCGTCCGCTGGGCGCAGCCCTGTTTTGCGGATGCCTTGCCCTTGCCGTTCCCTCCTCTCTCCCACAATACGCTGTCTTGTCAAGTAATCGTTTACATGCGGAGAAAAAACTGCTTTCTCAGCCGTTTTTCCGATGACTGGCGTCCACATTTCGTAAATAAGCTACACGAATTTATACATGTAAACGTTTACTTATTTACATTTTATCGGCCTCTGCCTTTGCGTCCCGCAAATTGGAGGCCGATAATCTCGCTCATAGCCTGGTTAAATCCTTTACGCTGTTCCCCTCAATGAGCTGGCAAGGGCAAATGTAGCGCTTCTTTGCCAGCAGGGGGCTTTCCTCCCCCTGGAGCTGGGCCATAAGGATACGTCCCGCCGTGGAACCCACCCAGTCCTCGCTCTGGTAAATGGTGTGGTACTTGGGGGAGGAGAACTGCGCCCACGCCGGGGTGCCCACCATGATGACGGAGATGTCCTCGGGCACGGACAGGCCCATTTCCGCCAGGTAGCGCACACCCCCCTGGGCATAGCTGTGATAGCCGAAAAACAGCGCCGTGGGCCGGGTGCGCTGGAGCAGCTCCCGGGTGAGGCGGTAACCCTCCTCGGTGCTGAGCACGTCGGACGATTCCACCTCCAGGCTGCCCCCGTTCCGAAGCTGCCTGCGGATTCCCTCGTAAAAGCCCATGCTCCGATCCATGGCGCTGGACACGGTGCCGTTCCACTCAATGACGCCGATGCGGCGGTGGCCATTCCGAGCGAAGCACTGGCCGGCCAGAAATCCCGCCTGGTAGCTGTCGTCCCCCACAAAATAGGCCTCGTTATCCTCCTGGCTGTCCTTATCCGGCGAGATCTCCCGCCCCACCACCACATAGGGGATATTGAGCTTGCGCAGGATGGCGGTATTCTTCCAGCCCGAACTGGTGGGGCCCAGAATGATGCCGTCCGCCCGCTGGGCCACGGCGTTTTCTATGAGCTTCCGCTCCCGTTCCGGGTCTTCCCGGGTGTCGCAGATCATGGGCAGAAAGTCGTTTGCAATAATCACATCCTCCAGACTCTCGCAGGCGCGGGTGAAGTAGATGTTGCTGAACTGGGGGATGAGCAGGAAAACCAGACCCCGCCGGTTTACCCGCAGGCTGGAGGCCACGGCGCTCTTGGTATAATGCAGCTCCTCCGCCGCATCCAGCACCCTGTCCCGAAGCTCCAGGCTGATCAGCCGGTCGGTGTTCCCGCTCAGCACATAGGACACCGTCGCTGTGGATGTGTTGGCCAGCCTGGCCACATCTTTGATTGTGGGGTACTTTCCCCGCCGTTCGCCCATGTGAACACCCCCCTGCTTCCTGGCAACCGGTTCCGAACAACGCTGATTTTATTGATCTGATAACTTTATCATACAACAAAACCGGGAGGAATGCAATGCCGCGGGGGCATTTTCATATTTTTTGGATAAAAATAGTCCGAAAAACGTATAATATCCAATATGTAAACGTTTATCTTGCTTGATAAAAGCATAGCACAGAAATCCCAAAAATGCAAGACGGAAATTTGAAAATATTGTTGGAAACTTTTGCAGCCTCCCGGGCCGAGCTGCCGTGGCGCCCATGGCCGTTCTCAAGCCGCACGGCGAACGCGGAAGGAAAGGACAGGGGACCGGGCGAGCTGATCTCGTCCGGTCCCCTGTTATGTCCTCTCCCGCTATGGACGGCCCGGCTCCCGCGGAGCGGCTCGTCCAGTCCAGCCTTTTCCCCGAGGGCTATAGCCGGCTTTTCAGCTGGTAGAGCAGGTTCATCGCCTCGATGGGGGTGAGGGTTTCCACCGGCACCGAGCGCAGCTGCTCCAGCACCGCCGCCCCGGCCATATCCCCCAGGGACACCTGCCCCTCCTCTGCCGGGCCCGGCCTGGGCGGAGGGGCGGTATGGCCCTGGGCCTCTAGCTCCGTCAATATCTCCCGGGCCCGGTTCACCACCTGGTCCGGCACCCCGGCCAGCCTGGCCACCTCCACGCCGTAGCTCTGGTCCGCCCCGCCGGGGACGATCTTGCGCAGGAACACGATGCCGTCCCCCCGCTTTTTGGCGGCGATCTGGTAATTCCGCACCCCCTCAATGGCGTGCTCCACCTCGGTGAGCTCGTGATAATGGGTGGCAAAGAGGGTTTTGGCCCCCAGCCGTCCCTTATCCGCGCAGTGCTCCAGCACCGCCCGGGCGATGGACATGCCGTCGTAGGTGGAGGTGCCCCGTCCGATCTCGTCCAGGATGAGCAGGGAGCGGGGGGTGGCGTTTTTCAGCATCTGGGCCACCTCCGTCATCTCCACCATAAAGGTGGACTGGCCCGCGCCCAGGTCGTCGGACGCCCCGATGCGGGTGAATACCCGGTCCACCACCCCGATCCGGGCGGACCGGGCCGGGACAAAGGAGCCCATCTGCGCCATGAGCACAATCAGGGCCACCTGGCGCATATAGGTGGATTTGCCCGCCATGTTGGGGCCGGTGATGATGGAGACCCGGCCCTCCTTCTCCCCCATAAAGGTGTCGTTGGGCACAAAGAGGGTGTCCCGGAGCATCCGCTCCACCACCGGGTGCCGGCCCTCCCGGATCTCAATGACGCCGGACTCGTCCACATCCGGGCGGCAGTAGCCCCCACGCACCGCCACGGCGGCGAAGGAGCACAGGGCGTCGGTCTCCGCCACGGCGGCGGCGATGGTCATGGACATATTGGTGCCCGTGTCGCCGTCGGGGACGGGGAAAACGTTCAGGTCGTTGATGGCCTGCTTCTGGGCCGTGATGGCGGCGGCGCCGTGGAGGATC
>OFFJ01000807.1_pt1 | contig 24917 bp, 21 predicted proteins | sample 1521261 | NCBI WGS metagenome assembly OFFJ01 (sample SAMEA3504122, study PRJEB24116) | mouse gut metagenome | biome: mouse gut; feature: mouse-associated habitat; material: faeces | place: Denmark | collected 2011 | reverse complement strand
GCCGACAATATAGGATTTGTATAAATACCGTTTGCAATTATTCGAATGCAACTGCGAATCGGCGGTTATATGCTGTCTTGTATAGCATAACTTGGCACGTGCCTCTGCGAGCATGGCCGAATCGTTCCCCGTCGCTTATATTTAATCGTCGCTGCCGTTGTCGGACGCTTTCCCTGCAATCCGCTCTCACGGCAGATTGGTTTCTGCTCGACGCGGTCTGTAAGTCTGCTTCCTCAGCAATTCGCTTTCGGCACTTCGCAATCCGATCCACGGCAATTTGCACTCTGCACAGTGTTTTCGGCACCCGGCTTTCTGCAATTCGCTCTCTCCTTACCCTTTGTGCAAATCCGCTATTGCGGCTCAGTCGTCGAGCGAGAGCTGCACGCATTCGATGCCCACGCGCCGGAGCAGGTCGAGACCCTCTTCGAGGCGGTAGGAGTCGCAGTAGACCACGCGTTTTATGCCCGCCTGAATAATGAGCTTGCTGCACTCGATGCAGGGCGAGGCTGTTACGTACAACGTCGAGCCGTCGCAGTTGTTGGCGCTCTTGGCGACCTTGGTTATCGCATTGGCTTCGGCGTGGAGCACGTATGGCTTGGTTTTGCCCATGTCGTCCTCGCACACGTTCTCGAAGCCGGCGGGCGTGCCGTTGTAGCCGTCGGATATTATCATCTTGTCCTTGACCAGCAGTGCGCCTACCTTGCGCCGCACGCAGTATGAGTTCTCTGCCCACACGCGTGCCATTTGCAGATAGCGCAGATCGAACTGCCGCTGTTTCTCCTCCTGATAACCCATTGCGAATAGTCTGTTACAATCCCTTACCGTGGCACTGTTTGTACTTCTTGCCGCTTCCGCAGGGGCACGGGTCGTTGCGGCCGATATGCTTGTCGACCTTGATCGGTGCCGTCTTGCCCTTGTCTCCCTGACCGGCCTGAGCGGCGGCGGCCATGCGCGAAGCCTGCAACTTGTTGACATCCACCTTGGGACGCTGCTGCTGCTCCTGACGGCGCTGCATAGCCTCGGGGTCGGTCTCGCGTACCGCGAGCTGCGATTTGCCGAGCACGGCAAGCACGTCGCGGTTGATGCCCTCCAACATCTTGGAGAAGAGCTGGAACGATTCGAGTTTATAGATCAACAGCGGGTCTTTCTGCTCGTAAGAGGCGTTCTGCACGCTCTGGCGCAGATCGTCCATTTCGCGCAGATGTTCGCGCCATGCGTCGTCGATCGTGGTAAACATCGCTATCTTGGCGAATACGCGGTATATCTCGGCGCAGTCGCTATCCTTGCACTTCTGCAACTCGACCGGTATCTGGTATACCAGACGTCCGTCGGTCATGGGGAATGCTATGCGCAGGTTCATGTTGTCCTTGCGATCCTCGTATATACGCTCCATAGTCGGGCGCACCGTGTCGGCGATCATCTTGGCCTTGCGCTCGTAGAGCGAACGCAGATCGGCTACGATCAGCTCTACCAGCTCCTTGGGCTTGGCCGACGAATAGGTCTGCTCGTCGAACGATATCTGCAACGCCACTTCGCGTATGAGCTCCACCTTGAACTCCTCGTAGGTGCAGCCCTCGTGGTTCTCGACGAACTTCTCGGCGAAGTCGTAGCGTATGTTGTTGAGGTCTATGTCTATGCGTTCGCCGTAGAGTGCATGGCGACGTCGCGTGTAGATCACTTCGCGCTGCGAATTCATCACGTCGTCGTACTCCAACAGACGCTTACGTATGCCGAAATTGTTCTCCTCGACCTTCTTCTGCGCACGCTCGATAGCCTTGGTCATCATGCCGGCCTGTATCACTTCGCCCTCTTTCAGCCCCATTCTATCCATGAGCGATGCTATGCGCGCCGAGCCGAACAGACGCATCAGGTTGTCTTCGAGCGATACGAAGAATTGCGACGAACCGGGGTCGCCCTGACGTCCGGCACGACCTCTGAGCTGTCGGTCGACGCGGCGGCTCTCGTGGCGCTCCGTACCGATTATGGCCAGACCTCCGGCGGCCTTGACCTCCGGCGTGAGCTTGATATCGGTACCTCGGCCGGCCATGTTGGTGGCTATGGTTACCTGTCCCGGGCGGCCTGCCTCGGCGACGATCTGCGCCTCCAACTGGTGCTGCTTGGCATTGAGGACATTATGCTTTATGCCGCGTAGTTTGAGCATGCGGCTCAGAAGCTCCGATATCTCGACCGACGTAGTACCGACCAGCACCGGACGGCCCTCGCCCACGAGGCGCTCGATCTCGGCTATGACGGCGTTGTACTTCTCGCGTGCGGTCTTGTAGACCAGATCCTGACGGTCGTCGCGGATAACCTTCTTGTTGGTCGGAATGACGACCACGTCGAGTTTGTAGATGCTCCAAAACTCCGAAGCCTCCGTCTCGGCCGTACCGGTCATACCCGAGAGCTTGTGATACATGCGGAAGTAGTTCTGCAATGTGATCGTGGCGAAAGTCTGGGTCGCGGCCTCGACCTTGACGCCCTCCTTGGCCTCGATAGCCTGATGCAGGCCGTCCGAGTAGCGTCGGCCGTCGAGTATACGGCCGGTCTGCTCGTCGACGATCTTGACCTTGTTGTCCATGACGACATATTCGGTGTCGCGCTCGAACATCGAATAGGCTTTCAGCAGCTGGATGACCGTATGGACACGCTCCGACTTTATGGAGTAGTCGTTGATGACTGCGTCGTGGCGCTGCGCCTTCTCCTCTGGCGACAGGTCGCTGTGCTCGATCTCGGCTACCTCCTCGCCTATGTTGGGCAGCACGAAGAAGCCGTCCTCCTTGAAGTAACGCGACAGCACCTCGTTGCCCTTGTCGGTAAGGATCACCGAGTTCATCTTCTCGTCGATGACGAAGTAGAGCTCGTCCGTGATCTCGGGCATGCGCTTCTCGTTGTCCTGTAAGTATATGTTCTCGGTCTTCTGGTACTGTACCTTGACGCCCGGCTCCGAGAGGAACTTGATGAGCGCCTTATATTTGGGCAGACCCTTGCCTGCACGGAACATGGCGATGCCGGCCTCCTCGGCCTTGCCCTCGGCGAACAGACGGCGCGCGTCGGCGACCAGAGCCGTTACCATGTTGCGTTGCAGGTTGTAGAGATTCTCTATTGCGGGGCGATACTCGTTGAACATCTGGTCGTCGCCCTTGGGCACGGGACCCGATATGATGAGCGGGGTGCGGGCATCGTCGATGAGCACCGAGTCCACCTCGTCGACTATCGCATAGTGGTGCTTGCGCTGCACGAGATCCTTGGGCGACGAAGCCATGTTGTCGCGCAGATAGTCGAAACCGAACTCGTTGTTGGTACCGAACGTGATGTCGGCCATGTAGGCATTGCGGCGTGCGTCGGAGTTGGGCTGCGTGTTGTCGATACATGCCACCGACAGACCGTGGAACTGGTACATGGGACCCATCCACTCCGAGTCGCGTCGTGCCAGATAATCGTTGACGGTCACGACGTGTACGCCCTTGCCGGCCAGTGCATTGAGGAATACCGGCAGTGTGGCCACCAGTGTCTTGCCCTCGCCCGTCGCCATCTCGGCTATGCGTCCCTTATGCAGGACTACGCCGCCGAAGAGCTGCACGTCGTAGTGCACCATGTCCCATTTGATGTCGTTGCCGCCCGCCTGCCAGTGGTTGCTGTATACGGCCTTGTCTCCGTCGATCGTAACGAAGTCCTTAGTCGCGGCAAGGTTGCGGTCGAAGTCGGTCGCCGTGACCTCGATCGTCTCGTTCTCGGCGAATCGGCGCGCCGTATCCTTCATTATGGCGAAAGCCTCCGGCAGCAGCTCTTCGAGCTTCTGCTCGATCTTCTCGTCGATGCGCTTTGTTGTCGTGTCGATGTCTTTCGATATGCGCTCCTTCTCGTCGAGCGACGTATCGGGCAGTTCAAGACGCGCCTTCTGCTCGACGATATGACGCTCGTCGTCGGCGATGAATGCCGCTATCTGACGGCGCAGATCCGCGCTGCGTTCGCGCAGGGCGTCGTTGCTCAGCGCCTTGACGGCGGGGTATACGGCCTTGATCTTCTCGACGTAGGGCTGTATCTCCTTGCGGTCCTTCTCGGTCTTCGACCCGAAGAACAGTTTTATTATACCGGTAACTATATCCATTTGTAAAGAGTTATTTCCGTTAAAGTATGTTTATCATGCAAAAATACTTATTTTTTTGCTATCGAGCAATCCCCGCAGCTCTTTTTTAAGATTCTGGCACCCACCGGACACTCGGCACAGCGCCGACGGCTGCAATATTCGCGCGAGAGTTGCAGCAGCGACTGGCTGTCGAATGCGTTTTCGGCCAGCCGGCCGTATCGGTTCCAGCTGCGCGTGAAGCGGTTGTCTTCGGGCGGGATGCGTTCGAGCAGCGTTACGGCACGGTCGCGCAGAGTCTCAGAGCCGATGTAGCTGCCATATGCGAACTGCATCTGCGCCACCAAATTGATGCCCAGCAGCTCGCTCTTGGTGCGGCCTATGCGCTTGGTAATCCGCCGCGATGCGGCCGAGGGGATGAAGTGCGTCGTCCAGTAGGACGAGGCCTCCGAGCGGAACAGCGAATATACGTCGTCGGGCGTGCGGCACTCCAATATGCGGTTCATCACGAGTTCGTTGTCGTACAGAAACGAGGCTATCTGCGCCAGTCTGAGCGTAGGGTGGTTGTGGGGATATATCCTCGCGAGGTTCCACGCCGAGGCATCGAGCGGCGAGACGGAGTATTTGTTGCGCAGGTGGTGGTATTCGCGTTTGAGCGCAATGGTATATTCGTCGTCGCGATAGAGGTCGAGCAGTCCAGATGTCCCGAGCAGCAGCGCCTCGATCTTGTGCAGCGAGTCGCGTTCGCGCAGTATCGCGGCATATGTCGCACGCCCGGCCAGCTCCTCGAACGGCCGGCGGTTGTCCATGCCGCCTATTGTTCTGAGCAGCATTATGTAGAACGTCTGGTTCCAGTTCTCGCCCGTGGAGCGGTGTATGTCGTTTATGTCGCGATTCTTGCGTTCGAGCCTTTCGAAAGCGAGCGTATTGTACAGCTCGGCACGGCGCAGGGCATCCATGGCGGCGATATGTTCGCCGCAGGCCGCATGCTCGGCTCCGGCTTCGAGTCGGCCGATGATCCGCTGTCGTCGCTGCTCGTCGGTCATGCGCTTGCTTACAACAGGTTGAGTTCTATCAGAGCCTCCTCGCTCATCATGCTCTTGTCCCATACGGGGTCGAACGTGAGGGTAATGTTGACTTTCTCCACGCCCTTGACCTTTCCCACCTCGCGGTTGATGTCGGCCAGCAGCATGTCTGCCATGGGGCAGTTGGGCGCCGTCAGGGTCATCTTTATGTCGGCCTGCCCCGACGGGTCGAAGTCTATTTCGTATATCAGTCCCAAGTCGTAGATGTTGACCGGGATCTCGGGATCGTATATGTTTTTAAGTGTCAGTACGATCTCCTTTTCTACGGAGAGTATCTCTTCCGGTGTCATCGCGTTTGTGTTTTATGCGTTCTGCTGCGAGGCGAATGCCAGGGCGTAGAGTTTCATCTGTTTTATCATTGCTCTGAGGCCGTTGCTGCGCGTGGGCGACAGGTTTTCGCCCAGCCCTATCGCATCGATGAAGTAGAGGTCGGTGTCGACGATCTGCTGCGGCGTGCGTCCGCTCAGTACCCTTACCAACAGTGCGATTATGCCTTTTGTTATTATGGCGTCGCTGTCTGCCGTGTAGTATACCTTGCCCTCGCGCAGCTCCGCATCGACCCATACGCGCGACTGGCATCCGTCTATTACGTATTTATCGTTGCGGTGCGCCGCATCGATTGCCGGCAGAGAGTCGCTCAATTCGATCAGATAGTCGTACTTGTCGAGCCACTCGTCGAATGCCGAGAACTCGTCGATTATCTCTTCCTGAACGGGATCTTTCATGGTTATATCGTTTTTAACGGTTATCGTCTTACTTCGCTCAGTATGCGTCCGCCCGATGCTGCGGGGGCGTCGATGCCGAGTATGTGTGCCGTCGAGGCGGCCAGATCGGTCATGTCGACCTCGGAGTCGACCTCGCATCCTTCCAGCCCGCCGCCGAAGAGGATCATAGGCACCCTGCGGTCGTAGTTGTAGGCCGAGCCGGCGAGCGAACGCACTCCGTCGCGTTCGTCTATCCAGCCGGGCATAAGGTTTATTGCCACGTCGCCCGAGCGCGACGGATAGTAGCTCTGCTGCATCAGTCTGTTCTGCCCCTCGCCGAACGACGCGTTGCGCATGGCCTGCGCCGATACGGCCTGCGCGACACCGCGGAACTGCAAGGCGAATGCCGCAATCTCGTCCTGGACCTTGTCGAGCGGAATGTTTTTGCGGAACAGCAGGTTGTGGTCCAGATACAGGGTGTTGTTACGATACCCCGTTATGTAGTCGTCGCTGCCGTAGCGCGCTCCCAGAAAGGCGTTGATAATGACCTGCATCTGCCTGTCGTTGAACCGTTCGGCCGGCTGCTTGCCGGGAGGGTTGTACGAGGGCGAGGTGCCGTGTGCGGCCGTAAAGGTTATCAGCAGCTGCGAGCGGTCGGCGAACTGCGCCTCGACGAAACGCAGGAACTCGTCCAGGTCCTTGTCCAGGCGGTAGAGCATGTCTTCGTACTCGACCGACTCGGGTCCGTAAGTCTCGGCTATGTATCGCGACGTGTCCAGACATATATTCAGAATATCGGGATCGTCGTCCTGTCCCATTTTGCCTACCGTTATCATGCTGGTGGCCAGCTCCAAGAGCATGGTATTGCCCGCCGGCGTATATCGCATGCGGCCTATGCGCGTGGCTGCGCGTTTGAGGTCGGGATCGTCGACCAGACGCACCTGCTTCGACGAGGTGTTGTATGCCCCCTCGATGACCGACACCTGCGAGTTGACGTATTTGTCGAAGTCGTAAAGCGTGCTCCAACGCGACAGCTCGTAGAAGCTGTTCGTATCCTGCGAGTTGTATTGTGCGAGCCATGCCGGCAGTCTGTCGGCGTAATAGCTCGACGTGGTCCAGTGCGTCTGTACGGTCTCCGCCCAGTACACCTCCCCCGATTTGCCGGCCAGAATAATAGCCGAGAGGGGGTCGACGGCTATGGTAACTATCTTGCTATGCTCGTTTTCGGCAGCGAGAGCATCGCCCAGCGTCGGGGCTATGAGCCTTCGGGGCGAGTAGCTGCCCGAGCCTGTGCTGTACTTGACGCTCTGCTCCTTGTCGTCGTCTATCAGCCCGACGATCGAGTTGTCGGCATAGTCGTACCAGCTGTCGCCTATGACGCCGTGCACGCATGGCTGCGCACCGGTCGAGAGCGTTGCGAGGGATACTGGCGTGGTCGTCGACCGGTAGTCGTACGATGCGTTGCGGCATACGACGCCCTCGGCGGCGAGGCGGCGCAGCCCGCCGTCGGTCATGTTGGCCGAGTATCGTTCGATATCGCTCGCGCGCATCGTGCCCATGACGATATTTATCGTCAGCCGCGGCGGAGCGGCCGTCGTCGCTGCGAGCGAGAGTGTTGCGATCGCCGCGGCGATCATGTATTTCGGATTCATAGTCGACAGGTTTTTCGAATCGAACGACAAATTTAAGAATTTATTTGCAACATATTCGAGAAATACTCTTTTTCCTCTGTTAAATCGACCTCGGGCATCGTCTCTATCGCTGCGATCTGACGCCGGCAGAAGACTGCGTATGCTGCGCTGTGCGGCACCAGCGGTCTGTGTGCGGCGGCCGTTACGATTTTCTCTACGCGCGGCATCAGTGCCTGAGCCTCGTCGTCGATTGCCGACTGACGGAACTTGTCCCAGATGTATTCGACCGCAGCCGATGAGGGGTGCACCATGTCGTCGGCATAGAAGCGGTAGTCGCGCAGATCGTCGTTGAGGATCTCGAACGACGGGAAGTAATATACGCCCTGGTGCGTGTCGGCGCATCGCTGAGCCGCGATACGCAGTGTGGCCTTGCTAAGAAAATTCTGTTGCAGCCCGTCGCCGATATGTCTCACGGGGCTTACGGTCAATATGACGTTGCGTCCGCGAAGCGCCCCTTCGACCATACCGTCGAGAATATCCGCCACGGCCTGCACATCGAGCATCTCGCGCGTGAACTCCGAGGCGGGGCGCTTGTGGCAGTTGGCCGCTATGCGTCCGTTGCCGGCAAGACGGTATACCCATGCCGTGCCGAGCGTGATAATCGCCCAGTCGCATCTTTGCAGAGCATCTGCACCGCGTTCGACGGCCTGCCGCATGCCCTCGGCTGCAATGTCGCGGTCGACGTGCGAGAACGACGAGTGGAAGTCGTAGCTGAACCATACATCTCCGCTGCGTTGCAGCTCGTCGGCCGCGATGAAGTGCCGCGACACCAGCATATCGAGCGCCGAGGCTATCGAGGCGGGGTTGAACAGTATGCCCGTAGGCGAGGAGCAGCAGTCGAATTTAAGCCGTTCGAGCCTCCGGGACATGCTCTGTGCGAAGCAAGAGCCCAGAGAGAGTATGCTGCTGCGGTAGCCTATACGGCGCGGCAGCGGCTTTATGTCTATTTCTGTGCGGAATCGTATCATCATCCCAATATGTATTTGCTGCCCGGCAGATACGACAGCAGGCGTGCGGCTGTCGCACATACGGCGAATGTAGCGGCGGCAGTCGTTAGAATCGTCCACGGCGTAGCCATGCCCCAGCCCGATATGATGTCGAATGCGGCCGTCAGAACGAATATGTGCATAAGATATATGCCGTAGCTTACCTCCGAAATGCGTCTGACGGCGGGGTAGAACCATGCGGCGCGCGAGAATTTCTTGAACAGCAGGAACACCGCTATGGAGGTCATGGCCACTCCTGTCGAACAGAAGCGCCAGCTGGTCTCCATCTCTATGGCCAGATCGATACTGTCGTCGACCGGAAACTCTGCGGGGATGAACTGCCAGAAGATGCCCGCTGTGAGGGCATACCCTGCGACGAACATCGGCAGGCTGACGGCCAGCGTGCGGCGCCAAGACCAGTCGACATACTTGCGTATGTAATGACCCGCGACGACGTAGCCTATGAAGCCGCTTATATAATATAGTGTTCCGAACTCGTTCCAGCCCGCCTCGCCCCATATCTCGGCGCGGCCGTAAATGGTCAGCGCAGCACGGTGCAGGAACGGTACGAGCGTAGTGAATGCCCATGCCGCGAGAAATATCCGCTCTCCACGCTTCGAAACCCGCTCCGCCCACGGCGATATGATCGGCATGGCGATGTATACGCCCAAGAGCATGTATACGAACCACAGGTGGCCGGCATTGTCAGTGAAGTTGAGAAGCAGATGCCGCAGATTGCCGCCAAGGTCGACCTCGCCGCCCGAGCCCCACATCGGAACGACGGCATAGAGTATGGCCCAGAAGAGGAACGGTACGACTACTTTCGTAAAGCGCCTGCGGAAGAAGCGCTCTGTGCCGCACGCGACGGGAAAGAGCAGATAGCTCGATGTAAGCACGAACAGCGGCACGGCGCAGCGGGCGGCCGAATCGAGCAGCGTTACCCACAGCGCATCGCCGGACGAGGCTATGTAGGTGCCGTCGGCATCGAGATAAAACGGCTCTATCGAATGGACGAATATTACCATGAAGCAGGCCGCCACGCGCAGGTAGTCCAGAAATACGATTCGCCGACCGGCAGAGGGAGATTCCATATGACGATATTATGTTTCGTGCGAAGATACGCATTTTTGCGCAACGATGCAAACCGCCCTCTACTGAGCCGCCCGTGTGACGGTTGCGCTATAATCGGCGGAATAGTTTGCCGTTTGGGACTAATTGAGTAAATTTGCCGGACAATAAAATTTCAAGATATGAACAAATCGATAGTTTCGTCGTTCGATGTGGATCATCGGACGCTTGCGACAGGGTTGTATCTGCGCTCGATATATCCCATAAACGACGATCTGGCCGTCTACTCGTGGGATCTCAGATTCCGTGCGCCCATGGCGCATGCTCCGCTCGGGTCGGGCGAGGTGCATACGATAGAACACCTTATGGCCTACTACCTCAGACTCGATCCCGTCATCGGCAGCCGCATCGTATCGTTCTGCCCTATGGGATGCAAGACCGGCTTCTACCTCTCGACGATGAACGACGTCGAGCCGCAGCAGATACGCGCTGCTCTGGCCAAGGTCTATGCCGATGTCTTTCCGCTGCGCTCGGCCGAGGATATAGTGGGACTCAACGAGGTTCAGTGCGGCAACCCCGGTCTCTATGCGATCGAGACGACCAACAGCGCCATGGCCGAGTATCTTCGTTGTCTCTATACGCGCGAGGAGGCCGTCGAGGCCGGAATAGGTGACATTTATAATACTGAGAGATAATGCGAATACTCGTTCTTACACCCACCGAGCGCGAGAACCGCAATATGGAGGCGGCATTGGAGCGCGCATCTTCTCTGAAAAACGACTATACGGTGGTGCGCTGCGGCATCGGCAAGGCCTGCGCCGCGGCATCGACCGCACGTGCGCTGTGCTCGTCCGGGCGGCCGTTCGACATGCTGGCCGTTATTGGCTACGCAGCCTCGGCCGAGGGACGCCGGCAGGGCGAGGTCGTCATGCCGCGCCGTGCGCGCTATCACGACTGCATCATTCCCGACGGCTTCATCCCCGAGATGACCGGCGAGTATGCTCTGTGCGGCCGCGACGAGGATACGGTATTTACGGGCGACTCGTTCGTCGGCGCCGACATGATACGCGCGATAAAGTCGCGCTTCGCACAGCCGCGAGCTCTGTTCGACATGGAGATCACGGCCGTATGTCAGACTGCCGAGCTCTTCGGCGGTGTGCCCGTCGTAGCGGTCAAGATGATATCGGACGTTCCCGAGTCGGGACACAACGAACACTCCTACGACGAGTTCGCCGATACGCATTCGGATTTTTCGATATTCGTCGACCGCCTCGAAGAGATATCGTTTTAACGCCGATGACGTCGGTAGGGTAGTCGATGACCGGTATATGAGCGAAACGATTTCGGGAAACAGTCAGTGGAACGGCCTCGACATGCCGCGGCGGCTGTGGGCGATAATGGCCGTTGCGTTCGGCGTGTCGGCCTCGGTCATAAGCGGTGCGATAGTCAACGTGGCGCTGCCCACCTTCTCGGCCGAGATGAGCGTGTCGTCGGCCGATTCGGTGTGGGCTATCAATAGCTACCAGCTGGCCATAGTCATGACGCTGCTCATATTCTCGAATCTGGGCGACATCGTCGGTTACCGCCGCATATATATATCCGGTCTGGTGCTCTTTACGCTCGCTTCGCTGGGCTGTGCGCTGGCCGGATCGTTCACTATGCTGATTCTATGCCGCATAGTCGAGGGCGTGGGCGCCGCAGCCGTTACCAGCATCAATACGACGATCATACGCATCATTTATCCGCGCGACAGGCTGGCGCGAGGGCTGGGCATCAACGCGACGATCGTGGCCGTGTCGTCGGTGGCCGGCCCGTCGCTTGCGGCGGCTATACTGTCGGTTGCATCGTGGCACTGGCTCTTTGCCGTCAACATCCCTATCGGCATCGTTGCTTTCGTATTCAGCTATCGGTTTCTGCCGAAGAACCCGGTCAGGGTCGTCGGGCGGCGTCTGGACTGGCGCGACTGCGTGTTGAATGCGTTGACGTTCGGCCTGCTGATATTCTCTATCGAGGCCTTCTCGCACGATGTCGCCATGCCTGTGGTAAGCGCAACTCTGGTCGCGACGGCCGTCGTAGGCTTCGTATACGTAAGGCGGCAGCTGGGCAAGGAGTCGCCACTGTTGCCGTTCGATCTGCTGCGCATACCTATCTTCTCGCTGTCGATACTCACGTCGATATGCTCGTTTACGGCACAGATGCTGGCTATGGTGTCGCTGCCGTTCATCCTGCAACACAGCCTCGGATATACGCCCGTCGATACGGGGTTGCTGCTTATGGCGTGGCCTATGGTCATTGTCGTGGTCGCGCCGCTGGCCGGACGTCTGGTCGAGCGCATACATGCCGGTGTGCTGGGCTTGACGGGGCTTGCCGTCATGACGGCAGGACTGGTTGCGCTGGGTACCATGTCGTCGCATCCGTCGGCCGCCGATGTCGTCTGGCGGTTGGTGTTGTGCGGTGCGGGATTCGGACTGTTCCAGTCGCCCAACAACAGTATCATGATAGCCTCGGCGCCGCAGCACCGCAGCGGTTCGGCCAGCGGCATGCTCGCCACGGCGCGGCTTCTGGGGCAGACGTCGGGTGCGGCAATGGTCGCCCTGCTGTTCCATATATTCGACGGAGAGACTACTGTGGCGCCTATGTTCGTCGCCGCAGGCTTCGCTGCGACGGGAGCTGTCGTTTCGGCTTCGCGCATTCGTCTGCCGCTGCCCGAGGCGTTGAGGCGCAGATAAGCGAAGACCGCCGCAGCGCTGCGACGGTCATTACATTCTATCTGTCTGTCTGCTTAGGCCTTATTCGCCTGAAAGGCAGCTTTACCACTCCGAACAACGCTTCGGAGAATATCCCTCCCGACATCTTCGAGGTACCCTCGGTGCGGTCGATGAATATTATCGAGACCTCGCGAATCGCGAATCCGAGCCTCCATGCCGAGTACTTCATCTCGATCTGAAATCCGTACCCGTTCATGCGTATGCGGTCGAAGTCTATCGTTTCGAGCACGCGGCGCGTATAGCCGACGAAGCCTGCCGTAGCATCGCATACGGGCATGCGCGTGACGGTGCGCACGTATTTCGATGCGAAGTACGACATCAGCAGCCGTCCCATAGGCCAGTTGACGACATTCACGCCCTTCGAATAGCGCGAGCCTATCGCCACGTCGGCGCCCGTTTCGAGGCAGGCATCGAGCCGTATCAGATCGTCGGGGTTGTGCGAGAAGTCGCAGTCCATTTCGAATATCCGGTCGTAGCGCCGCTCCGCAGCCCAGCGAAACCCGGCGATGTAGGCTGTGCCCAGTCCGAGCTTGCCGCTGCGTTCGAGCAGATGCACACGCCCGGCATACTGCTGCCGACGGGTTCTTACCAGCTCGGCCGTGCCGTCGGGCGAGTTATCGTCGACCACGAGAAGATCGAATTGCGCATCGAGCGACATTACCTTGTCGATCATGCGCACGATGTTCTCGCATTCGTTGTATGTAGGTATTATGACGAGTCGTTTCATCTCTGCATCATTTTATCAAATCTCTTGCCTCGGAATATATAACGTAAAATTATCGAGCCGCGATATATGCCCTTGGCTTTTTGTCGGCGGACGATGCTCCGGCGCTCGGCCGTCAGCGTGCGATGCCGCCGTATGAAGTCCGCCCAAGCTCTGGCTATCGCCCACGCGTTGCGCGGCTTGCCCGACAGCAGATGCACGAGCGCCTCCGCTCCGTCGCACAGCGGTCGCAGCAGGGCGCAGAGTATGCGCTGTCCTTGCGGTGCGCATTTGAGGATCATGGCGAGATTATTACGGTGGTTGAGATATAGCTTGCGCGGCGAGACGGGCAGCGTGCCGCCGCCGAGGTGGTAAACGACGCTGCGCGGCTCAACCATTATGCGGTAGCCTGCCAGCTGCATGCGCCAGCATAGGTCTATCTCCTCCATGTGCGCGAAGAACGACTCGTCGAAGCCTCCGAGTTCATGAAACAGCTCGGCGCGGCAGGCCATTGCGGCGCCGCTTGCCCAAAACACCTCGCGAGGGTCGTCGTACTGGCCGCAGTCGCGCTCGGTGTATGACAGCATCCGCCCGCGGCAGAACGGATAGCCCAGAATATCGATGAAGCCGCCCGAGGCTCCGGCATACTCGAAGCGGTCGCGCTGCTCTGCGGACAGCAGTTTGGGTGCTACGGCTCCTATGCTGTCGTCTGTTTCGAGCATGCGCAGCAGCGGCTCGGTCCAGCCGGGCGTTACCTCGACATCGGAGTTGAGCAATATGTAATAGCGGCTGCCGATTTGCCTCAGGGCGCGGTCGTAACCCTCGGCGAAGCCATAGTTGCGGTCGAGACGGACGATGCGCACGGTGGGGTAGGTGCGCTCCACCCACTCGACGGAGTCGTCCGTCGAGCCGTTGTCTGCCACGACGATATCCGCCTCGGGCGGCGTGCATTCGACCACGCTGCCCAGGAAACGGCGCAGATGCGCGATGCCGTTCCAGTTGAGTATTACTACGCTCAGTGAAGACATTCTCCCGGTGTTCGTATCTGTTTCCAACGACGGTGCGACCACAGCCATAGCTCGGGACAATCCTCGATGACCTGCTCCAAGGCGCGGGCATAACGCACTGTCAGCTCGTGGTCGCCGACCGTCTCGCTGCCGTCGTATAGTTTTTTCATGTACATTTCATATATGCCTCGGCGCACGCGCTTCATGTAGGCGAAGTACATCGGCATACCGAATCTCACGGCCAGCTGCTCGGCTCCGTCGGCGAATATCGACTCCTGATTGAGGAACCGGAACCAGTAGGCGTCTTTCCGGCGGAACGGGTTCTGGTCGGCTATCAGGCCTATCGACAGGTTGCGGCCGTCGTGGCGGTGGCGTATGTAGTAGCGTATGCACTCGTCACGCGGCACGAGAGTCGAGTTTTCGCAGCGGCGCATGCGCAGGAACAATTCGTCGAGAATAGAGTTCTCCAACGGATGATAGATGCTCATCAACGCATGTCCCTGATCGTAGAGCGCTACCGCCGTGAAGTACTCCCAGCATCCGTAATGCCCCGAGACCAGCACCACGTCTCGTCCCTCGGTCTCTGCTGCATACTCCGCTGCGCCGGGGAATGACATGTATCTTTTCTGTCGTTTGCTGCTTATGCCCGTAACGCTAAGCGTGTTGATGAACTGTTCGGCCAGAAACGAGTCGTACCGCCGGGCTATGCGCCGCAGCTCGTGCTCCTCCTTGTCGGGGAACGAGTTGCGCAGGTTGGTCATTACCACGCCCCTGCGGTAGCGGATAACGTAGTGCATGACGAAATATATTATCTCCTGCAAGACGTAGTAGCGTATGATGCGAGGCGTGACGGCGACCGTGCGGCAGAGCAGCCACAGCACCCCGACGCAGCATCTCTGCATGATGTTCAGCTCGTGTTTGTTGTTGTCGGCAGCCATACTTATTCAGCCTCCTCGTCGGCGTCGCGTTGCTCGGCCGAAGCCTTTTTCGACGGTTTGCCGGCCACGACGATGACAAATTCGCCGCGCGGTTCGTTGCGGCGGAAGTGATCGATCGCCTCGGCGAGCGTGCCGCGCACCGTCTGTTCGAACTTCTTGGTTATCTCCCTTACTACGGCCACCTGACGCTCGGCGCCCATTGCTTCGGCGAGCTGTTCGAGGCACTTGACCACGCGGTAAGGCGATTCGTAGATGATGATCGTGCGCGGTTCGTCGGAGAGTGCCGCAATGCGTTTTGCACGACCCTTTTTCTGTGGCAGGAATCCCTCGAAACAGAATCTGTCGCATGGAAATCCGCTCTGCACCACGGCCGGAATCAGAGCCGTAGCGCCCGGCAGCGTCTCGACCTCGATGCCCTCCTCGACGCAGGTGCGCACCAGCAGAAATCCCGGATCGGAGATGCCCGGCGTACCGGCATCGCTTACCAGAGCTACGTCGCGTCCGCCGGCTATGGCGTCGGCGACCTGCCTGACGGTCGCATGCTCGTTGAACTTGTGGTGCGAGTACATGCGTTTCTCGATGCCGAGATGTTTGAGCAGTACTGCGCTCGTGCGCGTGTCCTCGGCGAGGATGAAGTCTACCGACCGGAGGGTGTCTACGGCGCGAAGCGTAATGTCGTCGAGATTGCCTATCGGCGTGGGTACGATGTATAGTTTCGCCATAAGCCCTTATGACAGTTTGCGTTGTATGATGTCCGTCAGCAGGCGAGCACCGTCGCTGTCGGGGTTCCATGCGAAGTTTTCGACGATATATATCATACATTCGTCCAGATCGTCGAACTCGTCGAGCGTTGTAACCGTATCCTCGAACATCTGTTCGTTGCCGTTGAACAGGTCGCGTATCATCAAAAAGCGGTCGTTTATGCCTATTGCCGAGCGCAGTGAGTCGATGTGCGACGAAGCGACTGTCCGGGCGGTATGGTGCTCGCCGGCAAGGGTGTCGGCCAGCGTCGTTATCCCGCCGCCAAGAACATCGGCAAGGCGCGTGGGCTGCTCTGCCGGCGGGGTTACGGGAGCCGAAAAGTGTTTGGGCTCGGGTGCGGGCTGCTCCGTTTCGCTCTGCGGCGACGCAGACTCCTCGGTAATGGCTTCGGCTGCAATTTCTGTCTGCTGTTCGTCCGGCATCAGCTCGGGTGCATCGTCGATGATCGGGGACGATGCCGGTACGCGGTAGGGCTCCGGGTCGCGCTCCGGAGACGGCGCAGGCTTCGGGTCGGGCATCGGTGCAGGTTTGGGCTCGGGTGCGGCGTCGAACTTTTTGGGATCGTCGTCGTAGAGCGATATCATGACGTTGCGGCGTCGTTTGGAGCGGACGGGTATCTGCTCCATATCGAACAGACCTGCCATGACCGATGCGTGCGGTGCCTGCGCGGGTGTTTGTACGGCCGGCTGTTCCTGTTCCTGCTCTTGTTCTTGCGGCTCGGCCGGCTGTTCCTGTGCTTCGATAGGGACACTCTCCGCTTCGGGCTCCGTCTGACTCTGCGTCATGCCGGTTTCGGGCAGATCCTCTGCGGGCGACTCGTCAGCATCCTCTTCGACGGACTGAGGCATCATAGCATCATTCGCCTCTGCATCATGCTCCGTCGCAGGCTGCGCTTGGTCAGTCTCCGTACCGGCATCCTGCACCGCATCCGTAGGTGCGCTCTCGTCCTCATGCGAGACCATGTCGCTCTCGGTCAGGCCGAGCAGGAGGTCTATGTCGAGCGGGTCGGCGATTATGCTCTGTCGGTCGGCGTCTTCGTTATCTGCCGCTTCGCTCCGTTCCTCGGCAGATTCGACGACTGCTTCTGCGACGGTTACTTCGGCATGCTCCTCGGTCTCGACCGACTCCCCGGCCGGCTCTTCGGCAGCTTCCTCGACCGGTTCGACCGCTGTCACTATTATTTCGTCGGACGGACGATCGTGCTCGGGCATGGCTGCCGGCTCGGTTGCTGGTGCAATGTCGCCGGGCGTCGCCGCCGACAGCGATTCGTATATCGAGCGGAGGTGTTCGAGGGCTATATCCCTCTCTATTGCGTTCATACGCCCCTCGGACCATCCGTCGACGATCGATGTAAGGCGCACGAGTTTCTGTTGAATATCTTGCAGTGTCATTGCCGTATGTATAAATTCACTCCAAAGATAGTGAATTATTTACTAATATTCAAAGATACCGGAGCTAATATCGGCCGGCGGCGGCGTTGCGGAATTTGGGCGTGATGCCTATGTAAAATCCGAAATTCATGCGCGGCATGGGATGCGACAGCACCGTCTCGTACTCCTCGTCGAGCAGGTTGCGTATGTCGAATCTCAGCGACAGGTCGAGTGGCCGTGTCGCGATGCGGCGTTCGAGCGACAGGTCGCTCATGTAGTAAGGCTGCACCGAGTCCGATATGCGCAGATCGTTCGACGAAGTGGTGTGGCGTTCGCTATAATGGTTCCACTTGTAGACGATCGACCATTTGCGCCAGTCGAGCCTTACGGTGGCCGAGGCGGAGTATACCGGAATGTAGGGCAGCTGTTTGCCGATCGAGGCGTCGTTGACCGATACCGGGTCGCCGTGGTTCACGGCGTGCGTGACCGTATAGAGCCCGCTGGCCTTCAACGACCAATCTTGCGACCATGTTACCGACAGCGATGCCCGCAACTCGATGCCGTAGCTGTGCACTTGCTTGATGTTGAGCGGTGTCCAGAAGCCTTTGGGCGTTGCGCGCCAAAGGATCCAGTCGTCGATATAGGAGTCGAACCAAGTCGCTGCCGCCGAGAAATCGAGCCGTTGTCGGCGCACATGCGTCGAGAGTCCCGCATCGTACGATATGCCCTTTTCGGGTCGTAGATCGGGGTTGCCTCCCGGCATGAAGTAGAGGTCGTTGAGCGTGGGGTAGCGGTAGTTGCGTGTGACGGAGCCTTTGAGCGTAAGCTCTCCGCGCTTCGAAAGCAGCGCGTCGACGTAGAGTGCCGGCACGGGCGGCGTGAAGCTGTCGCCGTACATATCGTCGCGGACACAGGCGGCAAGACCTATGCGTTCCGTAGGCTTGTAACGTATCGACGCATAGGCCGATACCTCGGCGCGCGCCTCCTTGTAGCCTATTACGGCGGACGATCCGTCCTGAACTATTACCGAGCGGTCGATGCTCTGCACGAAGTGCTGGTTGAGCGCGATGTCGGCCGTAAAGAGCCATTTGTCCGACAGCGCATACTCGATGTCGGCCTTGGCGAAGAGCGAGTTGACGTAGCTCTGCGAATGTATGCCCTCGCGCATCTGCTCACCTGTGCCCGTCAGGTCGTAGCTATATGTGTAAAGCATGTCGGTGTAGGTGTATCCGGCGCGTGCGCCTGCCTTGAACGAGCCGCTTATCTTCTCCCACGATACTACGGCGCGCAGCGTGTTCTCGTTCTGACGCGTGCGGGTCGACGAGTCGTCGCGGTAGTCGGCCGATATCTTCGGAATGCCCCTGTGCGAGGACATGTACCATGCCGCAAGACCTATGCGGTGGCCGCTTCGCGTGTTGTGATACGCCTCCTGCAAGATATGGAAATCCGCGAAGTCGGCCGAGCGGTTGCGGTCCTCGACGTATCGGCTGCCTACCACATTGCCCTCGGCGTCGTAGACCGGCTGTTTGATCTTGTGGTAGTTGGTGTAGCGGAAATCGTTGTCCGACGACGAGTACAGAATACGCGTCGATGCTTTCCAGCGGTCGTTGCCATAGGAGGCGCGCAGAAACTCGTCGTATGTCGAGAACGACCCTATGCCCTGTACGTAGCGAAGCGACAGACCATGCTCGTCTGCCGGACGCGTCGAGAGCGTGACGGCGCCTCCCAGACCGCCCCCCGATACGCCGACCGAGCCGGCGCCGTGGTACAGCTCGGCATCGTCGACCAGATATGCCGGTATATACGAGAAGTCGACCATGCCCAGCATCGGCGAGTTGAGCGACATGCCGTTCCACGTCACTTTGGTATGCGACGGTGCCGTGCCGCGCATCGAGGCTGTCGCCATGGAGCCGCGGCCGTAGGATTTTATGAAAACAGGGGTGTTCTGCGTGAGTATGTCGGCCACCGAGAGCGATATGCTCTCTTTGAGCACCAGCGAATCCATTTTGGTGGACTGTATGCCGATCTGCTTCAACGGCCTGTGGCCGACGATCTCGACACCCTCGATGTCGATCGTTTCGGAGTGTTGGGCTGCGGCTGCGGCCGGCAGCAGGGCTGCGAGCGCGGCGGCAAGAAGCGTGCGGATGGTCGATGCTATCGTCATGGCCGTTTGAAACAGAATGCTCCGGGCGTGATGCCCACTTCGAAGCTGTCGATCTCGACGCCTTCGGACGAGTAGCGGTATACGACGCCCGGCTGCTGGTAGTCTATGGCGTCGGCGACGTATATGTCGCCGCTCAGCGGATCGACGGCAAGACCGTAGTAGATCGTACCGGTGTTCTGTACTATCGGCTTGGCCGGCAGATTCTCGGCCGTAACGTCCATAGCCCAGATGTCGTTGTTGATGAAGTATATGCGTTCGCCCTCGCCGTCGATTGCAAGCTCCGAGGGAGAGTCGCCCTCGAAGAACGTGAAACGGCGTTCGATACGCCGCGTCGCGGGGTCGATGCGGTATAGCGACGGCGCTTCGCAGCCGTAGGAGCTCGTGGGAAAACCGCCGTCGGTAATCGTCCACAGCTTTCCGTTGCGGTCGACGACCATGGAGGTGGGTTGGATGCCTACCTCGATGCGGTCGACGACGGTGTCCGTACGCGTGTCGATCACTAAGATGCTGTTGTCGTATGACCAGCAGTTGGTAAATACGTAGTCGCCCCACTGCACCATTTGCTCGGTCGAGGGGTGGTCGCCTGTTTCGATATGGCCGACGATGCTGCCGGTGCGCGGATCGTAAACGGTTATGCGCGGATCGTAAAGGTCGCTGATGTAGGCTTTGCCGTCGTCGACGAAGTGTATGTATCGCGGCGAGGTAAGCCCCTCGATAGTGCCAGTTATGACGAATGTGTCGGGATCGATTATAAAGACGATGCCCGAGTTGTTGACCACGACGTAACCCCGGCCGTCGTGTATGGTCATCGACTGCGCCACGTCGCCCAAGTCGGCGCCGTTGGCGCGGCGGAACACACGGTTTTCCACCTTCCGCTCCTCGATATTGTAGTACGAGAGCGACGCGTTGCCGTACATGAAGTTGCCTTCGCACGTGATGAACAGACCGAGCGAGTCGTCGTATATAGGTTCGGGCTCGGTGGCGCCGAAATCCATGCACGAGGCCGCGCATAAGGCGGATAGGAGTATGGCCAGAGGACGTCTCATCGGCGCAGGGTTATTTCATAGTGTTGTCGGTTACGCGCTCTATCTCGGTCGATATCTCTCCCAGATGTCCGCACTTGTCGAGAACGGCCGTCTGTATCTTCACGAAGTCGATCCATTGCAGATCGGCGGGCGAGCCGTCTGCCGTGACGGCGTTCGACAGACTGTGGTATGTCGTGCGACTGCGCGATAGGGGCGTGAGCGTCGGGTCGTCGGAGGGCGTCCACTCCTCTATGCGGTCGCAGCCGTAGTTATCGGCATATCCCCAGCCGTAGGGCGAGGCCACCCAGTACTCCATGGGTTTGTCGGTGTCGAGCAGCACGCGGCTCGCAAGGCGGGTGCCGTAGAGGGTCATAGCCGACGCTTCGACCCATAGGGGATAGTAGTACTCCTGATTGTGGAACGAGGCCAGATAGTCGACCGTGCCCCGCTCGCCGTCGATCGACTCCCAGTGCGTGGCCGAGTGCGGTGCCGTCGGCCGGGTGTATCTTACGGCATGCCTCTGCCGTGTCTCGGGCTTGCCGCTCTCGGAGCCTTTCAGCTCGAACCATTCGTCGTCGGGCAGTCCGTTGCCGTTGGTGTCCTGCATGACCCATATTATCCCCGGCTCGGACGACGTATCGATCTGGTTGCCCGTAACGGCCAGCTCGTTTCCTGTGCCGGCGGCGACGCTGTGGTCGAAACCGACGACGATATATCCGCCCCACGAGCCCAGCGAGACGAACTTGCCGGCCGAAAGACGCGCCTGCGCATAGGCTGCCGCCTGCTCGTATGTGGCTTGTCCGGCGAAGCCGCCCTTTTCGATGTCGTTGATGAACTGTCCCGGTGCGGGGGTGTAGTCGAATACCTTGTCGGCATGCGGCGAGCTCGACGGGTCTGTGGGACGCATCGCCGGCTCATCGCAGCAGACGACCGTAAAGCGTACCGTGCCGCGTCGTGCGCCGCGCCGCTCGATATGACGTGTGATGCGGTCTGCGCTCTGGGTGATGTCGCTGAGCGTAAACGATATTTCGGTCTGGCCTGCGGCCTGCGGCGTAAATACGAACGAGGGGTCGGTCGATACCGTCTGTCCGTCGATGTTCCATTCGAATGTCGGTGCGATGCCGTTCCAGATATAGGGGTGCAGCTCCACGCTGCGACCCGCAGCGACATATCGTCTCAGCGGGTCGGCCTGATAATAGGAGGCTTCGAAGGTCGCGTCGGCAGCTATGCCGTCGACTACTTCGACCGTAAACTCTATGCGGTCGCTGCCGTCTTCGTTTTCGGCCTCGAATGCCATGTCGTAGCGTCCCGTCCGGCTCTGCATGAACAGATATTCACGGCTTCGGGCGACAGTCTCTGTGCCGATGAACCATTCGTATGCAGTATCATCGTCGGCATTGGCCACGTCCGGAGAGAACGTATATTCGCTGCCGGCGAGCAGGAGCAGCCCTTCCGGGGGCAGATCGAGCGAGATCACGGGCGGCGCCGCGTCGAGAACCGAGAGGGTTATGTCGGCCGACGAGGTGCCGGCGTCGTTGGCTGCGCTGATACGTATGTCGTAACATCCCGATCGGTCGAATACGCAGCTGAGGGTGGCCGAGCGCGATAGTATCTCGCCGTTGCAGCTCCACAGATATACGGTCGAGGCATCCACGTTCTCGTACTCGGGTGCGAGACGGAACTCCCTGCCGGCCTTCACGCTGTAAGCCACCGTGCCCCCCTCGAAGCGTATTACGGGCTTGCGGTCCTCGACGATAAGGGTGTTGCTGCTGTTGCATGCGGCAAGGCAAAATACCGCGAGCAGGATCGATGTTCCGAAAAATGTTTTCATTGCGTTGATATCAAAAAGTTACGATATGCCCCATTCGCCGCAGGGCGTATCATATAAATTTGTCCGGCAGGTCTTCTGACTCGTTTCGAACGGTGCGCCTTCCCGACTCGAGTCAGTGGCAAAGAGTGCATCGCTCCTGATAGAAACACACAGCAGCGGGAACTGTACGGGATTCTCACCCGATTCCCTTTTGATCCGTCGGGGCGGTCGTCGCCGCCCGTGGAACCGAACGTTGTGCAAAAGTAGCAATTTTTTTCATTATAATGCGGTGCGGCATATTTTTTATCGTGCGGGAGAGCTGTGAGCCGTAAACAAAATGACGACCGCAGGATATCTCCGCGGTCGTCATTTTATCCGGAATGGGATGTTTCCGGCATGGCCGATCGATCGGCCGTCGCCATTATTTATATTCGAATGCGACGCTGCCGCCTATCGGGCAGACGATGCAGTTCTTGACGGGCGTCTGCTTGTCGGCATCGGGGTTGGTAACGAAGATCAGCACCTTGCAATTCTCGATCTTCCACTTGCGGTCGATGTTGATCGTCTGTACGATGTTGCCGGTCTTGCCGGCCTCGATCGTGCCTATCTCCGTGCCGGTCAGTATCGACTGGTTGCCGGCGGCTGCTCTGACGGCATTGTTGTGGATGTTGTGCTCGTCGCTCTGGGCGCCGTACTGCATGGCATTGATCTTGTCTTCGAGGATCCATGCGCCGACACGGTATGAACCCGTGACGGCAGCCTTGACGCTGGTGTTGATGATGATCTGTGCCGAGGTGGCGCTCACGGCCGCGGTAATGCCTGCGTCGGGCGTTGCTACCGTGTTGTTGTCGAGCAGCTTTTTGAGGTTGTTTACATTGGCCGCTACCGAGCTGTTATTTACGCCGAGGTTCTTGTTCAGATCCATCGATATGTAAGGATAGTTGCCCGTGCCGTAGAGTCTGCCGATATTTTTCGATAAGGTCGAGTACATCGGATCGCTCGTATTGTAAGAGTGCGATGCTGCGAGGCAGTACTGGCTGCTGTATTCGGAATCTTGTGCGAGCTGTGCCAGCGCCGACATCATGTAGGGACAATAGCCGCAGTCCGTACCCGTATGCTGGATTACCAGATGGCGATGTGCGAAATCAGTGCTCGCTGGGTTGGGATCGGCCGGAAGCTCCGGAACCTCGGGCATGGCCTTGATCGTTATGTCATTCGAGACGTTGGGACCGTAAGCCGCATAGAATCTGTACGAACCTTCCATTTCGGTGGTAAACGAGTTCGAAGGCAGGGCATCCTTGCCGGCCAGATATATCGTAGCCTGTCCGGTAACGTCGATCTTCTCCCCTCCCTCTTCGGTCATCTCGACGTTGAATGTAACGGCATCGGTGCCGTTGCTCGTTATAGCGTCTTTCGATGCGGTCAGTAAGAGGTTGCCACGCTTGGGCGGTTCGGGCTGATCCGTGTCGCTGCCGCCGCACGATACCGAGATCGTGGCAGCTGCCGCGAAAAATGCCAAAAGTTTGATTGATTTCATAGATCGGGATTTTATTAAAATAATAGTTGTTTCGGTCTGTACGGCGGTATTGCAGTAGGGTATCGGTTACTGCTTGCCGAGAGACTTGATCTTCTCGAACAATTCCGCCTCGCTGCCGGGTGTGTATCCCGAGTGCGAGTATACGATCTTGCCGTCGGCATCGACCACGAATGTGTGGGGTGTGAGCGATACCTGCATGGCGCGCTTGAACTCCTGGTTCTTGTCGTAGAGCACCGTGAAGTCCTCCCAGCCGTTGCCGGCAGCCATCGCCTTGGCTTTCGATGCCGAGCGGCTGTCGTCGGTCGAAACGGCGATCACGCGGAAATCGACCTCCTCCTTCCAGTCTTCGAGCTGATCGTTGATCGTATTGAGCTCGCGGATGCAGGGCTTGCAGGTCGTGGACCAGAACGAAATAACCAGCGGCGTCTTGCCGTCCACGAGCGACGAAGCGGAAATCATCTCACCCTTTCCGTTCTCTACTTTCACATTGGGAATCTGCGCCATAGCGCAATTAGCCGAGAAAATAAAAGCAACGGCTGCGAATAATAATTTTTTCATAATTGTTGTTTGTACTGTTATAATTTATAGTCTAATTTCTCATCCGTTCCCGCTTTTCGCAAGCGCAGACTCTTTCTTCGAATACAAATGTATGCATTACACGCCAAAGTATCACTAACGAAAGATTATCAAAATTGTTCCATATAATAACTACCACCCATTTTATAGGTCCCGCACTCCTCCGATGCCTTTCGGTTTGATACTCGCCGAAAATCGGTGTCACCCCCGTCGGGGAGCGCTCAGAGCCGCTTTCGGCCCTCCGGAAAGGCCTTTCGGAGGCGCCGCGCAGAGGTATTCTGCTTACAATCCGAGCACCCGCGCGCACATCAGGGCGTAATGGAGCGGCGATACTGCGTCAGCGACATGCCCGTATAGTTCCGAAAGAAGCGGTTCATCGACGTCTGGGTCGGAAAATTGAGCTCGAAAGCGATCTCCTGCATGTTCAGCGCAGGGTTTCGCAAACGGGTCTTGATCTGACGCGTAACGAAATCCGCCATCCACTCCTTGGCCGACATGCCGGTCGTCTCCTTCACCACAATGGTCAGATAGGTCGGCGTGATGTTCATCCGGTCGGCATAGAAGGACACGTCCTTATGCGCGACGTATTCTTCGGCGACCAGGCGGAAGAATTCGTATGCCAGCTCCTCCTTGCGGCGG
>OFFJ01000805.1_pt1 | contig 24986 bp, 27 predicted proteins | sample 1521261 | NCBI WGS metagenome assembly OFFJ01 (sample SAMEA3504122, study PRJEB24116) | mouse gut metagenome | biome: mouse gut; feature: mouse-associated habitat; material: faeces | place: Denmark | collected 2011 | reverse complement strand
GCCGCCTGCCGCAGGCGTAAATGGAGGGGCGGATCCCGTTTGCCCGCCGGCGGTCCTGGTTGGCAGTCATATTGGAGCCGCACTTGGCGCAGCGCAGGAGGCCGCCGAAGATGTGGACGTTCTTCCTGACGTAGGTTTGCCCGGTGGCCACGCCGCCCCGCCGGTTTCTCTGGAGCAGGAACTTGAGCCGGAAAAAGAGCCGCTCATCCAAGATGGGCTCGTGGTGATCCTCGACAGTGACCCACTCATCCTCAGATCGTTTGTCGGTCCCCTTGCCGCCGGAATGGACGTTGTAGACGTACTGCCCGATGTACCACGGGTTGGTGAGCATCGTGCGCACGGTGTTGGGGTTCCAGGGCTTGCCGCTCCTGGGGAGTACGCCGGACTCATTCATCTGGAAACGACGAGCGGCGGATATTCAAGGCTTGCCGCTGAGTATAATTGGCACCTGCGAAACGGGGAACTCGGCAAGTGCGGGAAGGATCAGTTCCTCATGGCGGCGGCACTACGGGAAGAGGGGCGCAGGGTAGATGAGCTGAAGGCCCTGATGCTGTCGCTCTTCTTTGACCTGAACGGGGTAGACTCTGGCCCGGCGATCAACCGAAGCACGTCCAAGAGGGCTGCCGAGGCTTTTGCCGCATCCGGTATGAGTTTCCACGAGATGGAGGAGCTGTACACCGACACCATCCGGCAGGACACCGTGCCGAGGCCGGTCATGTCGGTGAAGGACAGCCTGTACGTTTTCGAGATCTGCCTGGAGGGGATGTTTGAAGAGGCAGACGCGATTCTGGTACGCTTCATGGAGGCCCCCACAAAAAGATAGGACGGGAAGCTCAAGGGCAGATGCCCAGACGTTCACACTGGGCCGTAAAGCTCCCCACACAATATCGGTCAGATTTTGAAGCTCTTACATCCGGTGGATGGGCGCCAATACATGAAAAGGAGCAAGAGCTATGAACCAGAATCTGATCGAAGCGATGACCAGCATTGAGAGGGCGAAGGCCCTCCTGTTTGCCTACGAGAAGGTGTTCCTGGACCTGAATGTGGAGCCGGAGTGCCAGGAACTCGCCGGCATGGCCATCAGCACCTTCTATGCCATCTGGGAGGCTGTCGAACAGGCGGCAGACTACTTGGAGCTGCTGGACGGTGACTGCCGTGTCGTGGATGCCATCTACGCCGTGAACGATGTCCGGCGGCGGGCGAGAACCTTGACAACCGAAGAGTAAGTAGCAACAAGGGGGCTGGGGAAACCTGGCCCTCTTTGTCTTGCGTGGGCAAATATCTATTGACATAGGTAGGTAATGTGGTATAATATAAATGTAACTAAATAATAGTTACGGAGAGGTGATGAAGACGAGATGGCCAAGATGGATACGTTGCTGGATAAACTATGCGCGAAGCCTACGCCGGCTAACTTCAGGTTCTCTGACCTCCGTAAGGTGATGGCGCACTTTGGGTATCTGGAATCCAACAAAGGAGCGACATCTGGGTCGAGAGTGAAGTTCTACAACCCAGACACAAAGGCGGTTTTGTTATTGCACAAGCCTCATCCCGGAGACGAGATGGTAAAGGCGGCCGTTGATTCGGTGGTAAATTTTTTGAAGGAGCATGGTCATATATGAAGAACAGTGATTTGTTGCGTTACAAGGGGTACTCGGCAAGGCCGGAGTATTCTGCCGAAGACCGCATCTTCTACGGAAAGATCCTGGGGATCAGTGACTTGGTGGATTTCCAGTCGGAAAGCGCAAAGGACCTGGAAGACGAGTTTCACAAGGCGGTGGACGAATACCTGGCGTTCTGTGAGGAGATCGGGAAGGAGCCGCAGCGGGAGTATAGCGGGCTGTTTAACGTCCGCATCCCGCCGGAACTTCACAAGGAAATCTCGTTGCTGGCTCAGGCCGAAGGGGTGACACTCAACAAGGCCGTAGAGCAGGCAATCAGGGCATTGGTCCAGAACTGATTGAGGTATCTGCCGTGAAAGTGATTACTGTGGCGGAACTGGCCACCAATGCGGACCTGTACGTCGAGATGGCAAAGGAGCAAGAGATCCTCGTTGCCGAGAACGGGAAAGTAGTCGCAAAACTGGTGACGTGTGAGGAGTAAATATAGGCGCGGTGGTCTTGACTGCCGCGCCATTATCCTGTAAAATGCGGGTGAATAGGAATGAATGGATATGCAGAAACCGGTGTCTTCACGCCTGCCGTAAGGTTCGGGGACGCCATGTTTATCGCGGGCGGAACCACCTGACAGCCGCAGGGCTGGAACGATGGCATACGGACCGGCCGGAACCTCCGGGCTTCCGTGTTCATACATTTGCCAGCCGGATATGGCCTTGTTCACAACTTATTAACAGAATGTTTACTCGTTCAAATACCCTGGGGAACTGGCGCGGCGGTCTTGACTGCCGCGCCATTCTCCTGTAAAATAGGGGCAGGAGAAAATCTGTGGGGATACTCGCCCCGCCGGACGAAGGAGACACGCCATGCTTTCACTATTGAAGGATCACGTCAGCGATGCAGCCGCTCCGCTGATTTTTGCCATCCTGTTTCTGGTCATTGTAGGCGCGGCCTTGTGGCTGACGCCCCGGCTGGCGAGGTGGCTGGATAAACAGGAGTCCGGACATAAGAGCTATTATGACGGGATGCTTACTGAGGACCCCAATGCACCAAAGGGAGAAGGGGAGACAGACGATGGAAAAACTGACTGATCTTCCCAATATCGGACCCAAGCTGGCGGAAAACCTGGAGAAAGCGGGCATTGAGACCCCGGACCAGCTGCGGGAGCTGGGAGCGGAGACAGCCTTTCTCCGTATCCGAACCCAGGTGGATTCCACCGCCTGCCTTCACCAGCTGGAAGCCCTGGCGGGAGCGGCGGAGGGTGTACGCAAGAGCCTGCTGCCTCCGGAGCGCAAAACGAAGTTGAAGGATTGGTTTCGCAGTTTGTAATTGCGGACAAGACGGCAATCCGTCAAAGAGAGGAGGTATGCTTATGGGTTCGCTGCTGCAATCGACAAGAAACACCCGCGCGCTTCCGGCAGGCACTCTGCGTTTCATCAGGAGTGATGTTCCGGAGCGCCTGACAGGCGCGGAAATCCAGTGGCTTCTGGACAATCACATCACGACCGTCGTAGACCTGCGGTCCGATGAAGAAATGTCCCAAAAACCGTGCTGCCTTGCCAGACAGGCCGGATTCCGGTATATTCACCTCCCGGTTACAGGCGGAGGCAATCCGCCGAAATCGCTTGCGCATCTGTATGCGGTCTACCGGCAGATGGTGGATGAACAGATGGAGCGCATCGTGGATACCATCATGAACGCCGGTACTCATGTACTGTATTTCTGCACGGCCGGAAAGGACCGCACCGGCGTTGTGTCGGCCATCATTTTGAAGCGGCTTGGGTTCAGTGATGAAGAAATCATAGACGATTACATGCAATCCAAAGATAATTTGATGGACATGCTGGCAGCTTACGCAGACACACATCCGGAAGTAGATCTGGAAATCATTGTTCCGCACAGAAAAAACATGGAGCAGCTGTTGGAATATTTAGAATCAGGCCATAAGGCCTTTTCGTTTTCATTCAGCAGCTGAATAACGGAAACCAAAGACAAGGAGTTACCTTATGTTCAAGGTTATCAAACAGGAGGGCCGCGCACGGCGGGGCCAGTTTTCATGTGCCCACGGCGGTGTGGTACAGACCCCCGTCTTTATGAATGTAGGCACCCAGGGGGCCATCAAGGGCGCGGTGAGCGCCCACGATCTGCGGGACCTCAAATGCCAGATCGAGCTGTCCAACACCTACCACCTTCATCTTCGCCCCGGAGACGGCGTGGTGAAGGCACTGGGAGGGCTCCATAAAATGATGGACTGGGACGGCCCCATCCTGACGGACTCCGGAGGCTTTCAGGTATTTTCCCTGGCAGGGCTGCGGAAGATCACCGAGGAGGGCGTCACATTTGCCTCCCACATCGATGGCAGGCGAATCTTCATGGGGCCGGAGGAGTCCATGCGTATTCAGTCCCACCTGGGCAGCGATATTGCCATGGCCTTCGACGAGTGTGTGGAAAACCCGGCCCCCTATGATTACGTGAAGCAGTCCTGTGAGCGTACAATCCGCTGGCTCCGGCGGTGCAAGGCGGAGCATGACCGCCTCAACGCCCTGCCGGACTGCGTGAATCCCCGTCAGATGCTCTTCGGCATCAACCAGGGCGGCACCTATGAAGACCTGCGGATCTGGAGTATGCAGGAGAGCGCCAAGGTGGACTGCGAGGGCTACGGCATCGGCGGTCTGGCGGTAGGGGAGGAGACAGAGGTCATGTACCGCATTCTGGACGTGACCCTGCCCTATGCGCCGGAGGACAAGCCCCGGTATCTTATGGGTGTGGGCACTCCTTCCAATATTGTGGAGGCGGTCTGGCGGGGCATAGACTTCTTCGACTGCGTGATGCCCGCCCGGAATGCCCGCCACGGGAAGCTGTTCACCTGGAGCGGCAGCCTGAATATCAAGAACGAGAAATACAAGCTGGATGAGCGTCCCATCGAGCCGGGCTGCGGATGCCCCGCCTGCCGCAGCTTCTCCCGGGCCTACCTTCGCCACCTCTTCAAGGCGGAGGAGATGCTGGCCATGCGTCTGGCGGTGATGCACAATCTCTGGTTCTACAATACCCTCATGGAGCGCATCCGGGACGCACTGGATGCGGGAGAGTACGATGCTTTCCGGGCAGAATACAGCGGTAAGCTGGGGGAACGGGTTTGATTATCTGGCTCAACGGTGCCTTCGGCGCAGGGAAAACCACGGCAGCCTTTGAACTCTGCCGCCGTCTGCCGGATTCCTTCGTCTACGACCCGGAGAACGTGGGCTTTTTTCTTCGGAAAAATATGCCGCCGGTGTGCCATACCCCTGATTTTCAGGACATGCCTCTCTGGCGGAGCTTCAACTTTCAGGTTCTGAAGGAACTCCATGCACACTATAATGGTCCGGTCATCGTACCAATGACGCTGGTCAGCCCGGCATATCACCAGGAGATACTGGGGCGCCTGGCGGACGAGGACGTACCGGTATCTCATATCATTTTGTATGCCCGCCGTGAGACCATCCTGAAACGGCTGAAAAAGCGGAGCCTGGGCCGGCTGGGCAGCGAATCCTTCGCCGTGGAGGCCATCGGCCGGTGCCAGGATTTTTTCGACCGTCACGAGGCGGGCAGCAAAATCATGACAGACGGCCTGTCCGTTTCCGAGGTCGTTGAGGAAATCGCCGTGATCTGCGGCTTATCACTGACGCCGGAAAGGCGCGGCAGGCTTGCCCGCGGTATGGACCGCCTGCAAACCGCGTTTCGCCATATCCGCCTCTGACTGGCGGTACACGGAGCATAAGCGCAGAATTCCCGCAGACAGCCGCTTTACAGCGGCCGTCTGCGGGAATTTTTACCGTCGGGACTTATTTTTTCTTCGGTTTCGCGGTTTCCTTCATGGCCACCGAGCAGGCCAGATCGCCCAGCACATTGCAGCAGGTAGCGCCCATATCGCACAGAGTGTTCACACTGATATAGACCCCCATAACTCCCGCGGGCAATCCCGCGATGGCGGAGAGCGCCGCAAAGGAGGCAATGGCTCCGCCGGGCACACCCGGGGTCCCGATGCTCAGCAGAGTGTTGCTCAACAGCACCACCGCCAGCAGTCCGAAGCTGATTTCCACGCCGCAGGCATTGGCAAAGAACACGATCATGAAGCTCATCAGAATAGATACCGCGTCCATGTTGATCGTGGCCCCCAGCGGAAGCGCCAGGGAAGACACTTCGTTAGGCACGCCCATTTCATCGGCGCAGCGCTTGCTGATGGGCAGGGTAGCGGAACTGGAGCAGGTGCCGAAGGCATTGAGCGCTGCGGGCATAACCTTGGTAAAGAATTGTCCCACGCCGTATTTTCCCAGCAGCTTGACAATGCCGCCGTAGACAACCAGCGCATAGAGGAAGAAGGTCAGATACAGCGCAATGAGTACGGTGCCCAGGGCAAGGATGGTCTCCGTCCCGTTGGCGTACACCACGGAGGCGATAGAGCAGAACACGCCCACCGGCGTAAACAGCATGACCACCGAGACGATCTTCACAGAGATTTCATTGACCGAGTATGCCAGCGTCACAAAAGGATCGGCCTTTTTTCCCAGTGCCAGGCAGGTGATGCCAACGATGACGGCAAACACCAGCACCTGCAGCATATCCCCGTTGGCAAAGGAGGCCACCGGATTGGCGGGAATCAGATTTTTTACCGTATCCAGCAGACTGGTGAACTGTGTGGCCGTCACATCGGACTCCACCATCTCGATGGTCACCCCCCTGCCAAGGCCCAGCATCTTCGGCAGGAACAGCCCCAGCAAACTGGCAAACAGGGTGGTAGCGGTGTAGTAGATGACAGACTGGGCGCCGATCCGTCCGGTGGCGGAGACGCTGCCGATGCCGTGGATGCCTGCCACCAGGGAGCAGAACACCAGGGGATAGATCATCATGCGCAGAGCGTTCATGTACAATCCGCTGACCAGGTCGATAACCGGCAGCAGGAATTCCAGACGTCCTGGAATCAGCAATCCCAGGACGATGCCCAGGATCAGCCCGATGAAGATCGCCAGGGTAAGGTGGGTGGATTTTTTCTCTTTCATAGAAAACAGCTCCTTTACACAGAACATACAGATATGGTCCCCGGCCCCGCCGGAGCGACAAAAAACGCCCGTCCTCTGCCTTGACAGAAGACGGACGCAGTGTCCGTGGTACCACTTCTCTTCACTCCGGCCCAATACAGGCGGAGCCTTTACCGGCATCAAGCAATGCCTGCTGCTGTAACGGGCAGACCCGTCACGCCCTGACGAACCTCGCTCGAGCGTACCTCTCCGGAGCCATGTTCTCCCGCCGCCGGCCTGTCCCCTTTCAGCCCGCGGAGACTCTCTGTGAGGTGGAGGGCGGGATACTCTTTCCTTCATAGGGTTTCAAAAATATGTGTCCCTTATTATAGAGATCCATTCATTTCCTGTCAATCGCCGATCTCACAGCTTCAGCGGCGGAGCATCCCATATTTTTGTGCAAAGTATCCGAGCCGGCCGCAGAAATCCGGTAGACTTTTCCTCATCCATGCGGTATACTAAGGGTAGCCAGCTGGTTATCTGGATACAGGAGGTTCCCGTATGCCTTGGTTCGATCGTTTTGACGCCCTTTTTGTTCCCCGCTTTCCCGACTGTGAGGTCCTCCGGGAAGAGTCCATGGACCGCCACACTACCTTCCGGATCGGAGGACCCGCCCAGCGCTTTGTCCGGCCTTCCGAAGTATCTGAGTGCGGGGCACTGCTGTCCCTGGCGGAGGCGGAGGGCTGGCCGGTTCTGGTCATCGGCAATGGCTCCAACCTTCTGGTATCCGACGAGGGCCTGGACGCCCTGGTCATCCATACCGGCCGTCTGGAGGGAGTGGAGCGGACCGGGGAGCGGACTATCCGCGCCGGAGCGGGACTGAGCCTGGCCCGTCTGGCCTCCTTTGCCCGACGGGAGGAGCTGAGCGGACTGGAATTTGCCCACGGCATCCCGGGCAGCCTTGGGGGTGCGGTGTGCATGAACGCCGGAGCCTATGGCGGTGAGATGAAGCAGGTTCTTTCCGCCGTTACCGCCTGGTTCCCCGGAGAGGGCATTCAGCGTCTGGAGCCGGAAGCGCTTGCCCTGGGATACCGGCACAGTGTATTCAGCGAGCGGCGCGGTGTGGTGCTGGAGGCGGAACTCTCTCTGGAACCCGGAGAGGGCTGTGGGATTGCCGCCCGGATGGAGGAGCTGGGCCGCCGCAGGCGGGAAAAACAGCCGCTGGAGTATCCAAGCGCGGGCAGCACCTTCAAGCGGCCCGAGGGCCATTTTGCCGGGGCGCTCATTGAGCAGTGCGGTCTGAAAGGCGTCCGGGCCGGCGGGGCCCAGGTGTCGGAGAAGCACGCGGGCTTTGTCATCAACGCCGGGGGAGCCTCCTGCGCCGATGTCCTGGCCTTGATCGCTCATATACAGGAGACCGTGTACCGGCAGACGGGTGTGCGTCTGGAACCGGAAGTCAAAATCGTCCCGTAAGCGCCTTTCAGCGGAGGATAGGAGAGAGAAAATGGAAATTCTGATTATTTCCGGGATGTCCGGCGGGGGGAAGAGCAAAGCGGCCTCTTTTCTGGAGGACATGGGATTTTATATCGTGGACAACATGCCTGCGGGCATGATTCTGAAATTTGCGGAGTTCTGCTCTGCGGGCAGCGGGCGGTACCGCCGTGTGGCCCTGGTGTACGATGTGCGTACTGCCGACACCTTTGATGAGTTTCTGGAGGTCCTGGCCACCCTGCGCCAGCGGGAGTACAACTGTAAGCTCCTGTTTCTGGAGGCAGAGGTAGATACCATCATCAAGCGCTATAAGGAGACCCGCCGGATGCATCCCCTTCAGGAGCGGGCCGGTTCATTGGAGGCGGCGGTAAACCGGGAGATTACCCTTATGGCTCCCGTACGGGCTCAGGCGGATGCCATAATTGATTCCACCCAATATTCCACTGCCCGCCTGCGGGGAGAGCTGCTTCGCCTGTTCGGCGGCAGCCGGGATGCGGGGAAGATGCAGGTAAGCGTAGTATCCTTCGGTTTCAAGCACGGTCTGCCTCTGGAGTCCGATCTTGTATTCGACGTGCGCTTTCTGCCCAATCCTTTTTACATCGACTCTCTGCGTTCTAAAACCGGCCTGGAGGAGAAGGTACGGGACTATGTGTTTTCCTTCCGGGAGACAGGACAGTTTATGGAAAAGCTCCGGGAGCTGTTGGGGTTTGTCCTTCCGCTGTACCAGGAGGAGGGGAAGACGGTGCTTGTGATTGCCATAGGCTGCACCGGAGGACACCATCGCTCCGTAGCGGTGACCCACGCCCTGTCTGAGTATATCCGCAGCCTGGGCTATCAGGTAACAGAAAACCACCGGGATATGACAAGGACGTGAGGGCGAAAAGGAGAAAACAGGAGATATGACAAGATATATTAGAGAAAGCTTATTAGAAAAATTTGAATTTCAAAATTATGGTCATGCTCTGGAGATATTGCAGGACGCTTTTCCAAAAGAATGGAAGGAGGTGCAGGATTCCCTGGAGAAACTAACTATTTCCATTGAAGATTTACAGACCGCCGGAGGAAATGAAACCGCAATACCCAAAAAATTTGATGATATTCTATACCCCTTGGGATGGAAGGAAATCAGAATTACTGGCGATCTCTTAGTAAAGATGTACCCTAGAAGAGCCAATCAGCGAGGTCGTTTTTCAGATGAACCATTTGATGAAAAAACGATCACTGGTTATATCGATGGACATAACATTGATTTTATAAAAGGTAAAGTTGCATTTGATTTAGAGTGGAACAGCAAAGATCAGACATTTGATCGTGATTTACTTGCTATGCGCACATATTTTGATTGTGGTCTCATTGAGGTCGGAATTATAGTGACCCGATCAAAGGAGTTAAATGATGTTTTCAGAGAAGTAGCAGATAAACGCGGAAAATCGTTGATATCCAAATATGGGGCAAGTACAACATGGATGGGGAAATTAGAATACAGGTTAAAATCCCGCAGAAATGGTGGCTGTCCCATTCTGGCAATTGGCATTAAAAAACCGTGTGTAGAGGGGTATGGACTGTGACAAAGATAGAGTTGGCGAGAACAATAGAAGATTTCCAGCAATATACAATCGGGAAAAAGTATAAAACAGTCTATGCGGATCCGCCGTGGCAATTTCAGAACCGAACAGGTAAGGTTGCCCCGGAACATAAAAGACTGTCCAGATATAACACAATGCGGCTGGATGAAATCAAAGCATTGCCCGTTTCGAAAGTTGCAGATGAAAAGTGTCATTTGTATTTGTGGGTTCCAAACGCCTTACTTCCAGAGGGACTTGAGGTGATGAAAGCATGGGGCTTTGAATATAAAACCAACATTATATGGGAAAAAGTTAGAAAAGACGGCATGCCAGACGGTAGAGGGGTTGGATTTTATTTTAGAAATGTAACAGAAATCCTTCTATTTGGAATTAAAGGCGGTAAGAACCGGACGTTAGACCCAGGTAGATCCCAAGTAAATCTTATTCGCTCAATAAAGCGGGAACATTCTAGAAAACCTGATGAATTTATTGATTTGATTGAGCGCTGTTCATCTGCGCCATTTCTTGAACTTTTTGCAAGAGGCAGCAGGAACGGGTGGGACATGTGGGGAGATCAAGCTGCTGATACCTATGAACCTACCTGGAGTACGTATTCTAACCATACGATTGCAGCCAAACAGAGACCAGACATTCTGTAGAGCGGCTATGTAATGAGGTCATTAGAAGTGCCTATGAATCAAAATCAACTTTACCGGGGCCCCAGCGGCAAAGGTCCCAGAATCGCTGCCATTGGCGGAGGAACAGGCCTTTCCACCATGCTGCGCGGCCTGAAACGGCACACAAACAATCTGACTGCCATTGTCACGGTAGCGGACGATGGCGGCGGCTCCGGCGTCCTGCGCCAGGAGCTTGGGATGCTGCCTCCCGGAGATGTGCGCAACTGCCTGGAGGCCCTGGCCAACGTGGAGCCTCTCATGGGAGAGCTGCTGCATTACCGCTTCACCGAAGGTTCTCTGAAGGGCCAGAGCTTTGGCAACCTCTTCCTGGCAGCGCTCAACGGCATATCCGGCGGGAGCTTCGACCAGGCGGTCAGCCGCATGAGTCAGGTCCTGGCCATCACCGGCCGGGTGATCCCTGTGACCACCAGCAACGTACAGCTTGAGGCGGAATTTGAAAACGGTACCCGTGTCCTTGGGGAATCCAAGATTTTCTATTGCAAGAAGCGGGAGGACTGCCGTATCCGGCAGGTCCGTCTGCTTCCGGAGCATCCCCCCGCACTGGAGGCAGCTCTGGAGGCGATCCGGGAGGCGGACATGATTCTTCTGGGCCCGGGGAGCCTCTATACCAGCATCATTCCCAATCTGCTGGTAGAGGGCGTAGCCAGGGCCATCGCGGAATCCTCCGCTTTGAAGGTATACATCGCCAACGTCATGACCCAGGAAGGGGAGACCGAGGGCTATACCAACGCCGACCATATCCGCGCCCTTTTCCAGCATTCCTTGCCGGAGCTGTTCCATCTGTGCCTGGTAAACTCCTCCGCCATCCCTCCGGAGGTCCTGGAGCGCTACGCCCGGGAGGGTGCGGAGCCATTGCACTATGACAAAGCCAAGTGTACGGATCTGGGGGTGGAACTGGTCAGCCGCCCGGTATCCGCCGTCTGTGACGGGTATGTCCGCCACGACCCGGAGCTGCTGGCCGCAGCCCTTTTGGAACTCCACGCTCAGCGCAGTGTCCGTATCGCCGGCCAGGGCCGCTACCGGACGGAATGAACCAACCGTCATTTTCCGGCGGCACTGCAAAGCCTCCGCTCTCCGCCGCACAGCCCTCCATAAAAGCATTAAAAAGGCGTTCTTTGCGTAAAGAACGCCTTTTTACTATAGATTGTTCCCTCTCTGTTCTCCCTCGCCCCGGAGCCAGCTTCCGATATTGGTCACACACAGCAGAGTCACTACCAGAAACACGCCGGGAATCAGAATAATCCACCACGCACCGCTGAGCAGAGCCTTCTCCGACAGAGAGAGCATTCCGCCCCAGCTGATAACCTCCAGCGGTAGCCCAATGCCCATAAAGCTCAAGGTAGACTCCGCCGCAATGGCCGAGCGCACATTCATCACCACCATGAACATGATGGAGGAGAAGAAGTTCGGCGCCAGATGCTTTCGCAGAATATGAAAAAACCCACCGCCCATACAGCGGGAAGCCAGCACATATTCACTGTTTCGCAGCTGCCGCACCTCCGAGCGCACCACCTTGGCAATACCAGTCCAGCCGGTGATGCCAATAACCAGGGACAGGCTCCAGACACTTGCCCTTCCCAGGATCGCCTGCAAAAAGACAATCAGCAGCAGGGAAGGGATGCTGAGAAAAATCTCCGTCAGCCGCATCACCAGTCCGTCCAGCCATTTGGGGGCCAGTCCGCTGACCGCGCCAAAGAGGACGGCCAGCACAGCGGAGATGGCCGCAGAGAGAAATCCAATGAGCAGGGAAGCCCGTCCCCCGTACCAGATCATCGAAAAGATATCCCTCCCCATGGTATCGCTGCCAAACCAGAACTCCGATCCGGGAGGTACGGCAGCATGGAGAAGGTCCATATACGCCGGGTCTTTGGGCAGGAACATCTCACAGCACAGGCACCCCAGCATGATAAAAGCCAGCACCACCATGGAACAAACCGGTTTCCCATCATACCACTTGGGAGCGGATGGAGGAGGCGGCACCGGAGTTCTGGCGCCAATCAGGACAAATCGTTCATCCATGTTCCGTCACCTCCGCCGGCATTTCTCCGCGCATTCTGGGGTCGATCCGCTCACTGATGATTTGGGCCAGCATGTTGCTCAGAATGACCACGCTGCCGGAGAGAATACACAGCAGCATCAGCAGGTTGTAATCCTGATACCGGGCGCTCTCATAGGACAGGGTCCCGATGCCAGGGTAGGAAAACACAGTCTCCACAATGTAGGTCCCCCCCAGAATATGCGGAACAGAGATGGCCATCAAGCTCAGATATCCGGGCAAGATGCTCCGCAGACAGTGGCGCAGCAGAACATCCCGGCGGCGCAGGCCCTTGGATTTTGCCAGCAGCACATAATCCGAGCGCAGTTCCTCCAGAAGCCTGTTGCGGATCATGTATGCGTAGTACCACAGATGTCCCGCCGCCGTCACCGTCAAGGGCAGGATCAGATGGACCGCCCGGTCCGCTCCGCCGCCTCCGCCCAGGGTATACGCGCCGCTGCTGGGAAGCCACCGCAGCTGGACAGCAAACACCAGAATCAGCACCAATGACAGCCAGAATTCCGGAATACAGCTGACAACCGTTCCAACTTTACAGATAATGCGGTCCAATAGATTTCCTTCATTCCATGCACACAGCGCCCCCACCGCCAGCGCCCCGGCGAAAATCACCGCAAAACCGGCTCCGCCCAGCAGCAGCGTATTGGGAAGCCGGTCTGCAATGATCTGCGTCACATCGGTTTTGTACTTATAGGAGATGCCGAAGTCCCCCTGAAGGGCCCGCTCCAGCCAGCGGATATACTGGATGTGAACCGGCTCATCCAGCCCCAGCCGCTCCTCTGCCTGGGCCCGCTCTTCAGCGGTCATTTTTTCCGCCCTGTCCCCATAGTAGGACACCAGCGGATCTCCCGGCGCCAGCCGTGCTATATAAAAGACGGCAAGAGAGAGAACAAACACGCTGACGGCGAAGCCCGCCAGTTTTCCACCATAGTAAATAAATGGATTTTTTCGTCTCATCTGTCTGCCTCCTCATGCAAAACCATATGCCCGGGGGATACCTCCCGCAGCTGTCCCTCCCGGCAGAACTGCGCCGGGTCAAACCGCTGCGGCGCCCTGGCCCGCTCCAACCTGGGGTCCGGAATGGGGATGGCGGAGAGCAGAGCCTGTGTATAGGGATGCAGAGGATTCTCATAGAGCTGGTCCGCAGCCGTCAGCTCCACCATCGTCCCCAGGTACATGACCGCGATCCTGTCAGAGATGTGCTTAACCATCGCCAGATCGTGGGCGATGAACAGGTATGTCAGCCCCCGCTCCTTCTGGAGCGTCACCAGCAGGTTGACAATCTGGGCCTGGATGGACACATCCAGCGCGGAGATCGGCTCGTCGCACATGATAAAGTCGGGGTTGACCGCCAGAGCGCGGGCAATGCCGATGCGCTGGCGCTGTCCGCCGGAGAACTCATGGGCAAAGCGGTTGGCGTGTTCCTTGTTCAGCCCCACCATGTTCAGCAGGTCATAGACCCGCTCCGTCCGCTCCGCCCGGCTTCTCGTCAGGCCGTGGATGTCGATGCCCTCCGCAATAATATCCGCTACGGTCATGCGGGGATTCAGGGAGGCGTAGGGGTCCTGAAAGATGATCTGGGCCCGGCGGGTAAACTCCTGCTTTGCGGCGCCGCGCAATGCGTGTACGTCCTTCCGGTCAAAGAGGACCTGTCCATCCGTTTTGGGGTAGAGCCCCATGGCTGTTCGGCCGCAGGTGGTCTTGCCGCAGCCGGACTCCCCCACCATTCCCAAGGTCTCCCCCCTGTAGATGGTAAAGGACACGTCGTCTACCGCCTTGACCTGGGCCCCGTTGGCGGCGGGAAAATACTTTTTCAGATGGCTGACCTCCAGCAGAGGCTGTTTTTCTGTCACGGCCGCTCCGCCTCCTTTCCGCTGATATTGGGCATATCAACCCGCGGCGCACGGGGATCGTGGAGCCAGCAGCTGGCCTCGTGCCCGCCGCCGAAGTCCGCGCACGGCGGAATCTCCTCCTTGCAGATGGGCATGCAGTATCTGCACCGGGTGCAGAAGGGACATCCCGCCGGAGGCGCCAGCAGATCCGGCGGCGTCCCCTCAATGGTGGCCAGCTCCTGCTTGTTTTTCAGATCCAGCCGGGGAACCGCCCGCAGAAGGGACCAGGTGTAGGGATGCCGCGGCTGATAGAAGATGTCCTCCGCCCTTCCCCGCTCAACAATCATGCCCGAGTACATCACGACAATCCGCTGGGCAATGCCGGCCACCACCCCCAGATCGTGGGTGATGAGGACGATGGCCGCCCCGGTCTCCGCCTGGAGCGCCTTCATGAGGTCAATGATCTGGGCCTGGATGGTTACATCCAGGGCGGTGGTGGGCTCGTCCGCAATCAGCAGCTTGGGATCGCAGGCCAGGGCGGTGGCGATCATGGCCCGCTGGCGCATACCGCCGGAGAACTGGTGGGGATACTCCTGGGCCCGGATCTCCGGGTTGGGAATGCCCACCCGGCGCAGCAGCTCCACCGCCCGTGCGGCGGCCTCCGCCTTGCCGGCCCTGCCGTGGACCCTGAGCACCTCAGCAATCTGCCTGCCCACCTTCATCGTGGGGTCCAGGCTGGTCAGCGCGTCCTGGAAGATCATGGCGCACTTCTCGCCCCGGTAGGCCCGCAGCTCCTTAGGCGTCATGTCCAGAATATTGACGCCGTCAAACAGGATCTGCGATCCCTCCTTGATCTGCCCCGGGTCCGCGATGAGCCCCATCACCGACTTGGCCGTCACGCTCTTGCCGCAGCCGGACTCCCCCACAATAGCCAGCGTCTCACCGGCGTCCACGTCAAAGGAGACGCCCCGCACGGACTGCACCTCGCCCGCGTAGGTATAGTAGGATACCCGAAGGTCTTTCACTTGCAGCAATGTCTCTCCCATGTCTCCCCCTACTTTCTCAATTTGGGATCCAGCGCATCCCGCAGGCCGTCGCCCAGGAGATTAAACGCCAGGACAATGAGCACCAGCGCCCCCGCAGGGAAGATCAGCTGCAGGGGATAAAACTCCATAGCCGCCTGCCCCAGCGAGATCAGCACGCCCAGCGAGGTGTCCGGGGGCTGCAGGCCAATGCCCAGAAAGCCCAGCGTGGACTCCTGAAAGATATAGTTGGGGATGGACGTAGCGATGTTCAGGATCAGGATGCCGATGGTGTTGGGAAGCAGGTGCTTCATAATCACCCGGCGGGCAGGCGCGCCCAGGGCCTGGGCCGCCATGACGTATTCCGAGCTCTTCAGCTGTAAAATAACCCCCCGCATGGCCCGGGCCGTGTTGCACCAGGAGGTGACGCACAGCGCCACCAGCAGGCTGGGGACGCTGTTTCCCAGCACAAGCATGACGATGATAACGACCAGCAGATAGGGCAGGCTCATCAAGACCTCGATGACGCGCATCATGATATTGTCCACCCAGCCCCCGAAATAGGCCATAATGCCGCCGTAGGCGCAGCCCACCACCACCTGCACCAGGGTGCACACCAGGGCGATGAGCAGGGAGATCCGGGCGCCTACGCACACGCGGGCAAACAGGTCCCGGCCCAGCATATCCGTGCCGAACCAGTGCTGGGCGCTGGGAGGAAGATTTTTCAGGGTAGGCTCCATGGCGGCGAAGTCCTGGCCGCACAGCAGCGGCCCCAGCAGCGCCACCAGCGCCATCAGCACCAGCACCCCCAGAGAGATCATGGCGATGGGGTTCTTTTTCAGCCGCCGCCACGCGTCCTGACCATAGGTGATGGTGGGGCGGGCGATGGCCTCCTTGTCCGTATCCTTGCAGCCGATAATGACAAAGCGCTTGTTAACTGCCTGTTCCATATGCACCTCTATGCCTTTCCGCCCACGCGAATGCGGGGATCCACCAGGGTGTACAGGATATCCACCAGAAATACCACCAGCACATAGACTGCGGCCATCAGCACCGTCTGCCCCAGAACGATGGACAGATCTCTGGTCTGGACCGCCTCAATGAAATAGCGGCCGAAGCCGGGGATGGCGTACACCTTTTCAATAAAGAAGGAGCCGGTCAGCGCGAAGGCCACGCTCATGGGCAGAACGGTGATAATGGGGATGAAGGAGTTTCGCAGGATGTGGCGGCGCACCACCTGGCTCTCACTGAGGCCCTTTGCCCGGGCGGCCAGCACATAGTCCTGGTTGATGACGTCCAGCATGGAGGTCTTCAGCAGGCGGGAGTAGGTGGCCACGTAGCTGAAGCACCCGCTCAGCGTGGGCAGGACCGTATAGGCCCAGCCGCCCAGCCAGAGGTCCTTGCCCTTAGGCCAGCCGATAATGGGAAACAGGCCCAGCTCTCCGGCCACGTACTTCTGGAGCAGCAGCCCGAAAACCAGCGTGGGAACGGAGATCATCAGCACGGAGAAGAACACGATGGCGTGGTCCAGCCAGGTCCCCTTGCACATGGCCGCCAGAACGCCCAGGAGCAGGCCCAGCCCCACGCCCAGCAGGATCGTCTGAAGGCCCAGCCGTGCGGAGGGGGCCAGAGTCTCCGACAGGAGCCGCTGGATATCGTAGCCCGGCATACGCACAGACTCTCCAAAATCGCCCTGGAGCATACCGCGCATGGTGATGACATAGCGCTCCAGCACCGGCTTATCCAGGCCGTACTTGTGGTACATATTCTGGCGGATATTCTCCGGGAGCTTATCCGCACGGTCCGCCAGAGGGTCGCCCGGCACGGCGGCCAGGAGGAAAAATGTCGCCGATGCGATGATGAACAGGGTGAGCACCATCTCCGCAAAGCGGCGGATTGTATATTTCAGCACGTATCATCCCTCGTTTCTACTGGAAGGGGGTCAAACCGCATACACGATTTGACCCCTCTCGGATAGACGCTTACTCCACAACGTATGCGCGGGAGAACTCAAAGCTGGGGCCGATGAAGGGGCAGGTCATGCCCTTGACGTTGTTCTTCACGCACATCATGGTATCGCTGTACATATAGGGAACCACGGCCACCTCGTCCACGCAGGCCCACTGCTCCATCTCCGCGTAGATCTTCTCGCGCTCAGCGGTGTCCGGCTCGGCGTTCAGGCGGTCAATGAACTTGTCAAACTCCTCGCCCAGCTCCGCGCTCCAGCCGGAGTAGCGGATCGCGGTGCCATGGCTGCTCCACATCTCCAGAAAGGCAATGGGATCGTTGTAGTCGCCGTTCCAGCCAGCCTGCAGAATGTCATAGCGCCCGGCGTCCCGCTCCTCCCGCAGCAGAGCGCTGTCGCCCAGCACGTTGACATTGACGGTAATGCCGAAGGTGGTCTCCCACAGGTTCTTCCAATACTCCTGCTGTTGGCGCTTGATGGCGGTATCGCCGGTGCAGATGTAGGTCAGAGTAACCTCGGAGAGCTCCCGGGTGTCCCCCAGCTCATCCATGCCCTCCTTAAAGAGCGCCTGGAGCTTTGCCTGGTCCAGGTTGTACTCCGCAAACACCTCCAGCAGCGGCTCCTTCACGTTGTCGCGGTAGTTGCGCTCTCCGTTGTAGACGCCGAAGGGCACAAAGCCGTATCCGGGGTAGTAGCGGTCAAAGATCACCTGGGTGAACTCCTCACGGTTGATGGCCAGGGACAGGGCCAGACGGATCTTGCGGCTCTCCATCAGGCCGGACATGGAGTTGTTGGTACGGTTGAAGGTGAAGTAGCTGACGCCGGGGAAGTAGCCGTGGATATACTCGTAGTCGTCGCCGGCCAGGCCGTCCCGGTAGGGCTGCACGTAGTCGCCGGTGGGCACGATGGCGGCCAGCTCACCGTTTTTGAACATGGTGTTCTGGGTGGACACCTCGTCAATGCTGATGAGGGTCACCTGGGTCAGGCGGACATTCTCAGCGTCCCAGTAGCTCTCGTTTTTGGTGAGCACAAGGCTGTTGTCCTTGACGAACTCGCTGACCACAAAGGGGCCGCACCAGACATGGGTGGTGTAGTCGCTGTCGTAGAGCTCGCCGGCGGCCTCGATGACATCCAGGCGCACAGGGCCCATGAAGATGGTGCCGATCTTGGAGATGAAGTGGGGAGCCGGATTGGCCAGCGTGACCTCCAGCGTGGTGTCGTCCAGCGCCTTTACGGCCATGGCCTCCATGGCCGCGGTGATATCCGCGTCCGTGGCGGTCTCCGCGTCCATGGTGTAGAGCTCCGTGCCGCCTACAATATCACCGACAAAGAAGGAAAAGTCAAATGCGTTGCGGGGATCTCCCAGGCGGCGGAAGGAGTCCACGAAGTGCTGGGCAGTAACCTGTACGCCGTCGCTCCAGTAGTACTCCCGCAGATGGAAGGTGTAGGTCAGGCCGTCCTCGGAGACGTCCCAGCTCTCCGCGCCGGCAGGGGCCATGACCTGGTTGCCCTCCTCGTCGGTGGTGGCCCGGACCAGCCCCTCCAGCACCTGGGATTGGACCTGGATCTCCGCGGCCGCGTAGTTGGCGTTGTTATCAAAGGAGTGCATATCCTTTGCCGCCCAGTGGAACTGGAGCGTCTGATCGGCGGCCAGCTTCTCCCCCTGGGGGGTCTGGGCGGCGGGCTCCTTCTCCCCGCCAGAGACGGAGGGATCCGCAGGCGTATCACCGCCGCCTCCGCAGCCGGAGAGGAGCGAGAGGCCCATCAGCGCTGCCAGTAAACACGCCAGTATTCGCTTCTTCATGAAAGTTTTCCTCCTTTTGCTGTCCATGTGTCAATATTCCAAAAGCAACATCCCGTTGCTTGAGGCCCCGCACAGGCTCTTACAGGCAGAAGTCCTTGTCGTCGTCCCGCTGGCACTCGTGGCGGATCAGCTCCAGCGCTGTGCGCAGATCCCGGGCCAGCATCGCGTCGATCAGCTGCAGGTGGTAGCCGTGGGGCTCCTCCTGGAACTGCTGAAAGAGCGTCACGCTGGGGACGCGGATAATCCTGTCAAACACGTTCTGCACGCTGCTGATGAGATACTCGTTCTTTGTCAGCCGCGCCATGGTCATATGGAAATCGTAGTTGACCCCCGCCAGGTCCCGGTAGGAGATGTCCGCGGCGGTGCAGTACTCCTTGAGGGAGGCGATCTCGTCGTCTCCGCACCGCTCAATGATCCACTGGACCACCCCCTTCTCCAGGGTATAGCGCAGATAGATCAGCTTGTAGTATTCCTCGTCCGTCACCTCCCGAATCAGATACCCCACCCTGGGGATCTTTTTCAGGTAGCCGTCCTGCACCAGCATGGCCAGAGCCTCGCGGACAGGGGTTTTGCTCACGTTGTACTGCTCGGCGAGGTCCTTTTCATTGAGCAGCTCGTCGGTGCGCAGACGAAGCTTGACGACGTCGTCCCGAATTTTTTCATAAACATCCATCGCCTTTGACGGCATGGCATTCCCTCCTTTACCGCGTCCTGGCCAGCCACAGCCGGGCCGCCCGGAACAGTGCGTCAATATCCTCCTGCGCCGTAAAGGGGGCCACCGAAATCCGGACATACCCCTCCCTGCCCGGGCTGAAAAAAACGCCCTGTTCCAGAAAAAAGTCCACCATTTCCCGGTTCCGGTCTGTGCAGACCAGCATACTGTGGCACCGCTTCTCCGGCTCCAGGGGGGTGGCCACCTCGAAGCCCAGCGCGGTCAGTCCGCGGTGAACCTGCTCATAGCACGCGGACACATGCCGCTCCACCTGCTCCATGCCGATCTCCAGCAGCCGCTCCAGCCCGGCGCTGAGCCCGTAGATGCTCTGGAAGGGAATGGTGCCGCTCTCCAGCTTGCGGGCGTCCAGAGGATCCGGACAGAGGACCTCCATGCGCTCCCGGTCCAGCACCAGGCCAGGGCTGTCGCCGGCAAAGACCGGGCGGATCTCCCGCAGCAGTCCGTCGGCGCAGTAGAGGAATCCCACGCCCTCCGTTGCCAGAAGGCCCTTGTAGCAGGAGGCCGCCATGGCGTCCACCCCCAGTGCGCGCACGTCTACCCGCTGAAAGCCCAGGGCCTGAATGCCGTCGGTCACCAGATAGATGCCCCGTGCGTGGCATTCCTCCGCCAGCGCCTTCAAATCCAGCTTCCAGCCGCTGCAGGACTGCACATAGCTGGCCGCAATGATGCGGGTGTGCTCGTCCGCCTGGTACAGGAGATCCTGTCCGGTCAGGGCAACTCCGTTTTGGGAGCGGGCCACCCTGACCTCAATGCCGCGCTGCTTCAGATAGAGGCAGGGCATCAGCACAGCCACGTGCTCCAGCTCCCCCACAACCACGTTGTCCCCGGGCCGGAAGGGAAAGCCCTGAAGGACCAGATTGATCCCCTGTGTCGTGTTCTCCGTAAAGGCCAGGCTCTTGATGCCCGGCGCGTTGAGGAATCGGGCCAGCCGCTCCCGTGCCTGGGCGATAACCCCGATGGCCTCCCCCTTTCCGGCGCCGCCGGCCTTGACCAGCCCCGGATGGACGTCCGCCTTGTGGGCGAAGTAGTCCCCCGCTCTCTCCCGCACGAAGGCGGCGCCGCAGTTTTCATAGGCGATATCAAAAAACGCGGTGTGCTTTGTAATCGGGAATTGTTCCCGCAGACGCGCAACCCAAGGCTCGTTCATAGCGTTTATTCCTCGTCTGACATATCGTTTCCGGCTCCGCCGCCGGTCAGGCCGCCAATGCGGGTGATCTCCAGGCCCTCCGCCTCCCAGGCGTCCAGAATCCGGTTCATGCCAATGGAGTCGCTGGCCATATGCCCTGCAATAATCACGTTGCCCTTGTTGTGCTCCGTCAGGGCCTTGATGTCATCCTCCGGCATGTGCATCATAATCAGCGTACCCACGCCGTAGTCAAAGAAGGTCTTATAAACCTGAGCGCCTCCCCCGGTCACGCCGGCAAAGAGCACGCAGACCCGGCCCGCGTAGCTGTCCGGCTGACCGACGCGGATGACGGGGTCCTGCACGGCGGCGCGCACCTCGGGAAACTCGCCCAGCGCATCCACCACCTCCTGGAGGGTGGTGAAGGGCCGGTCTTTGGTCAGCGCGTCCATTCTCTCCTGAACCAGCGCCTGCCCAATCAGATCCGCCGGGGTGTGCAGTCCAATATACGGCATCTGGATGAATTGTGCGAAGTCTGCCTGCCGGTTCAGGTTCTTGGAGTGCATCTTCTCGCTCTCCTGCCTGGCCCGCTTGGCAATGGCCTTCTGGGCCACGTTGATGGGCACGCCGAACTCATACATGCGCATCATCTGATCCTTGAGCATCTGATCCCCGATGCGCACGGCGCGGCCCATGATGCCGTGGTGCTCCACTACGCAGTCGTAGCCCCGGTCCTTGGCGGCCAGCAGCGTGGCGTTATCCATGTCAATCCCCGCCAGAACCCGCTTGACGCAGTCTCCCCCGCAGCCGATCTCCGTATCCACCGTGTCCTCCTCCAGACCAGCCAGCCTGAGAGCAATATTGACCATGTCTCTTGTCGTCATGTTCATCACACCTCTCGAATTTGTTGAGCTGCGCTCAGTTTCTTTATAAAATATTTTAAGATATATCACATAATATTTCAAGTTGGAAAATCACCAGAAAAACGCAGGATATTTTTGTAGAATTTGCATAGTGAAATTTCCTCAAAGACACGGTATTCTCTATAAATAGACGGGCAATGCCCGCAAAATTCATGAATGGAAAGAAACGAGGGGAGTACGATGGAAATAAGACTTGCCGCCTCCGCCCACGGAATGTTCGACACGGTTCTCCGCTTTCTGCCGGCCGGAACGCCGGTTTCCTTCGGCGATCCAGGTCTCCAGAGCGCCTATGCCGCCTGTTTTCCCGGCGATACGCTCACCCTGGAGCACAAACAGCTGCGCTGCGTGCGAATGCCCTGCCAGGGCGGCTTCGCAAACCTGCTGCTGGCAGGATTTGACAGTCAGGCGGCAGCGCCCTTTGACGCGCTGCGCCAGCTCGCCGCGAAAGCGGGCGCGGCCCTGGAGGACTTCGGCGCCGCGTCTGTGCTGATTGACCGGCTGGACGCGCTGACCTTTGCGCCGGAGGAGGAGATCGCATCGCAGATCTGCGCCGTTCTCCCGCTGTGCGAGTACCGGTTTGACAAATATCTCTCTGTCCGGCGGGAACGGCCTGCCATCAGCGCCGTCCTTCTCTCCCAGAGGGATCTGACCCCAGCCATACAGGAGGGGCTCCACCTCTCCCAGGCTGTCATGACCGCCCGGGATCTGGTCAACGAGATCGCGGAGACGCTCACGCCGGCGGAGCTGGCCCGGCGGTGCGAGGTCCTGGGGCGGCAGCACGGCTTTGAGACGGAGGTGCTGGACCGGGCCGCCTGCGAGGCGCTGGGCATGGGGCTGTTTCTTGCGGTTGCCCGGGGCAGCGCGGAGGAGCCGAAATTCATCGTCATGCGCTGGCGCGGCGGGGAAGCGGAGCAGCCGCCCATTGCGTTTGTTGGCAAGGGCATCACCTACGACAGCGGCGGGCTCGCAATCAAGCGCTCCGGCATGGAGGCCATGCGCTTTGACATGAACGGAGCTGCCGCTGTGATTGGCGCCATGTGCGCGATTGCGGATCAGAAGCTGCCCCGCAATGTGACTGCGGTGGTGGCGGCCTGTGAGAACATGGTGGATGCCCGCAGCTACCGCAACGGCGACGTGTTCACATCCATGAACGGGCAGACTGTATTTGTCCGCAACACCGACGCCGAGGGCCGCCTGACCATGGCGGACGCAATGACCTATTGCATTCGCACAGAGGAGCCCTCCGAGCTGCTGGAGGTGGCGGGCCTGACGGGCAGCGTATGCAGCTTCTATGGCAGCGTGTGCGCCGCCGTGCTGACCACCCACCAGGCGCTCTTTGACCGCGTCGCCGCGCTGATGCCGGTAACCGGTGAGAAGTACGCCCAAATGCCGGCCTTTGAGGAGTACAAGGCGCTGCTGAAGACGCCCTATGCCGATCTGGACAACGCCCCCGCCGGCGGACCCGGGGGGATTTTAGCGGGCCTGTTCCTGGCGGCGTTCCACGAGGACGTGCCGTTTCTGCATATTGATTTTGGCAGAATGCCCTTTACGGATAAAAAATCCGACTGCCAGGGGGAGGGCGGCACCGGATTTGGCGTAAAAACGCTGTATCATTATGTCAAGAACAGGGGGTAGCGGCGTGGAAGCAGAGAAGCGCCTGAAGGCGCTGGGCCTGGTGCTGCCGCAGACTCCGGAGGCCAAGGGAAATTACTGCACCATCCGCCGCACAGGCCAGCTTCTGACCCTGTCCGGTCAGGGTCCGCTGGTGGATGGCAGGCTGCGGTATACCGGACGGATCGGCGCGGAGCTGACCGCGGAGCAGGGATACGATGCGGCCCGTCTATCCGCGCTGAATCTGCTGGCTGTGCTGAAGGCGGAGGTGGGGGATCTGGATCAGGTCACACTGGTGAAGGCGCTGGGTTTTATCGCCGCCACGCCTGATTTTACAGATTATCCCGCTGTACTCAACGGCGCGTCGGATCTCTTCCTGTCCGTGCTGGGGGACAGGGGCCGCCACAGCCGCTCCGCCGTAGGCGTATATGGCCTGCCGTTCGGCCTGCCTGTGGAGATCGAACTGTCCGCCTGGTGCGGTCATTGTCCTCAGTCCTGCGGGGGAGCGCAAGCTTCTCTCTGACGCGCGGCCAGACGGGCAGGACATACAAAGCGGTACAGCCCCAATCCCAGGGGCTGTACCGCTGTTTCTACCGCTTCCGCGCGTCGTTTATTTGGCGGGCTTCACAATCAGGTTCACCAGCTTGTTCTTCACGTGGATCACCTTCACGATCTCCATGCCCTCAATGGCCCGGGCAACCTTGTCCACCGCCTTGGCGGCCTCTACCACAGCCGCCTCCTCGCTGTCCGCGGGCACGGTGACAGCGCCCCGGAGCTTGCCCTGAACCTGGACGGCCATCTCCACTGTGGATGCCACGGTCTTGCTCTCGTCGCAGGCAGGCCAGTCCATCTGGCAGATCATTCTCCCCGACTGGGCGGCAAAGCCCAGGCTCTCCCACAGCTCCTCGCAGAAGTGGGGGGCAAAGGGGCTCAGCAGCAGCAGCAGGGTGCGCATGTCGCCCCGGGAGCAGCCGTTGGCGTAGAAGTCGTTGACCAGGGCCATCATGGCGGCGATGGCGGTGTTGAACTTCATGGCCTCGATGTCGCCGGCCACTTTCTTGATGGTCCTGTGGACGCCGGCCTCGTTGGCGGGGGTGTAGTCCGTGCTGTCCGTCAGGTTCTCAGCCAGGTTCCACACCCGGTCCAGGAAGCGCTTGCAGCCCTTCACCGCGTTGTCGGACCAGGCGGCGGCCTTCTCAAAGTCCCCGATGAACATGATATACATGCGCAGGGTGTCCGCGCCATAGGCCCTGACAATGTCGTCCGGGTTCACCACATTGCCCCGGCTCTTGCTCATCTTCTCGCCGCCCTCGCCCAGGATCATGCCGTGGCTGGTGCGCTTCCGGTAGGGCTCCTTGGTGGGCACCACGCCGATATCGTACAGGAACTTGTGCCAGAACCGGGAGTACAGCAGGTGCAGGGTGGTGTGCTCCATGCCGCCGTTATACCAGTCCACCGGGGACCAGTAGTCCAGGGCCTCCCTGGAGGCCAGGGCCTTGCCGTTGTGGGGGTCCATATACCGCAGGAAGTACCAGGAGGAGCCCGCCCACTGGGG
>OFFJ01000800.1_pt1 | contig 25021 bp, 24 predicted proteins | sample 1521261 | NCBI WGS metagenome assembly OFFJ01 (sample SAMEA3504122, study PRJEB24116) | mouse gut metagenome | biome: mouse gut; feature: mouse-associated habitat; material: faeces | place: Denmark | collected 2011 | reverse complement strand
AAAAGAAGTAAACACAGAATTTAAAAAGCAGTTAAAAGAACTAAAAAAGCAAATATACAGTAATGGAGCAATTCAAGTATTTAATTTTAGATACATATATTAGCGCTTATTTAATATATACATTAATGAAATGTAAATTCCGAATGTCTTGGCTTATTTATACCACTAATCTTCACAACTCCTAAGGCGCTCAATAATGCTTTGCCCCTGCGTCCTTTGGTAGATAAGCACAGGAGCCGCCATACACAAGATAAGCACAATGCCAAGTAAAATAAGATTCCTCATCCACGGAACCGTAAACGAAATCCTGTAAGCAGCCGTCATATCAAAAACAATATAGCTGACTGGAAACCCTGTGATGAACGATAAGAAAATCGAGACCACAGCATATCCAATCCCCTCTGTTCTTAACATTTTCCTGATCTGTCCAGCCGTCATTCCTATACTCTCCAGTGCCGCAAATTCCCTTGAACGGTTCTGTACACTCGCTGCTATCGTATTCAGGTAATTCAACACTGCCAGAACCGCAATAATGAATCCAACGCTATTGCCCAATACCGTTACCTGGTTTTCTGTGTTCTTCATCTCCGTGTACCGTTCCAGTTTTGACTCATAAGAAATTTTCTTATCATTTTTAAAAACATCCCTGACTTTTTCTTCGGTTTCTTTTGCATATGCTTCTTCATATTCCACATTAATCAATTCGGTAAAAAGTTCACCCCTGATTTCCTTCGCATATTTTTCGCTGACAATCAGATCCGGTACACTGCCCCCACTAAAATTCGCTGGATTTATATAGCCGTCCCCTACGGCCGCTATCTGGATGGTATGCTCCTTTTTCTCCCCCGTCTCATCCGGGAAATAAAACCGTACCGTTTTTCCGGTCATTCCATTATCCCCCTCAGTAAAATATTTGGAAGCCACAGCAATTTTTCCCTGTTCAAAATCATCCTGATCCAGAATATTTCCGAGCCCTTCATTCAAGATTTCAAAACCTTTTTCATCTACACTGATAAAACGAGGCGCAAAATAACCATGCTCGGGTTTCTGCCGGTATAATTCCATATCTTCTTCATAATTCCCCGGACTGTATCTTGACTGATACAACTCTTTGAAATAGTCTTCGTAAACCTCTTCCTGATAAGGGACTATCACTTCTTCAGAAGTCACTTTACTTACCGTTTTTACACCTTCTATCGCTTCTACCCGGGATATCTTATCCGCCGAAATAAGCTGCTGCCTGTCATCGTCAAGCGTTGTCTCATTTTTAAACTGGATATCATAAGGATAAACTTCATTCAGAATACGCTCCGCATCATTTTCTCGGATGATTGTATTTACAACCATAAATATGGATATGGCAATCACAAAGGATGTAAAAATAATAACCGCCTGTTTTTTATCCCGGAACATATTCTGTACCGCCATCGAATAGATCCCGCCGCTTTCCCGTCTGCGGTTTTTTCTCTTACCTGAACCAACAGTATATCGGATGGCTTCAACCGGAGAGCAGTCTCCCGCTATCTTTGCCGGTTTTTTGCAACTCATTAGATTCGTTAAAAACGCAAAGCATCCTCCGAGCAGAAATACCCATATCTTCACTGATACAACATCGCCTGCGGCAATCCCAGGATTTACAATATGCAATAACCGTGGAATTACTATTTTCGCAACAGCAGCAGCCAGAAGCAGTCCAAAAGGAATCCCTGCCATGGCGTTCCAAACTGCCTGCTGATAAATCATTCTTTTTAATTGGACGGATGTCATCCCGACCGTTTTAAGCTGACCGTAATACCGGATATCTTTTGAAATCGAAATATACATGGTATTATAGATAAACAGATATCCGCTAATAAAAATCATAACCAGCAGAACAGCCAGTCCGGCAGCCATCATGAGAAAATGTGAAATCGTATCATAATCAGCAGAAAGGTATTGGTTTCTGTCCGGAACAATCTCCTCCTGCATTTTCGTAATGCCTTTTTCAGAATACAACGGATTCTTCAGTGAGATTTTCAAAGAGCCCTGTGTAAAATCCGTCTGTTTCACACCGGTTTCCTCAAAAAAATCTTTCGATACATAACCTCTCGTTACTCCGGTGTAATCCGTATACCATCCACTGAGAATAAATTCTTTCTCCAGACGTTTCTCGTCCGAACCTTCTTCCAATGTAAAATAGGTAACAGGAATCCTCATTCCTATTTCCGGCTTTTGAATGCCCATCGCTTTTAGCGTATTTCTCCCCAACATAATCTCATTTTCATTTTCCGGGTAGTTTCCCTTGGTGTTTTCTAATGCTGGAACTGTCTGCTTTTCCCAACAGATTTTGTCCAGCCAGTAGAGTCTTGTCTTATCCAGTAATTTCTCCTGATACTGCTCCAGAATCGCACACTTTACAGCGATGCCGGCATATTTTACCTTATCCATGGAACGGATTTTTTCAACCTGATCCTCTCTCGGTTCACTTAACTCAATGTCATAATCCATTCCTTGCATCCGAATCTGACGCTCTGATATGGTGTTCCAGTAACTCACACCGACTGCCAAGATAATCGTAATCAAAAACGTAGTCAAAAGAATCGCAAAAACGGTAAGAAAATTTCGTTTTTTATTTGCTTTATAAGTCCGTCCTGCAATCTCGTCAATTACTTTTTTATTCTGCACTTTCAGCATAGCCATCTTCACCTCCACAGATTTTTCCGTCCTCAAGACGTATGATCCTGCCCGCCATCTGCGCGATTTCTTCATTATGCGTAATCATCACAATCGTCTGCCCAAACCGCCTCCCGGTAGTTTTTATTAAGCCTAAAACATCCTGGCTGGTGCGGCTGTCCAAATTCCCGGTTGGTTCATCAGCAAGAATGATGGCAGGTTTTGCCGCTAAGGCCCTAGCCAATGCCACTCTCTGCTGCTGACCGCCAGATAACTGATTCGGCATAGCGTATTTCTTTTCCTTCAGCCCCAGCATGGTAATAATCTGCCCCACATATTCCCGGTCAGGCTGAATGCCATCTAACTTAATGGGCAAAATAATATTTTCATATACATTCATAAGCGGAAGCAGATTATAATTTTGAAATACAAATCCAATCTTCCGTCTGCGGAATATCGTCAGTTCATCCTTCGTCATTTTAGAAATGTTCTGGCCATCTACCACCACTCTCCCGGAAGTAGGATTATCCAACCCGCCAAGCATGTGCAGTAGCGTGGATTTTCCGCTGCCAGAACTTCCCACGATTGCAAGGAACTCTCCGCTTTGAATCGAAAGACTGATTCCGTCCAGCGCCTTTACCTGGACTTCTCCCATATCGTAATATTTTTTAAGATTTTCCGTGACCAATATGTTCATACAAACACCCTTCTTTCTCCGAGTTTAAATTCTCTTACCTTGCATAGAATACCAAAGAATTCTTTCTCAATTCTTTCCTGAAGGTGACAGTTTTGACACATTGTAAAATATGCAGAAATCTGTCACTGACAGTTTTCTGCATACGATGATATCCAAAACGCAGCTTTAATCTGGCTGCGTTGATAAATTTCTAACTGGCACTTCATAACGTGATAAATATAATTGAACTGTGGAGCCTTTTCCAATTTGAGATTTTATCTTTACATATCCTCCCTGTTTCGATAACACTTCTCTCACCAGATAGAGCCCAATTCCAAATCCCGGCTCACTGCTTACAGACTCAGAACGGTAAAACCTCTCAAAGATCATCCCCTGTTCTTCCTCTTTAATCCCACACCCCTGATCCTGAACCTGAATACAGACAAAAGATTCATATGGAACCACCTTCACCTTTATCTGTGAATTTTCTGGAGAATATTTTATCGCATTATCCAGAACGTTTCCAAGAGCCTCTGTTGTCCACTTTTTATCGGCATAACACAGAACATCCGTTTCTTCCTGCACAATGTTAATTTTCTTTTTTAAAGCAGCCAATTCCACTATCTGGCAAGACGTATGCAGGATTTCTTCCACACTCATTATTTGGGGATATATGGAAATCATTTCCTGCTCGGCATAGGATGATTTCACCAGTTCTTTCATAAAGAACTCCAGCTTTTCAGACTGTTTCCCGATTTTATCCACCAAAAGCTCTGTATCGCTGTCCAAATCCTGTTCCTTAAGAAGTCCCACATACAGCATAATATTTGTAAGAGGAGTTCTTACTTGATGCGAGATGTCAGAAATCAGAGATTTTATAATATCCCGTTCTTTCTCTGCTTTTCCCTGATTCATTCCGGATATCTGGACAATTCTGTTCAAACGCTCCGTGACCGCCATATCCATTGATTCATCATATGCCGTATCCTGAATCTCCCCTCCGATAGACCTGTCCAGCCTCTGCAATAAATTCTGATATGTCACTTCCATCTTTTTTTGAATATGATGACATAATAACGTGCAGACTATGGCACATACCGCCAGCATAACTGCCGCCAATACGATATATCCGCTCATCAAAATCTCTCCCACATGTAGCCTTTTCCATAAACAGTCTTGATATAAACCGGTTTCGACGGCACATCCTCCAGCTTATCCCGAAGCCGGCGAATCCCTACCGATAAAGCATTATCTTCCACATACTCTGTTCCGTCCGGCCAGACCCATTCCAGTAAGCGTTCCCTTGTTAAAATCTGCCCGGCATTAAAAACCAGCAGGTACAAGATTCTCTGTTCGGTCTTGCTGAGTTCAATGGAGTTTCCCTTTTTATAAAATTCCATTGTGTCAAAACAAAATTGGAATATGCCATCTCGATACTCTGATTGCTGTTCCCCTATATTCCTTCGGAGTAATGCCCGTATTCTCGCCCGAAGTACCATCAGGCTGAATGGCTTCGTTATATAATCATCTGCACCGCACTCCAAACCTTTCACAATATCTAGTTCCATATCTTTGGCTGTCAATAATGCAATCGGCACCTTACTTAATCTGCGTATTTCTCTGCAAAACTCCAGGCCGCTTCCGTCCGGTAGGTTAATATCAAAAATAAGCAGGTCAAACGTCCTCTGCTGCAGCCTGTCCTTTGCTTCCGCAATTGTCCTGCAAAGAATAAATTCCAAATCTTTGCTGTTCAAAGACAGACTGATCCCTTCTGCCAAATCCTCATCATCTTCTAATATCATAATAGTCTGTTTTTTATCATTCTCCATTTTTTTCATCGAATAAGACTCCTTAGATTTTTCCGCATAATCCACCACATTCAGTTCACCAATCGTATTATAACGTAACTTTATCACTTTCTCTACGAAGTGTCAAAACTGATATGCGAGATTTCTATATTTCTATATTTACTGCATTTATCAATGATTTAATTCTATCCGGCAATAAACTCAACCTGTAATTGGCTTTTATTACAGAGGAATCTGCACAAACTGAAAAAGCAAGATTCGCCAGAGTAACTCAAAACTCACTTTGTGGTTTTGGATTACTCTGGCAAACTTGATGAGGATTTTCCGCTCCCCATACCCTCGGATATTGCACATCTATCACTATGCAATCTGGTTCCTACTCACATAGTCACAGCATGGCAGCAAAGCCGCCATGAGAAAATATCTATTCTAAATTACAGTTGTCGGAAAACACGCCAAAAAAAGAATCATATGGCTAGATGAAAGAGAGGAAAAATCAGAATAATCACATCCGGTATATGCCCGTTTCGCCATTGTAAAATATGAATCACTTCAAGAGTATGCAAAAAATAAACCTACTAATATCCGAAAACTGGCACTCAGCCAAAAAATAACAGCTCTCAGATAACAGCATCACATGCAGATTGTAAAAATATAGCTAATCTTTCTACAAAACGACTGGAAGAACATCCTTTTCATGATATTTCTCCGGCTGCTTTCTAATATACATATCAGAAAAAATTGAAAAGCTGGATATATTTCACATGATCCGTTACAGAATATCTCTCATTAAACGGAATAAATCCATTTTTTTCATTCTGGTAAAAGTTCAACAGTTGGGGTTTATCCTCACACTCCAGAAATACAACGCCGCCGCCAATCTCACGCTGTACTCTCTCCAAGACTTCAAATACCAAATCCATTAATTCATTTCCACTTAATCTTTTATCTGCATCCAATGCGTAATTTTTTCCAAATTGTGCAATTAGAAACGCTGACACAGTATAACTGCCCGTTCCAGAATCCAAAACGGCATATCTGCTTATTTTCTTACGTTTTGAATTAGACAGACTTGCATCTCCAATCTCCACAGCCTTATGTGCCAATGCAAAAATTGCTTCTATGTAATTATCTTCATTTACCACTAAATAGGTAACTGATAACTTTTTCCTTGCAAAATCATATGCATTTGTCCTTACAAACTTCTGTATCTCTTCGTTTTTCGGACAACTAAAATCGGAGAGAAGCTCTTTTAGATTTGTCTCTCCGATCGCCTCTGCCATATCCAAAATATTGAACACCTTATATTCGTTCATTATCCTGGAAACCTCTTTGTCATAAATTTCTTAATTTCATTTATATCTGTTACCGGCGGCTTAACTGTTATCGATGGCCTTCTCTTCGGCTTGTTCTCGGATGCTTCAAGAGCATCAATAAAAGCCTCTGCCTTCTTTGGATCATCAATCTTGACCTTCGCAAAAATACTTGATGTAGCCATAAAAGCACCTCCTCGTTTTACTATTTCTCTTTTAGTATATGCTGACAACTATACTAAACTATACTTCATTTACACACAAAAATCTCTTTTTCTTATATTCTACTGTAAGTTATGGTTATGGTCAACAGCTAAAATCAAATATTCCACCGTAATCCTAATACTCTATTGCATGCAAAAGAATATTTGACTCTCGTAGCCATCGTCAAATGTGCATTTAAGCATACCCATCCGTACATCCCGAAATACATGTCCCTGTCGGGGTGAGCAGACTTCGTTCGATAAAGTATACCTGCCTGGATCGTTGCCTACAGGAATAAATGAAAAGGCTTTATTTCAAATATTGTAAATAATCTCCTGCAGAACATTTTCTTCTGCCATCGCCTGTAAACCGTTCATATGTGCCGCCCATGCAAACTGATCCGTCTCCTTATCTGGAGCTGGATGTTTTTTCAGAAATCCTTCCATCAAAGTATCCAGCCTTTCATTTGCCTGTTTTTCAACCTCCTGTAAATGTCGCTCCAGCTTTCCCGTCAACAGCATACTCTGATACCAGCCTTTTTTATGCTCCTTTAAAAATGTCCTTCGCAGCATCCCATATTTCCCAATTGTTACATTTTCCTCGTTCAAAACAAGATTTGGGAACAGATAATCCCCATTACGATACTATTCCACTTTCATCTATGATACCTCTCTCTGTCAATAATTCTTTATTTTCACCTTTGCAGTCAAATTAACTCCGATACTTCCGTATACTGTTTACCATGGCTTCCATAGAACTCAGCACGATTTTCCGCTCATTTTTTCGCAAATGCTGTATCTGGTAGATGACAGCCTGCAATTCCCGGTCTTCACCTGAGCCCTTACTCTGAACCCCTAAAAGTTCACTTACATCCATACCCAGTATCCTCACAATGCGCATAAAAATCTCCACAGACATCGCCATCTGTCCGCATTCAATCCGGCTGACTGTGTTGGGGCTAATCTCCGCCTTCTCCGCAAGTGTTTCCTGCGATAAATGCTTTTCCTTCCTGCAGTCACGAATGTGATTGCCCAAAATAATCAGCTCTTGGGACATGACTCGATTCCCCACAACACAATCCCCCTGTCTATTCAGTTTTAATTTTCATTTTCTCCTGCACATCATATTCTGTCATGTATGTCTTATTCCACCGCTTGATTTTACCTTTATGGTACACCATACATATCATGATTTACCTCTGCCCGATAATAACTGCTGATTGTTGAAGGGGCATTAAACAGGCATGTCAGCAGATATGCCTTGATGTTATGTATTTTTGTTGTATTTCTGTTCAGACATTCCAATACATACTGGATATGGCTGTATCCAATCTTCAGCAGCTTGCCCTTGACAAACTGGTATGGATATTCTACCCCTGCAATGTTAATTGTATCCCGCTCTATGCCAACTATTTCTGCCAACAATTCCAACATTTCGTCAATATACTCCTTATCTCCCAGACAACAGCCCGCCACCAACGAATCATATTCAATGTTGTTTTTGATAATACCTGTATATGCTTCAATGACATCTATCCTATCCACCTTCCCAGACACACCTTTCGATACATCGTCTGATGCGTTTTCCTGCTTTATAGCTGGCGGATTATTAGATGGATCGATAAGATTAGTCTCACTATAATCAGTATAACTATAATCAGTATTAATTAGGTCGGATTCCCAGAAGTCCTGACCTCGGTTTCCCAGAACCCCAGACTTCGGTTTTTCGGAGGTCTTGACTTCGGCGTTTCCATACTCAGGACTTCGTATGACGTCAGCTGCACTTGGCGGTGTTTCTGCATCGCTCCCACTCTCCGGGTCTCTCTTGATCAGAAAACTTTTGACATAGATAATCGCAGGTTTCCCAAGTCCCCTCTTTACACGTTCTATCAGGCCAATCCCTTTGTCAGAATCCAATTCAGCAAGGATCTTCACACCCTTGTCTTTGCCGCAGTTTAAATACTCCATAACTTGCTCCAGCGTAAAGATAATATATACCCGGTCATCCTTGTCAATCCACCGATTTTTTACAGACAATGCCATCCGGTCAAGCATTAATCCATACAGGATTTTTGCATCACTGGACAAGCCCCGGAAGTAATTATCTGTAAATAACAGTTTTGGAATCCTGTAAAATGCAAACTGCTCTGCTTCATATCCATGAAAATACTCAAACTCTACTTCCTGCTTCAATGCTTAGACCCCCTCTCTGGACTTTCCAGTACTTTATCAAACACTCGATCAGACATGCTGTCTGTAACATTTTTCTGAATATTATGAAACAAAATATCTCCATCCCTACTATGTTTTAATCCCTTGCTCCAAACATAGAGTGCAGCTTATGATTATATACTGCATATTCTGGGTAGCGAATCTGTATTGCCTGCCAAAAATACGGTGCATAAGAACAGCAAAATAATTCTTCCACTGTATACTCCTTACATTCCTGAATACATTCTTCCGCATCCTCATAATCCAGAACACTTGGCGTGCCATTACAATACAAATTAAATGCCATCCTGACCACCCTTGCACTTCCGCTGGTCTGCCATCCCTCATGTAGACACTCCGTCTTTACACAGCCTGTCTTAAAATCGTAAATGCTGTTGATATTTCTTCTGGCATCATCACTAATACCGAGACAATAACAAAGCGCTTTATGGTAAACATCCTGATTTCTGGCTTCTTTTAATTTTTCATAATAAAATCTCTCATGTGCGTCACTGATAAAAATAATATTCTCTCTTTTGCCTTCATTTAATTCTTTCTTACTCATGTTCCTGTCCTCCAAATCTTAATTTTTATGACCATAACAAAAGGACACTTCCCTAAAATCTTCTTTTAGAAAAATGTCCTTATCGTACAAAATATTAACTTGAACTGACACGAGTTTAATTTAAAATCATTTATTTTAACCCGTTAAGAGAGTTTATTTTGTCGTACTCTTGTCGTACCATACTGTCTTTAAGTCCGCAAACCCTTGATTTTACTGATCTTTTCCGCCAAGCGTTTTCATTGTCGGGAACAGCAAAACGTCACGTATCGCCGCTGAATCTGTCATCAGCATACACATCCTGTCAATCCCGAATCCAATTCCTCCGGTTGGCGGCATACCAATCTCTAAAGCGTTCAGGAAATCTTCATCCGTCGTATTTGCTTCTTCATCTCCCTGCGCAAGCAGCTCTTCCTGTGCCTTAAACCGTTCTCTCTGGTCGATCGGGTCATTCAGCTCTGAATAGGCATTTGCCATCTCCCATCCATTCATAAAGAACTCAAATCTCTCTACATAATCCGGATCATCCGGTTTTTTCTTTGTAAGCGGAGATATCTCAATCGGATGATCAATGACAAAGGTTGGCTGGATCAGGTGCTCCTCTGCAAATTCCTCAAAGAACAGGCTTAAGATATCTCCCTTTTTGTGTCTGTGTTCATATTCTACATGACACTTGTCGGCAAGCTCTCTTGCCTGCTCTAACGTCTCTACTTCATTCCAATCAACACCTGCATATTTTTTCACCGCATCAACCATCGTAATGCGCTCAAAGGGTTTGCCCAGATCCATCTCTATGCCGTTGTAAACGATAGTAGTTGTTCCGAGAACCTCCTGCGCCACATGACGATACAAATTCTCTGTAAGATCCATCATGCCGTTGTAATCGGTATATGCCTGATACAGCTCCATCAGCGTAAATTCCGGATTGTGCCTTGTATCAAGTCCCTCATTACGAAACACGCGGCCAATCTCGTACACTCTCTCAAGACCGCCCACAATCAGGCGTTTCAGGTAAAGTTCCAGTGAAATACGGAGCTTAAAGTCCTCATCCAGTGCGTTAAAATGTGTCTCAAACGGCCTTGCCGACGCCCCGCCGGCATTACTTACAAGCATAGGGGTTTCTACCTCCAAAAAGCCCTGTCCGTCCAGATAACGTCTGATGGCGCTGATAATCTTTGATCGCTTGATAAATGTATCCCTTGACTCCATGTTCATGATCAGATCTACATACCTTTGACGATAACGCATGTCTGTATTTGTCAGTCCGTGATATTTCTCCGGAAGGATCTGAAGACTCTTTGAAAGAAGCTTCACAGCAGACGCATGGATAGATATTTCACCTGTCTTTGTCTTAAATACTTCACCCTCAAGACCTACAATATCACCGATATCCATCTTCTTAAAATCCTTATATTCTTCTTCACCGATACTATCTCTTGCCACATAGCACTGAATATTCCCGCTCTGATCAAGAATATTACAGAAAGAAGCTTTTCCCATCACACGCTTCTGCATGATACGTCCGGCTAAAGTTACATGCTTTCCCTCAAGCGTATCATAATCATCCTTGATATCCGCCGCATGATGTGTTGCATCATACTTTGTGATAATAAACGGATTCTTGCCATCTACCTGCAGATTAGCAAGCTTTTCCCGACGCACCTTTCTGAGCTGATTAACATCCTGCTCTTTTGCATTGTTCTGCTGATTATTTTGCTGATTATTCTTCTGTTCTCCCACGTTTTGTCTCCTTTCTGATCCCTCGTCAAAGTCAAATGAAACCCCTCCTATGATGAGGGGTTCTCTTAACCGCATATCCAAAAGCTGTCATATTTTTTTCAAAACAACTGTACCGTTTTATCTGGACAGATACTAAACTGTACGGTCAATTGCCAAAACCTTATACTCCATCGTTCCGGCCTGTGTTTCCACCTCTACGACGTCGTTTACCATCTTCCCCATCAGAGCCTGTCCAACCGGCGACTCGTTAGAAATCTTTCCTATCAGGCTGTTCGCCTCTGTAGAACCGACAATCTTAAATTCCATCTCTTCATCAAATGTAATATCAAATACCTTTACTGTACATCCCACGTTGATCTTGTCATAATCAACTTCATCTTCAACGACAACTTCTGCATTCTTAAGAATACCCTCTAATTCCTCGATACGAGCCTCGATATCTCTCTGCTCATCCTTTGCTGCGTCATACTCCGCATTCTCTGACAGATCCCCCTGTTCTCTTGCCTCTTTAATCTTCTGAGCAATCTCTCTGCGCTTTACCACCTTCAAGTTCTCAAGTTCTTCCTCCAGTGCCTTCAGGCCCGCATACGTAAGTAATCTTTTCTTTGCTTCCATTTCGTCTGGCTCCTTTTCTTTCTTCGTTATCACACGGTTCATGTGATGCATACAAGCAAATTCTGCAAAATATTTGTTACTGTAAAAGTAACGAACACTTATGTAAATAAAGATATTTTCACAATTCAAATATTATACATAATGCCCTTTGCAATGTCAACATTTTCCGAACAGAAATCATACATTCCAACACAAAAGGTTTTTGTACTTTTGTCCGGCATTGTTTCAGTATATGCAGTACGGTAATTTTTTATTATACTTTCTGGAATGATAGGCCGCCGCCTTGCAGGGAGCATGTATTATACAGGATATCCGGGCAAAGATACCCTTTCATACAACAGCTTTTCCAACTCTTCATAAGACTCTACTTTATTGATATCATCTCTGAGCTTCGCAGACCCTTTCAGTCCTTTTGTGTACCACGCCACATGCTTTCTCATCTCCCGGATGCCGAGATAATCTCCCTTGAATTCAATCTGCATTCTCGCGTGCCGGAGCATCATATTCCGTATCGCCTCATGGTCTGGTCTCGGCGGAATACTTCCTGTTCTTTCATATTGAATAAGGTCTGAAAATATCCACGGATTCCCCTGTGCGCCCCTTCCGATCATTACCCCGTCACACCCGGTCTGTGTGCGGAGAGCAAGGGCGCTTTCTGCGGAAACCACATCCCCGTTTCCAATTACCGGAATAGATACCGCTTCCTTTACCTGCCGGATAATACCCCAGTCCGCCTTTCCAGAATAATACTGCTCCCTCGTTCTTCCGTGTATGGCAACCGCCGCTGCTCCTGCCTCTTCTATGATCCTCGCAATCTCTACCGCGTTCACATGATTTTCATCAAATCCTTTGCGTATTTTTACTGTGACCGGCTTATTGATTGCCTTTACAATCTTCGATACAATTTCATAAACTAGCTTTGGCTGATTCATAAGAGCAGAGCCTTCCCCGTTTTTTACTACCTTCGGAACAGGACAACCCATATTAATATCTAATATCTGAAAGGGCAGCTCTTCTATCTCCTGCGCCATCCGGCTCATAATCTCTGCATCTGAGCCAAATAGCTGCAAAGACACCGGATATTCGTCCGGATGAATGCTAAGCAGCGTCTTTGTGTTCTTATTCTTATATTGAAGTGCTTTTGCACTGATCATCTCCATACAAAGAAGTCCCGCTCCCTGCTCCTTGCAGAGCAGACGGAACGGAAGGTCTGTAACGCCCGCCATAGGCGCAAGTATATATGAATTATCAAGTTTCACATTTCCAATATTCATCTAAACACCATTTCAACGCTTGTTTTTTTCATAAATGATCCGCAGTCCCTTTAACGTAAGCTGGGGATCGTAGACATCAATAACCTCTGTCTCTCTTGCAATGATATTCCCAAGTCCTCCGCTTGCCACAACTTTTGCATCTGTATATCCGGACTCCCTGCGAATCCTGTCTACTATATACTCCACTTGTCCGATCTGCCCGAATACAATTCCCGCCTGCATACTTGACACCGTTTCCTTCGCAAGAATCGTATCCGGCTTTTTAATCTCAATAGCAGGAAGCATAGCCGCCTGCCCCCACATCGCCTGCGCAGATGTACGGATTCCCGGTGCGATAACCGCCCCCTCAAATGATGCTTCCGGTCCTACGATATCATAAGTAGTCGCGGTCCCGAAATCAATCACAATTACTGGACCGCCGTATAGTGTATATGCCGCGACCGCATCTACAATACGGTCTGCCCCCACCTGCTTCGGATTTTCAGTCATAATACGGATTCCGGTCTTAATCCCAGCAGATACAATAATCGGTTTAATCCCAAAATATTTTATCATGGCGCTTCCAAGAGAATGCATGATATCCGGCACAACAGATGCTATAATGACTGCATGGATATCTTTACTTAAGATTCCCTGCCGTTCCACCAGCTCTTTTAGCATAATTCCATATTCATCAGAAGTCCTTGGTAATTTTGTCGTCATGCGGAATGTCCCAAGTAATTCCTCCCTTTTGAATACTCCCAGAGTAATATTCGTATTCCCTACATCAATGACTAATAACATAGATCTCCTCCCAGAAAAAACACTTTATAATACATCTGCAAAGCCTGCAGCAACTCTTCCTTATCTCTCTGAATCTGCTTGATCTTGAGATGGCTTCCAATTTCGTCAAACATCGGATCGAATTCCTCAGACGTAACTTCAAATTGCAATGTTCCGTCCTCGTCATATGCAAGCGTCAATATGCCTCCCACATCGTTGACATACAGTACGCACATGATCTTCAGTTCATCTTTGATACCGTCCGGGAGTGCCTCAAAATCCGGATTCAGATAATATTTTTCTTCATAAGAATTTGCACCGCATAAAACAATCTTTTCTTCGTACATATTTCCTCCCATACATGGCTACGCATATCCATATATACCGCGAACCGATACTTCTCCGGCAAAAATATTCTTTTGCCGTCCATCTGACAGCCTAACGATAAGTTCTCCGTTTTTATTAATTCCCTCTGCTACAGCTCTATATTCATTTCCCGGCTCCAGCACTTTAACCTCTTGTCCGCGGTTTACCAGAATCGAATCATAAGCTTTTCTAATGCCGGATAAATCCCCTGTCTCCAAAAACATTTCGTAGTTCTTCTCAAACCGTTCCAAGACTGCCGCGATCAATTCAGAACGTTGATAAACGGTACCCGTCTCCTCATAAAGCGATGTTGCTATCTCCTTTATTCCCTCTGAAAAATACTCCTGATTCACATTGATACCTACACCGATCACAACATAATTGACATATTCCATCTCTGTCGCCATCTCAGTTAATATCCCGCATACCTTTTTTTTATTCATCACAATGTCATTCGGCCATTTAATCGCTGTCTCAGCACCTGACACCTTGCGGATTCCTTCTGCTACGCTAAGTCCCATTATCAAAGTCAGCATTGGCGCTTTATCAGGTGTAATTTGAGGACGCAGCAGAATCGTCATATAAATGCTCTTTCCTGAAGGCGATTCCCACGCTCGTCCTCTTCTTCCCTTCCCTGCATTCTGCTTATCCGCAATAAAAAGTGTCCCGTGAGCGCCATTTTTTTCACCGGAATCCTTCGCCCGGTTATTAGTCGAATCCGTCTCATCATAATACACAACCTTCCTCCCCGCCCACTCTGTTCCAAGAAGACTTTTTATCTCAGCTTCCGATATCACATCTGGAGAACTGACAAGACGGTAACCGCGGTTCCTGACTGCCTCTATTTCGTATCCTTCCTTTTTTAGCTGCTCCATTACCTTCCATACAGAAGTTCTTGATACTTTAAAATAACCGCACAACTGCTGTCCCGAAATATATGTATCACTTGTCTTCAACAACCGCAATATCTCATTTTTCATAACCCCCGCCCTCCTTTATATACCGGCAAGGTCCTTTGATCCTCTCACCCTTACACGCAACGCAACACCATTACCCCGTTCCACACGCAGTAATGGTGTCTTTAAAAACATAATCCTATTTTTATAATGCTGTTTTATTGCTCTTTTTCTCCCACTTCCACAACTGATTTTACAAGCCCGGCAATGCTCTGAATCTCTGATGGGATGATAATCTTCGTTGCTTTCCCGTCTGCCGCCTTCTCAAATGCTTCCAGACTCTTCATCGTAAGTACTGCCTCGTCAGCTCCCGCCTCCTTAAGGAACCGGATACCGTCTGCATTAGCCTGCTGCACTTTAAGAATCGCTTCCGCTTCACCTTCCGCCTGACGAATCATAGCTTCCTTCTGTGCTTCTGCTCGTAAGATTGCTGCCTGTTTCTCTGCTTCAGCGTCAAGGATTGCGGACTCTTTGTTACCCTCTGCCACAAGTATCGTAGACTTCTTCTCACCCTCTGCCCGCAAGATTGCCTCACGTCTCTCACGCTCTGCCTTCATCTGCTTCTCCATCGCATCCTGAATTGCTGCCGGCGGGATGATGTTCTTAAGCTCTACACGATTAACCTTAATTCCCCACGGATCTGTCGCCACATCCAGAGACGCTCTCATCTTTGTATTGATCGTTTCTCTAGATGTCAATGTCTGATCTAATTCCAGATCTCCGATAATATTACGCAACGTTGTCGCTGTTAGATTCTCGATTGCCATAATAGGGTTGGCCACACCATAGCAGAACATCTTCGGATCCGTTATCTGATAAAACACTACCGTATCTATCCTCATCGTTACATTATCTTTTGTAATAACCGGCTGCGGAGCAAAATCTACGACCTGCTCTTTCAGATCAACCTTTCTTGCAACCCGGTCAATAATCGGCATCTTAAAGTGGAGTCCGGTCCCCCATGTCGTCTGATAAGCGCCGAGTCTTTCTATAACCAATGCCTGCGCCTGTTTTACAATTCTGATACAGGATGTCAGAATTATCAGCAACACGATCACAACAATAATCCAAAACAATCCTAAAATTATACTAACAATGCTACCCATATCTAGTCCTCCTTTTCCCTGACGATCAGCTTGACACCTTGTATTCCTTCCACTACTACAACCGTATCCTTCCCGATCTCTCCATCCGGTTCATCTGTCTTTGCCGACCATTCCTGTCCGTTGATCTCAACCCTTCCTGTAGATTTGAGCGTGTTGATATCCTCTATCACCAGCGCCGTGTGACCAATCAAGCTCTCCGCATTCGTCTTTTGCCGTTCCTGATTAAAATATTTCACCGCTATCGGCCTCGTCATCACAAGAAGTACGATTGATACTGCTAAGAATACAACTGCCTGAATCGTAACTCCGAAACCTATCACTCCCACAAAAAAAGCTGCCAGTGCACCTCCTGCGAACCAGATTGTCGTAAGCCCCATCGTCACAATCTCAATGATCAGCAATACTACGAATATTCCCAGCCAATATACTGTCTGCATATTCTTCCCTCTTTTCTTATGCCATAGTATTCCTCCTTTATAATTTTACTATACTTTTTCTTATAAAGCAATCGTCACGCATTATTGTAACAAGAATTAACAAGAATGTAATAACCTCCTCTGTCTTGCCGCCTCAAACATTAGCACCGAAGCCGCCACAGCCGCATTCAGCGACTCCACCTGCCCGCACATGGGAATCTTAATATATTGGTCTGCGCATTCAGCGACTTCTTTTTTCAACCCATTTCCCTCATTTCCTATAAGAAATGCACTTTTCCCCCGATAGCAGACCTCATCGTAAGAACTGCTTCCTTCAAGATGCGCCGCAAAAAAACAGAAGTCTTCCTGCTGAAGCCGACGGATTATCTCCGTCAATTCCTTCACATACACAAACGGCATCCGGTATATAGATCCCATCGTAGAACGTATCGTCTTCGGATTGTAAACGTCCGCACAATCCCCACTCATAATAATTCCTGTAATCCCTGCTCCTTCTGCTGTCCTTAAGATTGTGCCAAGATTGCCGGGATCCTGAATATTGTCAAGCACTAAAAGCAAAGGATTATCTCCTCCAGTCACTTCTCCAAGGCTTTTTTCTGTCTGCCGTACCACACATAAAATTCCCTGGGGCGTCTTCGTATCTGACACATACTCGAATACCGCATCAGAAAGAAACTCCGGCATAATACCGGAACTTGCTGCTTTTTCCTTAACTGATTCTTCTTCTTTTTCCATGAATGACCTCGTCGCATATATTTCCAAAAGACTGCTCTTTGGCACCTCCCGGAACATACGCGGACCTTCGATCAAAAACACCTTTTCGCTGTCCCTGAGTTTCTTTTTCTTTTTAAGGCTGACCAAACGTTTTACCTTTATATTAGACGTACTTGTAATCATCTTATCTACCTGCTCTACACTTTAAATCGGTATCCTACGCCCCAGATCGTCTCAATATACTGAGGATTTGATGTGTCCATCTCTACCTTTTCACGAATCTTTTTGATATGCACTGTTACCGTCGCGATATCTCCGATCGATTCCATATCCCATATCTCCCGGAACAATTCTTCCTTCGTATAAACATGGTTCGGATGACTGGCAAGAAATGTGAGAAGATCAAACTCCTTCGTTGTAAAGGTCTTCTCTTCTTCATTGATCCATACTCTTCTCGCCGTCGTGTCAATCTTCAAACCACGGATTTCAATCACTTTATTTTTCTGCGCCGCGCTTCCCGTCAGACGGTCATAACGCGCCAGATGCGCCTTTACCCTCGCCACTAGTTCACTTGGACTGAAAGGCTTTGTCATATAATCATCCGCTCCAAGCCCCAGCCCACGGATTTTATCTATGTCATCCTTCTTTGCCGACACCATAATGATCGGGGTATTCTTCTCCTCCCGAATCTGCCTGCATATATCGAATCCATCAACACCCGGAAGCATAAGGTCAAGAATAAACAAATCGTAATTCCCCTTTAACGCCTTGGAAATCCCGCTCTGTCCGTCATTGGCTACCTCAACTTTAAATCCGCTCAGTTCAAGATAATCCTTTTCGAGATCAGCAATCGCCTCTTCATCTTCCACAATCAAAATCTTACTCATTTACCGGCACCTCCTGATATTTTCTAAGCACAAAATACATTGTTGTTCCTGTCTCTTCCCGGCTCGTAGCCCAGATTTTCCCGCCGTGCTCCTCGACGATCTTCTTCACAATAGAAAGCCCTATACCGCTGCCTCCTTTGGATGAGTTACGCGACGCATCCGACCGGTAAAAGCGGTCGAAAATATTCGGCAGATCCTTTGCCGCGATTCCCTTTCCATTGTCCTCCAGCTCAACCTGTATAAAATCTCCTACATCCTTTACCCGCAGATTAATCTTAGCTTTAGGCTTATCCATATATTTTAACGAATTATTGATAATATTGTGGACGACTCTCTTAATCTGCTCCGCATCGGCAATAACCTTGACTCCAGCGTCTACATAATTAAAAAATCCAAATTCTACATTCTTCGATTCCAGCTCCAAAGATACATCTTCCGCACAATCATTAAAATATTCATTTACCGATATAATATTAAAATTATACGGGATCCGGTTCGTATCTATCTTCGAGTAAAACGTCAGCTCATTGATCAGCGTATCCATCTCATTCGCTTTATTATAAATGGTACGTATATATTTTTCCATCTTCTCGGGCGTATCTGCCACACCGTCCATAATCCCTTCCGCATAACCCTTGATTGCCGTTACAGGCGTTTTAAGATCATGGGAAATATTGCTGATCAGCTCCTTATTCTCTTTGTCAAATGCAATCTTTTCTTCTGCATTATCCTTAAGCCGTCTGCGCATGTCTTCAAGATCCATGCAGAGCTGCCCCAGCTCATCATCCGCCTCCGGGCAAAGCTCAAAATCAAGATTGCCTTCTTTAATATTCTCCGTTGCCGTCTGCAGCTTTTTAAGCGGACGCATAATCCCTCTGTAGATCCATACGATCAGGAGACATGCACATAGCATCAGTACGATTACAATGCCAAAAAGCATATCGACAAAAAACTGCTCTACTTCTGGAATCACATTGCTCACATCTGTAACAATAAAAGCGCTTCCTTCCTCACCGTCCGGATATCGAAAATCAATCTGCTTTACCAACGACTGCGCATCTCCGCCGAAATAAATACTATTGTCCTGTGTCGTATCGGCCTCCCCATACTTTGGAAGCTGACCGATCACAGGCTCAGCTTCATCCGAATCTGCTCCAATGAAAATGATCGTCTCATCTTTCCTGACAAGAAGGTATGTTTTTTTCTCTTTCAGATTTTGATTAAATTCTTTTAGATAGGTCGCATCGTCCATACGCTGCGGATGCTCCCTCACCATCTTCTCAAGCTCATGATACGGCTTTTTTGCAAGCCTCGCCAGCACTTCTGTCGAATTCGACAATGTCTCTACCGTCGTCCCGCTGATCCCATAAGTTCTGTCGATCGCTCCAAGCTGCAGTTTTGCAAATACCAAAACCAACGTCATCGACAAAATAATCGGTATAACCGTAATTGCCAAAAATGCAACGATAAGCCGGTTTCTTAATTTCATATACTGTCCTCCGAATCAAACATGAAACCTCGTCTTATATAAAAGTATAGCATGAAAAAAGGCGCTTCACACGAAAGCGCCTATAAATATTTATAAACTTTTTATAAAACATTACCATTCATCGCCTGAAAACAGCTCAAAGCAACTACAAAACAGCTTTTAACGCTTCTGCTTTATCTGTCTTCTCCCACGGCAGATCAATATCTGTACGCCCAAAATGTCCATAGCTTGCCGTCTGCTTATAAATCGGTCTTCTGAGATCAAGCATCTTGATGATTCCCGCCGGTCTTAAATCAAAATTCTCTCTGATAACCTCCACAAGCTTCTCATCGGAAACCTTTCCTGTCCCGAAGGTATCTACCATAATGGAAGTCGGATTTGCAACACCGATCGCGTAAGAAAGCTGAATCTCACACTTATCGGCCAGTCCTGCCGCTACGATATTCTTGGCAACGTAGCGTGCCGCATATGCCGCGGAACGATCGACCTTCGTACAGTCTTTTCCGGAAAATGCACCGCCGCCGTGACGTGCCATTCCGCCGTAAGTATCTACGATGATCTTACGTCCTGTAAGCCCGCTGTCCCCATGAGGGCCTCCGATCACGAAACGTCCTGTCGGATTGATGAAGAATTTCGTATCCTCATCTACCATTCCCTCTGGAATCACTGCATCAAACACATACTTTTTAATATCCTCATGAATCTGCTCCTGTGTAACCTCCGCATCATGCTGTGTGGAAAGTACAACCGCATCCAGACGTTTCGGATTGCCCTCTTCGTCATATTCAACCGTAACCTGCGTCTTTCCGTCAGGTCTTAAATACTTAAGAGTTCCGTCTTTGCGAACCTCTGTAAGCTTAATCGCAAGCTTATGTGCCAGCGAGATTGGATACGGCATAAGCTCCGGCGTCTCATTGGACGCATAGCCGAACATCATGCCCTGATCTCCCGCTCCGATCGCGGCAATCTCTTCCTCGGACATCCTGTTTTCCTTTGCCTCTAAAGCCTTGTCAACTCCCATGGCAATATCGCTGGACTGCTCGTCAATCGCAGTGATGACTCCGCAGGTCTCTGCATCAAAGCCATATTTCGCACGGGTATAGCCGATTTCTTTAATCGTCTCACGCACGATCTTCTGAATATCTACATAAGCGTTCGTCGTGATCTCACCCATAACAAGCACAAGCCCCGTTGTTGCAGCCGTCTCGCATGCAACCCGGCTCATCGGATCCTGCGCCATAAGCGCATCTAAGATCGCATCGGAAATCTGGTCGCACATCTTATCCGGATGCCCCTCCGTCACTGATTCTGAAGTAAATAATCGTTTTTCCATATTCGTTTCTCCTTTCCTACCGAAAGAGACGCCCTGCACGTCTCTTTAGCATCCTTTCTCTCCGGGCGGCTGTTAAAAAAACAGCCACGCAAAGCGGACTGTTTTATATTCTGATAAACCAATCCTCTTATTGTTCGATCACTCGCTCAGGTTGGCACCTTCCCGCACTTAGGGGTTGCCGCAGCTTCACAGATCCTTTGTATCTCCACTGCTCTGAATAAGAGAAAGTCAGCATGATTAAATTGTCTGTTTTCATATATGAATATAACCTATTTGGAGTGAATTGTCAATATAATTTCTGTTGTTATTCATGTTCCGTCAAAGGTTTAAACTCAATCCCGTCAATACAATTTTCATATAAAAAATGTTTTATCTCTTCCATATTGTTTGTTTCATAAAACTCAATTAACAATTTCGTAAAAGTGGGCTGTAACTCAATAGGGACGGAGATGATCCCACATCCATTTGCAATCATACCATGGTTTCCCGCCAACATAGACGTCCGCTTGTTGCCGTCCAGAAACATCTGTTTCCGAACCAGATAAAGCATCATAGTAAGCGCCCTGTCTGTCGGGTTATCTATCCGGTTAATTTCCGCCATTTCCTCTTTTATCTGTGATTCAATAGGCATATCAGGTTTCCAAGTCGTACCGCCGATACTGACCGGTACATCGCGCAGATATCCGGCACGTATAATCAGATTATCCCCGCCCACATATTGGTTAATCTTACAGACAAACGGATAATCTGTAGGATAATCTAATGTATCAAGCACGAACTGCCATGCATGTTTCAAATTATTCACGGCTACAATATCCGACACCTTAACTCCCTGAACACTCATTCCATTATAAATCGCTTCTGTATCAGGGTAAGTCACTGCCAGTCCTTCCAATCTTGCACTTTTCCAAATATAATCTACAATATTCCTTTTTGCAACAAAAATGTTCTCTTCCCGTGTCATATGGTATTTTGCTTCCATAATCACTCCCCCGTTTCCAATATATCAACAATTCCGTTAATCTATTTGCATCACCCATCATAACAGAAAAATTGCTGCATATCAACAGATGCTTACACAAGCCCATGCTTTTGCAGCCTCGCCTTGATTGCCCCGTTTGTCCTGCCATGTTTCACGGCAATCTGTGACATCTTCATGCCCGCCTTAAATTCACTGACCAGCCGCGCGTCTTCATCCTGCGTCCACGCCGACCTTGCATTCGCCTGCTTTCCAAGCGCCGCCGCCTCGTCGCCGCTTACCCCTCTTTCGCCGATAAAATAATCTACAATCATCTTCTGGACAGCCTCCGGGTACATAAAGACCTGGTATGGCGTTCCTCTCTGGCTCACTTTATCAATGGCCTTTATTCCCTGTTCCCCGCCTTGTTCTGTCCGGGATTTGAGAAATATGCCCTCTTGTTCTTCCTCTGCCATCAGGCCTTCTGTCATCAAGTAGTCCCATATAACCGTCGTTGTCGCCTTCTTTATATTCCCGGCAGTACTGACAGCGTTCAACCTGTCCCTGATTTCACTAATCGTATAATACTCGGCATATTCAAAATTCTTTGCGTCCTCCGGCTGAATGTAAAAAAGAGCTTTGGAACTTGCGGAGCCTGCCTGGCTATACATATCCGTACCAGTCTGGTTATACATCGCCGCACCTTCCTCTTCCACGTTCGATGTCGTTGCAGAATTGGGATGAGCCGCAGCAAACGACTTGATTGCATCAATAAACCTCTGCCCGTATTTATGGAATTTATTTTCCCCAACTCCGGACACGCCAAGCATATCCTGCCTATTCTCCGGCATCCTGACGCACATCTCAATCAGAGTCTTATCGTTGAAAATGATATAGGGCGGCATTCCTTCTTCTTTGGCAATCGTAAGACGTAACTGCCGGAGTTCTTCAAATAACTTATATCCTGCGCTGGTAAGGGAATCCGTACTTCTTGCCTTTTTCTTACTGGCGGCAGGCATCTCCTTTTCTTCAAACTTCCGGATCATCACCCTTGCGTCTTCTCTCTTTAACCCGGTGATATCCCCCATCTGAAGAACCGGGTACTCCCCGCTGGTCTGGACAATATATCCGTCCCGCTGCATTTGGTCGATCAGAAGATGGAGATCCTTCTCCTTCATATGCTCCAATGCACCATAGGAGCGATACGCATTCGCCCCGACTTCCCGTATGCGGGCGCGGTTCGCCCCAAGCAGCGTACCGACTACAATACTCTGCCCGTATCTCCCTCTGGTTTCCGCAATACAGTTAATAACCCATTTCGCTTCGGTGGTCATATCCACCTCTGTGTAATCTCGGTGGCAATTCCCGCAGTTGTCGCAAGGGACGCCTGCGCGCTCACCGAAGTATTCCAATATGTAATTCCTGAGACAGGACGTGGTCTTGCAGTATCCTTCCATAACCTGAAGCCTGTGGGCGTCCCTCTGACGAATCAGTTCGATGTCCTCAGCGTCCATTTCCTCAAAACTCTTCTTCTCAAGCAGGAACTTATTGATCATCACATCCTGCGCCGAGAACAGCAGGATACATTGGGAATTCTCACCGTCACGCCCGGCGCGTCCCGCCTCCTGATAGTAGTTCTCCATACTCTGGGGCATGTTGTAATGGATAACAAACCGGACGTTCGACTTGTCAATTCCCATACCAAAGGCATTGGTCGCCACCACTACCGACGCCCGGTCATAGATAAAATCATCCTGATTCTTCTTGCGGGCCTGATTGTCGATTCCTGCATGGTAACTGGTCACAGGCACGCCCCGCCGGGACAGGTCTTCAAACAACATATCCACATTTTTCCTAGTCGAACAGTATATGATTCCGCTCTCATCGGGATGTTTTGCGATATAATCTGCCACAAAACGGTCCTTCTGCTTCCCGGTCAGATGCTCCACACGGTAATACAGATTCTCCCGGTCGAACCCGGTCACGGTAATATTGGGGCGGTCAAGTTTTAAAATGCACTCAATGTCGGTCTTTACCTCTTTCGTTGCCGTTGCGGTAAATGCGCTCACGATGGGACGATTTGGCAGGGAATCGATAAAGTCTACGATTTTCAGATAGCTCGGCCGGAAATCCTGCCCCCACTGGGAGATACAGTGCGCCTCGTCCACTGTGACCATGGAAATCTCCCCGTTTAATGCAAAGCGCAGGAACCGGTCGCTTTCCAGCCGCTCGGGCGCCACATAGATAATCTTATACACACCCTTTGCCGCAAGATCCAGGGCTTTAGATATCTGCGTCTCGGTCAGGGAGGAATTGATAAATGCGGCGTGGATTCCGGCTTCATTTAATGACTTGACCTGATCCTGCATCAGGGAAATCAACGGGGAGATTACCAGCGTGACGCCGGGGAGCAATAATGCAGGGACTTGGTAGCAGATGGATTTGCCTGCGCCTGTAGGCATGATTGCCAGAGCATCCCTCCCGGATAGGATTGCCTTTATGATGTCCTCCTGCCCGGTTCGGAAGGAGGCGTATCCAAAGTATTTTTTTAATATATCGACGGCATTCATAATATCATCATTTCCTCCTTGCTTATTGAAGTCCGATTCAAATACTGACTGACATTTATTATATTACAGAATTTCTTTCCTGAAAAGCGATAATTGTATTTGCTGAAAATAATAGAGCCACCGGACTGGACTGGCGTCCACTCTATTCCTTCCGTTTCTTCATATATTTATGAAAACGAAAAAAGACAGTGATCACCGAAAACATGACAACTGCCTCATTTTACATGAACTATTTCACGTCTAACTCAAAATCACCACAGCAAATACTGGTCAATTCCATCCGCAATCCCCGCTGCAATTTTCACCTGATACTCCTCCGACGCCATCAACTGATCCTCCTGCGGGTTCGTCATATACCCCATCTCCAGAATCGTAGTCGGAACCTTCGC
>OFFJ01000797.1_pt1 | contig 25124 bp, 16 predicted proteins | sample 1521261 | NCBI WGS metagenome assembly OFFJ01 (sample SAMEA3504122, study PRJEB24116) | mouse gut metagenome | biome: mouse gut; feature: mouse-associated habitat; material: faeces | place: Denmark | collected 2011 | reverse complement strand
TTGTAAAAATATCCCACGATGGGATCCGCCACCACATTGAAGGCCATGCCGCAGACACAGGCGGCAATGGTGACTCCGGTGACGTATTTGGCAGAGTGGCTCTCGGTGAGCCTGAAGATCTTGTGGGCTACCAGACCTACGATGAGGCCGATGCAGAGCTTCAGCAGGAAAGTTTTGGGAGCGCTGGTCACGTAGGTGGTGGTCAGGTCTCCGATGGTCATGCCGATGGCGCCGGCCAGACCGCCCCAATAGCCTCCCAGCAATAGGGCAGCCAGAACGCAGAACACGTTGCCGAAATGAAAGGAGGCCTTTTCCGTGCCTGCCGGAATGTCGATCTTGAAAAAGGCGAAGCCGATGTAGCAGAGGGCGGCCAGAAGGCCTGCCTGAGCGATGCGGCTGATATCGGCTTTTTGGCCAATGGGCTTTCCTGCCGCCGCATTATAGATGCCCTTTATGGTCAGCAGCAGGGCGAAGAAGACGCTGATAAGTCCGTAGGAATACGGGCGCTCCTGCTGCAGCTTTTCGCTGGACAGCTGGCTTATGAGAGTGTTCAGGGCATTCTGGTCTCCGGTCTGGGAACCCTCCTTGACGGCGGCCAGCTGGGCCTTGGCCTCCGAAAGCTGGCTGCCAAGAGCCAGAGAGTTCTGATAGCTGGTATTGTAAGCGTAGACGGAGAACGCGATTCCCGCAGCCAGCAAAATTACGCCTGCTATGAGCAGGCCATAGCGTTTTTGTCTTTCGACTGCTCCGGCAGTCTCTTTTTGTCTCTTTTCCATGTTGTTTTCCATATAATTACTCCTTTTTAGTCACTGATTTTTGGCTCTTGCAAGATACCTAAGGCGGTTTGCCGCATTGATGATAGTTTAGAACATAAATGGCCTGATAAAAAGTGCCAGAATAAGATTATTTTACCAGACCAGTTACGGGGCGCTGTTTTTGCAGCCTGCTTTTTGGTAAGCTAAAACAGTTGCATATATTCTGCCGAGATGGTATTTTAAGGATAAGCAATTGAGGGAAAACTATGGGAAGAGGGCAGGCAGGATCAGGAAAGGGTGGCGGGTAAAATAATGGTGAAATGTTGTCTGAACATCAGCGATGAGGCGCTTTTGGACAAGCTGGAGTATTTCATCTATGATGTCTCCGGCGTGGAATACAATAATCTGGAGCTTCTTCTGAACTATTCTCTGGGAAACAAGGGGGACTCCGCTAAGCTCAGAACCAGAGAGGGAGTACACCGGCTAAGGAAAATGCTCCAATGCCATCAGCCGGAAAGGGGTCTGGCCAGGGAGGAGCTGGAGAAGGCGGTGGATCTGTTTCTGGCGCTTTTGAGAACCTACAATATGGAGGCAACCTTATGTCTGGAGGCTCTGCTGGACAGTGTGTGGAGCGCGGAATGTACGCGGGACTGTGGGGGAAGGCTGTGCGGTGTTCTGGCCGCTGTGTACCTTCTGTATTTCTGCTCCGGAGCCAAGCTCTTGGGCAGGGAGGACACGGAGAGGAGTATGCGGGCGGTCTACGAGAAGAATATAGGTTTTTATGCTCTTGAAGACAGGCGTTTTCTGGCCCAGCTTTTTTTGACGGAGAGACGTTTCGACTGCATCGTGGCCCTATTGGGGGCGGATCTGAAGTCCGGCGGGGCCGGGGGTTATACGGTGGCCTCGGAGGACGGCATGTGGAAGGAGTTCTATTCCATTCTGCGCAGGCTGAAGACAGGAAAGGCCTATGGGGATGCGCTGACGCTGTTTCAGGAGAGCGGCAGCCTGTTCGGCAAGGCCCGTCCGGAGGTCAGGGGCTGGTGGGAGAAGGAACGGGCAGGGATTCTGTTTCGTCTGGGCCGGTACGAGGAGGCAAAGAACATTCTGGACAAGTATGTGGAACAGCCTGAAGGCGGCGCCAATGTCTATGATCTATACGATGATGCGGTAAACTATGCATGGGCTGCCAATTATAAGGAGAAGGACGACCCGCAGTGGAAGGCCTATATCGAGAAGTCGTACCACTTGACTTTGGAGGCGGAGGAGCGGATTAGGCAGTCCAGCGCTCTGGAATTTCTCCAGTACGATGTGATCTTCGAGAAGGAGTTTCTGCTGTCGGAGATGGGGGAGTACGAGGCCGCCTATGAGTGCTTCACGCAGGCGTTCCTGAATGCGGACGACGACACCAAGGCCAGATCCAATTTCAACACCCATTTATGGATTCTGATGAAGTACATGTGCCGGAATCCCCGGCGGTGGCGGGAGACGCTGGGGTGGGTGGATTCCATCTATGCCCATTACGACCATGGAAAGCTGGACAAGTATAGGGCCATTGTGGAGTTTGCCAATACCAACACATATTTAAAAGCCAGAAGGGAGCTGCGGGATCAGCTGTATGCAGGCCTCATGGAGCTGCTCTTCCATGCCATGGAGATCCGGCATGAAACCAAGATCAGGGATATTTCAAAGTATGACTTCCTATACTATACCAACGGAGAGAACCTGCGCCTGCTGCTGGAGGACGAGACGCCGGATCACTGCCATTACCGCCTGCCCATATTTCATGCCAGCCATATGAACGATCCTCAGGAGGGGAAGATTCTGCAGGATATTCTGGGCAGGGCCAGATTCCTGCGGAGAGAGGACGGGGAGGAAAAGGATGCCAGAAGAACCTATCGGGAAAATTATGTGTTCCTGAAATCATTTTTCTGTTATAGGAAGGAGAAGGGAAGAACCCATGTGAAGGAATTCCTGCCCATGTGGGTTCAGTACGGGGAGGATGCAGGGGGATGCTGCGTGGTGCTCAACAACAAGACTTTCGGAAAGACGAACCTGAGAAAGGTGGTGTATCTGTCCGATGACGGGAAGTGCGGAGACGGGATGATACAAGGTTTTCTGGACGGATTCATCAGCACTTATAGGCGGCTGTGCGGGCTGTGCAGGGAAGTGGACGGGGACTCGGAGGCGGGGGGAGAATGTCTGCTGAGAACGGAGTTTCTTCTGGAAATGATCATATCCCAGATTTCCTACCTATTCAAGCACGATTCCTATAGGCATGAGAATGAAGTCCGGCTCATTGTGAACCGAACCGGGGCAAATCTGGATGATGTGGAGGTGGTGACGGGAGGGGTGCCCAAGATATATATCTATAGCGACAAGCAGAGCTATATTGATGAGATCATCTTCGGCGCGAAGATGGAGAATCCCGATGATTATGTGCCGTTCATCCATAGGCAGGGAAAAAAGATGTGGAGCGGCACGGAGAGCCAGATCAAGGTGACTCATTCCACCATTCAATACAGATAGAGCAGAGCTAAGGGGCGGGAATCGCAGTCAAATGCGGTTCCCGCTTTGTGATGGACAGTATCGGCAGGCGCTGGTCTAAATTGGACGGATTTTCCTTTTTTGGCAGGTGTTTTCGGCAGGGGACGTATGATTTCTGTCTTTGGGACAGATCATAGTAGGGCATGACCTCTGCCGCCGGATATGAATGTTGCATGGAAGGCAGGTGTATAGGAACGCAAAAATGAAAAAAGGAGAAAAGAAGAATGGAACACAGAATCACGGAAGAAATTGTCGGAGGTTATCTGAAGCATTTGGCGAGGGAGGAGTACGCTCAGGACACGGTAAAGAAATATCTGCGGGATATCAGGACCTTTGCGGCATGGCTGGAAAAGCGGGCGGATGTGGGGAGGGCCAAGACAGCTGCCGGTAAGGACGCGGCGATGGATGAGAGGGCGGCAGCAGAGAGAGAACCCGCGGCGACCGAGAGCGCCACAGCAGACAGAGAGCCTGCGGTGGACAAGGAAGCCTCGGCGGGCTGGAAGTCCCACCTGACGGAGAAAGGGTATGCGCCAGCCACCATCAATGCCATGCTGTCCTCCCTGAACGGTTTCTTCGGCTTTTTGGGTTGGGAGGAGTGCAAGGTGAAGTTCCTGAAGATCCAGCGCCGAACCTTTCGGGATCAGGAGAAGGAGTTGAGCCGGGCGGAGTACGAGAGGCTGCTGGAGACCGCCAGAGAGAACAAGAATTCCCGGCTGGCGCTGCTGCTGGAGGCTGTCTGCTCTACCGGAATCCGCGTGTCGGAGGTGAGGTATATCACGGTGGAAGCCTTGTGCCGGAGACGGGCCGACATCTCCCTGAAGGGAAAGATCCGCACCATCCTTCTTCCGGGCAAGCTGTGCAAGAAGCTGGGGGATTATGCCAGAAGGCAGGGGATCACGTCGGGGGAGATTTTTGTCACCAGAAGCGGCAGGGGCATATCCAGACGCCAGATCTGGCAGGAGATGAAGAAGCTTTGCGCAAAAGCCGGAGTCAATCCCTCCAAGGTGTTTCCCCACAACCTGCGCCATCTGTTCGCCAGAACCTTCTATCAGTCCTGCCGGGACATCGTAAAGCTGGCGGATGTGCTGGGACACAGCAGTATAGAGACTACGAGGATATATTTGATTTCCACCGGGGAGACCCATGCCCGTCAGATGGAACGGCTGGGGCTGATCAGCTGAGAAAGAACAGAATCACCATTTCATCCCATACATAGCCTATGGCTCATCTTGAGATGCCCTGATTCGCTTTCAGTATAGCACTAGGAAAAGTGATTTTCAAGTCTATTTTATGCAAGGCCTTCAGAAAATTGACTAAAAAAGACTCTTTTCTTTGATATCATGGCATGGCAAACAGAAACCTGAAACAATATTCTGAAGTTTGTTGTGGGTTTCTATTTGTTGTGCCTTTTTTTGGACCTATTTTCGCGTTTCCCCCGGAAGAGAAGAAACTTATGGGGCACCGTGCATATGCAGAAGACTTACGATTCTTCGATTCCGGTCATTTTGATACAGATCAACAGTCATCCGGTAAATGAAATGGTGATTTTGTCTGAAAATGATCAATCAGCAATGTATTGTTTAGACGGGAATGGAAGCTATGTGACTTAGACGCAGAGCTCGGAGGAAAGGGATAGGAGCCGGGTGGCTGCGGGCCGGGAGGTATTCGGATGGATTCTTCTAATCTTAAGAAAGTGAAAGAATTTTTGGGGGAAAAGAGCAGGAGGAGAAGGCAGCGGGCGGTTGTGACGGCGCTGGCCGGAATCGTCGTGCTTTCTACAGCGTATGTCTTGTCGAAGCCGGCGCAGACGCTGGTGAAGGATACCTACTGCGGCATGGAGGAGCATGTTCACTTGGAGGACTGCTACGGGCAAGGACTTATATGCGGATATGAGGATGCGGAAGAGGCGCCGGGTGGCTTGGGCCAATCGGATACTCAGGAGAGCGTCTCGGCGGAGGGTGGTTCCCAAGAGGGAGCTTCGCCGGAAATTGGATCCGGAGAGGGAGGCTCTCAGGGGAGCGCGTCGGGAGAGGGAGATCCGGCAGGAGTCCTGCCGGAAGGGGATAGCTCTCAGGAAGGCTCCTCCGGAGCGGGAGATCTGTCCGGGAATGCTTCCGAGGGCATTGGTTCGGCGGGGGACGACTCTCAGAAGCAGGATTCCGCAGGGGACAGCGCGCAGGAAGTGTCCGGCCCTATAATGCATCAGCATTCCGACAGCTGCTATATAGAAGAGAAAACGCTGATCTGCGGTCAGGAGGAGGATCCGGGCCATGTCCATACGCAGGACTGCGAGACTGTGAGTGAGACAAGAGAGCTTACCTGCGGTCAGGAGGAGCGGGAGGGCCATGTTCATTCGGACGCCTGCATGACCGTGACGGAGACTGTGGAACTTACCTGCGGTCAGGAAGAGGGAGAGGAGCATACCCACACGGAGGCTTGCGGGGCAGTGAGTCAGGTGACGGAGCTTACCTGTGGTCAGGAGGAGGATCCTGGTCATGCCCACACAGAAGTATGCGAAACGGTGAGTCAGGTGACAGAGCTTACCTGCGGTCAGGAAGAGCGGGAGGGCCATGCCCATTTGGATGCTTGCTATGAGACAACGCGTAGTCTTGTATGCGGTCAGGAGGAAGGCAGCCCGGAAAGCGGGGGATCGTTAGGGAGCGGCAGCGGAGACGGCGGCACTGAGGGCACCGCAAACGGAGCAGGCGCGGCAGAGAGCAGTTCACCGGAGGGCACCGCAAACGGAGCAGGCGCGACGGAGAGCGGTTCACCGGAGGGCACCGCAAACGGAGCAGGCGCGTCAGAGAGCGGTTCACCGGAGGGCACAGACAACAGTGCAGGCGCGACAGAGAGCGGTTCGCCGGAGGGCACCGCAAACGGAGCAGGCGCGGCGGAGAGCAGTTTGCCGGAGGGCGCCACAAACGGCGCAGGCACATCGGAGAGCGGTTCACCGGAGGGCGCAGGCGACGGCGACTTACATGTCCACACAGAAGAATGCTATGGTGAGGTTCTGCTGTGCAGGACGGAGGAGCATACCCATGAGGAACGATGCTATGAGGAAGTCTTCTGCGGTATTGCCGGTCATGTACATGGGGCGGCCTGCTTTGATGAAGACGGAGAGCTGATCTGTCTGGATGCGGAGCATAGACATGAGGCCGGCTGCTACAAGGAGCCTCACTGCGGTATCACGGCGCATATCCATGGAGGAAGCTGTCTGGACGGAGACAAAAATCTGGTCTGTGAGACGCAAGAGCATGTTCATGTGGAGGAATGCTACATTGCCGCCACTTATTTCTGCACGGAGCGGATTCACACACATGACAACGATTGCTATGATCTGGACGGAAATCTGCTGTGCGGCAGCGCGGACTATCTGATTCATAGTCACGATGAGGCCTGCTATGATAAGAACGAAAGGCTGATATGCCCTCTGCCGGAGGTGGAGGAAGAAGAACATATCCACGGGGAGGAATGCCGAGGTATTTACGGGGTTTTAATCTGCGAAAAGACGGAGGCGCTGCGCCATGTCCATGCCAAGACATGCCGCATGGAGCCTGAAGAGATCTGGGTGGATACTGTGGGCGCAGCCGCCTACTGCGGGCTGTCAGCCCATGTGCACCGGGCGGGCTGTCAGGATGAAAAAGGAGAGATTGTCTGCGGACTGGAGGAGCATGTTCATGGGGATGAATGCTTTGAAGAGCCGGGGTACGGATGCGCGGCCGGGATTCATGTCCATGACGGCAGCTGCTTTGCCGGTGACGGCAGCGTCCGGTGCGGACTGGCGGATTATGTGCTGCATAGCCATAATGAAAAATGCTATGGACTGAACGGGAAGACGGTTTGCGGTTTGCCGGAGCTTCTGCCCCATGTCCATGAGGATGAATGCTATAAAATAGGGGCACAAGAGGAAGAGCCTGAGCTGATTTGCCCTCTGCCGACGGTGCAGGAGCATCGGCATGAGGAGACATGCAGGGACGAAAACGGGATGCTGATCTGCGGACTGCCGGAAGTGTACGGGCATGAGCACACAGAGGAATGCCTCATAGATGCGTCGGAGGTAGTGGTGGTCAAGACGTATAAGGGGGATGATTTCTTCGTTTCGGTTTCCTATAACAAGAAAGACGCCAACCTGCCGGAGCAGGCGCAGCTTTATGCAGAGCGGATCACTGCCGAGGACGATGCGGAATATTATGCCGGACGGGCGGCCCAGTATGAGGAGATGCAAAACGGAGACGGAAGCATCATGCAGGCTTTGCTGCGGATCGGGTTTATCGCGGACGGAGCGGAGGTGGAGCCGGAGGCGCCCGTGACTGTCAAGGTACAGCTTCTGGACGAAAAGGGGCTTGCTGACGGCAGCGCCGTGACAGTGGTACATTTCGGTCAGGAGGGCAACCGACAGCTGGAAGGCAGCGAGGCAAAGGACAACGGCACCACATTCACGCTGGACAGCTTTTCAGATATTGCGCTGGGGTGGACGATGCCGGTGCGGACTATTATGCTGGACAAAACATTCACGTATGAGGACGAGGCATTTGCGATAAGGTTCCATGTGGAAGGGGAGGCGGTTCTGCCCACCGAGGAGGAGATCCAAAAGGCGGGCGGTGCAGTGTCAGACGGAACGGAGAATGGGGCGGACAGCGGCAGCGGGGGGACAGAGGATCCCGCGGGCAGCGAACATGAGGGGGCCGGTGAAGCCCCGATAGGAACGGACGATGGCGGAGGAGAACCCCCGGCGGGTATGGCCCATGGCGGAGGGCAGGCCCCGGCAGGCAACGGGGCTGCAGGAGGAATGGGCAACACCGTGAGCGGCGGGGACGCGATAGGGGGATACGCCGGAGAGCAGGCCGGAGAAAGCTGGACTGTCACAAAGGAGCCTCAGGACATACCTGACGAAGGAAATGTGACCAATGATGATCTGGAGGCGGTGGTGGTGCCTCTGGGGGAGGACGCTGCGCAATATGAGGCGGTGATCTCCTATACGCAGGAAATCGACGCCGGGGAAGAGATACTGGCCCTGCAGGTACTGTCCTATGCCCTGACCTATAGGGGGGCAAAGCTGGATTTGACCGGCTGCCGGGTGACGGTGGAGGTGAAGCCGGCAAAGGCTCTGGTGGAATATGCAGAGGAAGGTCAGGCTCAGGTCATGGCCATCCATGAGGACGGGGCGCCGGAGGACGAAGAAAGTCTGGGCGGCGACGTCTCGCTGGTAGCGGTGGATGTAACCTTGGATCAGGACAGCTTTACGGTGGGGGATATATATGACACGCTTCTGGTAAGTCAGGAGACTGCAGATACCTTTATGACCTATGAGACCACGGCGGAGGGGACGGACAATACGGCGACGGTATACGCCTCCAGTCAGGCCAATCCGGAATTTACGGTGGAGTACTATGCGAACATCGACAGAGTTGTCACGTACGATGTGGCTGAGGTTGAGGGGAACGGAAGCTCTTCGGCTGCGGGAGGGAATCTGCAGGGATATCTTTCGGTGATCGATACGTCCAAGAAATCTCCGGACGCTCCCAAGAATCTACCCACCAACACAAAAGCAGAGAATGGACAAGTGGATCGGAAATATATCAAAATATCGGAAGCCGGAGTAGTTTACACCGAGAATGAATTGACGGAAATCTATTCCTCCGATAGGTACAGCTATGTGCAGGCGCCCGGTCTGGCCTACTTCAACAAGATAGCAAAGAATGACAACTATGTCCTGCAGATGATACGGGTGCGAAGAAACGGCAGCGATGAATGGGAGGAGTACTCATGCGCGGAAGGAAAGGAGTGGCATTTCACCAACAAGCAGTCCACAAAAGACAAATATGAAGAGTTCATATTGATCACTAACAACGCCACCATCAGATTGGTGTACGGGGTGAAAAGCGAAACGGTGTCAAACGGGGCCAGCTTTTATGACTATGATATCTCGGACGGTAAGATATATGTAGATAGGAACGGTGTTCCGGTGGAAGGCCAGCGCGGCGAAGCGACCTTCCATGACAGCGGCGAAAAATGGTATATGTACACCTGGCAGCAGGGAATCAACGGCAACCTGCCGAATCAGACCTTTGGATTCGGAAACAACAATGTCAAGAGCGGCATGGGAGATAAGGGCAGCGGTAACATTGCAAGTACCAATGCCAAGACGCTTCCCTACGGAAAGGCCACCTTTGGACTGGTGACGGGGCTGGAGGAGGGAAAACTGGTATATGCACCCGGCGTAGTGGCCCCCAATCTGTTTAATGAGGGGGAGGCGCATGGAAAGTCTTCCTATGCGGGCCAGCTGACTTTTGACCAAAAAGGGGATACGTATACGCTGACCGGGGCGGAAGTAGAACAAGATGATAGAGTTGCCAGCAATGTATCCGGACTTGATATGTTCAAGATTCAGCAGATGAACTGGAACAACACATACTATTATGCATCCAATAACTTTTACCCCTTAGATAACGTTCACAGTGCAGGGGCGGGCGGACATGATCTGAAGTTCGGCAATTTGAATGCATTTAACGCTGTGACAGTATCGAACTTTGGTGACAAGAACAAATTGTCGGAGACGCTGGTCATGCCCAAATCCGATGACGGAGAAAACCACAATCATTACTTCGGCATGCACTATACCATCAGCTTCGATCTGGTGAAGGATTATGTGGGACCGCTGGAATACCTTTTTTACGGCGATGATGACATGTGGGTATTTCTGGACGGTCCGGGCTGCAGCGGCGAGCTGATCTGCGATATCGGCGGCGTACACAGTTCCGTGGGAGAATATGTGAATCTATGGGACTATATTGACAAGGGCTCCAAGGAGTCGGAGGGCAGGTATACGCTGACATTCTTCTACACCGAGCGGGGCGCTTCCGGATCCACCTGCTGGATGCAGTTCACCCTTCCCAGCGTGTCCTTCGCCACAGTGGAGCAGGATACGGGAAAGCTTAAAATCGAAAAGCAGGTCGTGGGCAATGTGACGGATGAGGAGTTCGGGTTCGAGATCAATTTTTACAAAGACGATGTGCAGACGGAAGACAATGTCCTGATGAACGATTATTCTTATACCAAATACGACTCTGACGGAAATGTGGTAAAGAGCGATGTCCTTATATGGGACAGCTCCAAATTCACGTTGAAGGCAGGCGAGTATATCATCGTGAGCTTTCTTCCGGAGGGTGCCAGTTACGCTATCAGAGAGGTGGGGCCCGTGACGGTGAAGCCCACGAAACCCGGCGAGGATGTGGACTGGACCGTGGATTCCGAGAATCCTTATACGCCGGAAGTGGTAGGAGGAGCCGCCGGAGGGGAACCGGGGGTGATCATAGGAAGCATAACTAAGAACGATACGGTGCAGATCAAGTACAACAATATCTACCGTTTCGCGCTTCCCGAAACCGGAGGTTCGGGAACATTGGCGGCATATGCATTGGCAGGCGCAATGGGCATCATGTTCGGCGCAGGCCTGATGTATAGAAAAAAAGCAGAGAAAGGGAGAGGAGAAAGATGAAGCATTTAAAAAAGATTGTCAGTATTGTACTGGCATTGACCATGGTCATGGCCATGGCTGCAACAGCTTTCGCAGCGGACAACAATAAGTATGTCATCAAGATCAATGGCAACAAGGATGATAAGGGAGATCATAGTTATCAGGCCTATCAGATTTTTGCCGGCGATCTGGCTGACAATACGGAGTACAAGGCGCTTAACTGCAGCAAAGAGGAGCATGTCCATGAGGGGGACTGCTACGAGCTGACCTGCACGGAGACGGATTCTGCCCACGTGCATGGGGACGGCTGCTATTCGTCAACGGTGGTCTGCCAAAAGGATGTGCATGAGCATGGGGAGACCTGCTATACGGAGGACAAGACGAAGCCCAAATACGTTTTGTCGAATATCATTTGGGGTTCCGGCATCAGCGACGGCAATGCCTTGCTGGCAGCCTTAAAAGCCGATGAAGCATTTAATGCCACCAATGATGCCGGAGAAACCGTCAGCATGTTTGCTGACAGCGAGACGGCAGCCGATGTGGCTAAGGTGGTGTCCACATTTGCCAGCAGCAACGGCAGCAATGCCACGTTGGCAGATGATTTTGCTGCTGTAGTATCCAAATTTTTGAGTACGGAGTATTTTCCCAACGGGAATGATGAAGACGCAAATCCCGATACGATCCGGGTCAACGGTGCAGGCTATTACATGATCAAGGACATGGACAAAAGTCTGGAAGGGCAGGAATCCGCCGCATATACCAGACTGCTTCTGCAGGTGGTGGGCGATGCCGAGGTGATCGTGAAGTCCGAGGTTCCTTCCGGGGATAAGGAAGTTTTCTATCAGGGAAAAGACGCTTACGAAAATGAGGACTATGTTGAGAATTTCGTGCCCAATGAGAACCTTGGGGATGCGAACTATGCGGGCATCGGAGACCATGTAAGCTTCCGTGTTACCAGCAAGGTGCCCAACTATACGGGTTATGATTATTATTACTTTATCATGAACGATGCCATGTCCGAGGGGCTTACTTTTGACGGCGCGGCTTCCGTGACGGTGAAGGTGACGGTGAAGGAAATCTCTGCAGATACTGGAAAAGAGGAGGAAAAGATCCTGACGCTGACGCAGGGAACCGTTGAGCTTATCTGTACGGAAGGCCATAGCCATACGGAAAGGTGCTACGGAAGAAAACTGACTTGTACGGATACGACTGAAGGACATAAGCATGTAGCAGGCTGTTATGACGGCGCCGGGGACTATTTCGTATATCCCATCAGTGACCATGCTTTCCGGCTTGCCTTTACCGATATCATGGACTATGCCGTGGGTTCTGCCATAGAGGTGACTTATTCCGCCACCGTTAACGAGGACGCCATCATCGGCACCAACGGCAACGAGAATGCCTGGTCTCTGGATTATTCCCGGGATCCGAACTTCGACTATGAGGGAACCAGAGACGAAATGCAGCCCGGTCTGCCCATGGACGAGGAGAACACTCCTCTGGGCGAGACACCGGAGCATAAGACGCTGACCTACCTCACCGAACTAGACATCACCAAGTATGCCGATAAAGTAGATGAAGACAACATTTTGGGCGGAGCTGAATTTACTCTGACCGGCACATCCTATCAGGTGGTGCTGGAGAATGTAAAGTATTTCGAGCAGGTCAAAGAAGGCGAAGAAGGCGAAGAAGGCGAGTATTATAAGCTGTTGGACGGAAGCTATACCAAAGAAGAGCCCAAGGACGATCAGTACATTTCCGTAGGTACGGGCGATGAGAATACCGTCAAGGGATATCTGAAGGCATCCGACGGCACCTATTATGTCCCTACGGACAAAACGGAGTATGTAGGGAAGGAAGTCTACAAGCTAGCAGCCGGCTCCTCAGGCTTGTACGCAAGCACGACTCAGAAATACCGTCAGGAAACGGCAACCGAGACCAAGCTTGTCCCCGTGGAGGTTTGCACCACTCTGACAACGGACTCCGTGACGGGAAAGATTTCCTTCAAGGGTCTCGGAGAAGGAATATACACCCTGACGGAGACCAAGACTCCTGCAGGCTACAACACCATCAATCCGATTACCTTCACCGTCAAGTTCACCGCCCCCGACAGCGTGACGGACGGAAGCGAGCAGTGTCAGTGGGAGATCACGGGCTGGACAACGGATGAAAACGGCAATCAGACCATATTAAGCTCCAACGGAATCTTTGCGGCCAATATAATCAACGTCAGGGGCGCGCTGCTTCCCTCCACCGGCGGCATCGGAACCACGATCTTCTATGTGGCAGGAAGCATTCTGGTGCTGGCTGCGGTGGTGCTGCTTGTGACAAAGAAGCGCATGACCAAAGAGAAATAGAATCGGAATTTTTAAAAATCAAACGGCTTTGTGGAATATTCTGCTGCGTTGGGGAGGGGCATGTGCCCCTTCTCCGTGCAGCGGCAAGGAGAGGCCTGAATGAAGAAGCATCTATCTACCATTGTATTAATATTTGTGCTGATGGCAGGTCTGTCCTTGCTGCTGTATCCTACAGTCAGCGATTTTTGGAATTCGCTCCATCAGTCCAGAGCCATAGCCGGCTATGATGAGGCGGTGGCGTCTCTGGATCAGGAGAGCTATGAGGAATACTGGAATCAGGCCGTGGCCTACAACGAAAGGCTATGGCATAAGAGCAGCCGGTATTACCTCACGGATGAAGAGCAGGAGGAATACCGCTCCATGCTCAACATTTCCGGCAACGGAATTATGGGATATATCCAGATTCCCTCCATCAATGTCTCCCTGCCCATCTACCACGGCACGGACGAATCTATCCTGCAGGTGGCTGTGGGGCATATCGAGGCATCCTCCCTGCCGGTAGGGGGCGAAAGCACCCATTGCGTGATGTCCGGCCATAGGGGGCTGCCCTCCGCAAGGCTTTTCACGGATCTGGACCAGCTTGTAGAGGGAGATATCTTCATGCTGCAGGTGCTGAACGAGACGCTGACCTATCAGGTAGACCAGATTCGCATCGTCCTGCCGGAGGAGATCGAGGAGCTGGACATGATCAGGGGAAAGGATTATTGTACTCTGGTTACATGTACTCCCTACGGAATCAATACCCACCGGATGCTGGTGCGGGGGATCCGCATCGACAATCTGGAGGAGGCGGCGGTGATCAGGGTGACTCCGGACGCGGTTTTGGTGGATCCCAAGCTGGCGGCGCCGGCGCTGGCGATTCCCATGCTTCTGGTGCTGCTGATCTGGCTGCTGATCAAGTATAGGAAGAGATAGGGCAGTTCCCGGAGGTCGCAGGGCACAGATAGGACGGAGGGGCGCAGGCCATGACAGACAAAGAAGTGCATAAGCTGAGCCGTCGCGAGCTGCTCCAGCTGCTGCTGGCACAGGTCAGCGAGACGGAGGAGCTAAAGCAGCTGCTGGGGGAACGGGAGCAGGAGCTGACGGCGCTGCATGACAACTATGAACGTCTCAGGAAGCGTCTGGACCAGAAGGACGCCACCATACACGAGCTCAGGGATACCATGCGCAGGGAACGGAATGCCCGCAGGATCGAGCTGCAGGAGGCAGGCTCCATCGCGGAGGCCGCGCTTCGGCTGAACGGGATCTTTGAGCAGGCTCAGAAGGCGGCGGATCAGTATCTGGAGAATGTCAGGCGGCTGGCGGAGGCTTCGGAGGGTGAAGTGTTAAGTTCCGGGGACAGCCGGGATGGGGCAGGCGGACAGAGCCTTGAAAGATCAAAAGTCGGGTCTTGTCTGCGGGATAAAAACGGGTCAGAGGACAATGGGCATGAAGAAAAAGGGGAAAGCGCAGCGGCCGCTGGAGACGCCTGCCTTGGAGCAGATCAGGGCGGAGCTGCAGAAGGAAAATCATAGGCACGCCTTCGGCAGGGTCATGCGCAGCACTATCTATACGCTGCTGATTGTGGCCGCGGCAGCCGTTCTGGTGGCGGTCATGTTTCTCCCGGTGCTGCAGATCAGCGGGACTTCCATGACGGAGACCTTGTGGAACGGGGACATTGTGGTGGCGCTGAGCGGTTCCGACTATGCCACCGGCGAGGTGGTGGCTTTTTACTACAACAATAACATTCTGGTGAAGCGGGTCATCGCCACCGCCGGAGACTGGGTGGACATGGACAAGGACGGAAACGTATATGTCAACAATGTGCTTCTGGAGGAGCCCTATGTCACGGACAAGGCGCTGGGTATCTGTGATATCACATTTCCCTATCAGGTGCCGGAGGGCAGGATATTCGTGCTGGGGGATCATAGAGCTACTTCCGTTGACAGCAGGAGCAGCACCATAGGCAGCGTCAGCGAAGAATTTCTGGTGGGCAAGATACTGTTCCGGGTCTGGCCGCTGTCAGGGATAGGAGTCATAGAATGAGAGGAAGGAAAAAGCCGGAAAAAACAATCTCGGAACTGGAATGGAGGAATTTACTATGAGACGCAAATGGGTACGCTTGCTGGCGCCGTTTACTCTGGTCATGGGCATGGCGCTGTCGCTGTCCTTGCCGGGGAGGGCCACGGAGGCGGTGGATCTTGGGCGGAAATGCTCCCTGACGGTGGTTCCGGGGAGCATTGAGGGGGAGTATTTGTCGGAGGACATTCTGAAGGCCAACATCGTCATCGACTTGTATCAGGTGGCAAAGTTAGAGGAGAACGCGGCGTTCGGCCATGTCTATGACGGGTATGTCTATAAGCTGCTGGAGCCCTATGATCAGGAGGGGACGGGGCTTTTGATCACGGGCGAGATGACGAAGGAAGACTGGCAGGAGCAGACGCAGAAGGCGGCCCGCTTGGCTTTAGGAGTCACCGAGGAGGGTACGTTTGACGGGACTGTTCAAAAGCCGGTGGAGACCGGGGTTCCCTTGACAGGGACAAAAGTCTCGGCAATGGGCAGGATATCAGGGCTGGACGGAGGGCTTTATCTGCTGGTGGCCAGATGGGGCGGAACGGATGAGGAGACTGTAGGCTATGAGGATGTGGAGAAATATGTGACCGTCGCCGGGGAGGAAGAGGGGCGCAGGATCCAGGCCACGGCCCTTTCCCGTGAATGCGTCTATACCTTCGAGCCGCAGCTGATCTCCCTGCCGGGCAAGGATCCCTACACGGATTCCGAGGGAAATGTAACGGAAGGAAACACCGCAAATCCCGGTCCATGGCTTTACGATATGTCTGTGGTTCTGAAATCGCAGGTGGATTTCCGGTACGGGAGCCTGATGATTCATAAGAACCTTCTGGAATATGAGGCTTCCGGGCCCACCACGTTTGTCTTTGAGGTATCGGCCGCATGGGAGGATCATGTCAACGGAGGCGGAGCGCTGAGGGAATGGCGGGACGTGGTGGCTATGGACTTCACCAAGGCGGAGGCACAGTTCAAGCTGATAGAAAAGCTCCCCGTGGGAGCGGTGGTCACTGTGAAAGAGATCTACAGCGGGGCTTCCTATGAACCGTCGGAGGAGGCGGGCCAAGATCCTCTGGAACAGACGGTGGTGATCCGGGAGGCGGAGCAGTCCGTGGAGGTGTTCTTCACCAACCGTTATGACGGGCGGCATGTGGGGGGCCATGGCATCACCAACCGTTTCGCCTATGACGAAGAAGAGAGCAGGTGGATATGGACCTCTGTGGGGGCCGACGGCGCTTTAGGAGGCGAAGGAACCGGGGCTGCCGGGCCGGAGGAAGAGAGCGGCACGCCGTAAAGAGCAGGAGGGATAGCGGTATGAAGAGGAAAACCATAAGAAATATAGGATTGTCCCTTTTGGCCACCGCCCTGATATCGTCTGCGGGGATAAAGGGCGCCATGGCGTATTTCACCACGTACACCACGGCGGAAGGCGGCTATGTCATTCACCTTGGGGACAAGACGGAGATCAAGGAATCCTTCGACTCCTGGACCAAGCATGTGACCGTGTCCAGCGCCCCGGATTCGGAGCCGGTCTATATCAGGGCCAGAGCATTCTGCGCCAGATATGATCTGACCTATGCCTCGGGATCCGGGAGATGGACTTCCGGGAAGGGCGGATGGAACGAGGTGGTTCCTGCAGGGGAGGATGGATTTTACTATTATACAGAAATCGTAAACGGCGGCGAGTCCACTGACGTGCTGGATGTGGTTATCGATATTCCATTGGGGGAGGAGGATTCCTCTTGGGAGGACGGGGACAGTTTTCAGGTGATCGTGGTCTATGAGAGCACGCCGGTGAGGTATCATGAGGACGGTACTCCCTATGGGGACTGGACAGAGATTCTGGACGCGTCCACGGAGATAAAGACGGGCGGGAGCGAAGCTGGAGGTGACGGCGATGCATAGAGACAGAGACAAGAAAAAGAAAGTCGAGTCAGAGCAGAAAAAGGCGTCCGGAAAGGGTTTCTCCAAGGCAAAGAAGCTATTGGCGTCCCCTATGGTGACGGTGGGGATGTTCGGCCTTGCGGCAGCGCTTCTTCTGGGCAGCGCCGTGGGGGGAGCCAGAGCAGCTCTGACCTACACCTCCGATTACTATCGGTCCAGTGTGGAAATGTATGATATAGGCGTAAGCCTTTATGAGAGGTCCGGGAACAATGAGCCAAAGCGGGTGTCCTGGCGCGACTATGACGTGGATCAGTCCGGCTACTGGGACGACGGCCGGCACAGCGACGGGGAGGGAAACTCCCTGCTGACGGATCTGCTGGTGCAGGAGGACGGCGCCGGTGAAGAGCTTCAGCTGGGCAAGAAATACCCGGAGGAGCTGTATGTGGTAAACACGGGGGCCATAGACCAGTATGTCAGAGTCACCCTCTACAAATACTGGCTGGATGCAGAGGGAAAGAAGCTGCCGGAGCTTTCTCCCGGCCTGATAGAGCTTCATCTTATAAACTGCGGTCAGGAGGGTTCCTGGATCGTGGACGAAGCTTCCGCCACCAAAGAACGCACGGTTCTGTATTACCGCCATGTCCTGAAGGCCGCCGGGGAGGGCGTGCGGGAGGAGGAGACCAGATCCGATCCCTTGTGCGACTACCTGCGTATCGATTCCTCCGTGGCAGACAAGGTGAGCCAAGAGGTCACGGAAGAAGGCGGCTATACCACCATCACCACGACCTACCTCTACGACGGGGCAGAATTCCGCATCGAGGCGCAGGTGGATGCAGTGCAGACCCACAGCGCCAAGGACGCTATCTGGAGCGCCTGGGGACGAGAGGTGGAGATCGACGGTGACGGCACACTGATTTCGGTGAGGTGAGGAGGAACGGCATGAAAAAGAGGAGAATAGGGGTGCTTCTGGCATTCTGTCTATTGGCGCTGGGCAGCGCGCAGGTTCGGGCGGACGACCTTCTGGGACAGTCCGGATGGAAGGTGACGTTCACGCAGGACAATCAGATGGAGAGCAACTTCGGCAGATCCGACATGGACGAGGCCATTTCCGGAATGCAGCCCGGGGACAATATCACGTTCACGCTGAATCTGGAGAGCCGCAGCGACAAGGTGACGGATTGGTATCTGACCAATGAGGTGGTGAACTCTCTGGAGGATAGGAGCGCCAATGCCAATACCGGAGGAGGCGCGTACACCTATTATCTGGCGTATGAGGGCAGCAATCGGCAGCAGGTGCTCTTTGACAGCGACACGGTAGGCGGCGAGGGCTCCGACGAGGGCCTGAAGGAGGCTACGGACGCTCTGGAGGACTATGTGTATCTGGATACGCTGAGTCCCGGCCAGAGCGGCGTCATCACGCTGAAAATCGCATTGGACGGGGAGACGCAGGGCAATCACTATCAGGACACGCTGGCGGACCTGCAGATGCGTTTTGCGGTGGAGGTTCGACCTGAGCCGGTGACAGTGGTGGAGGAGGGACCTCCGGGAACCCCGGACCCAGACACGCCGGAAAGGACGCTGATTGTCCGGACGGGGGACGAGACAAGGCTTGCGCCCTATGTAGCGGTGATGGGTGTCAGCGGGCTGCTCTTTCTGGCGCTGGCTGTCTACGGCGCCAAAGAGGGCAAGAAGCAGGGAAGGAAAGGGAAGAAGGAGGCCGGATGACATGAGAGAAATGAGACGGATGCTGGGCGTGCTGGTCTGTGTCCTATGGATTGCCGTCATGTCCGTTCCGGCAAGAGCAGAGGAATATCCGGATACCTATACGATACGGATCTATGCGGGCCGGCAGGGCGTTATGACGGAGTGCGCGGGGGGCAGCGGGAGCATAGCCGAGGACGGGAAGGTGTTTCTGCTTTCTGGCCTTCGGTACGGAAGCAGAATCAATATCGGCTTTGCGGAAATAGACGGACGGTTCGTTATGAGCGTTCAGGACGGTGAGGGCAATCGGTCGCAGGTGACATTTGATGTGGAGAGCAAGTACTATATCATGGGCACCAGAGAAAGCGGAAAGGACAACAGCGAGCGGATAGGCTCCATGCTGATAGAGGGAGATCGGGATTATGTGGCTGCCTACGGCATGATGAAGGATTCCGTGGAGTATACCGTTCACTATGTGGACTCTGAGGGCAAAGCCCTGCGGGAGAGCGAAAAATACCGGGGAACCATAGGGGATAAACCGGTGATAGCCTATCAGTATCTGGAGGGCTATCAGCCGCAGGCATACAATCTCACCAAGACTTTGTCTGCCAATGCTGCGGAAAATGTGTTTACCTTCATCTACAGCAAGGTGACCATTCCGGTCAACGTAGTCACGGTTCCGGGGGAACCGGGTGCCACGGCGGCGCCGCCTGCAGGAGGCGCGGTGGTAGTGATTCCCGGTGATGAGGTCGCAGGCCCCGGAGGCGGGGACGCAGGAGTTCCCGGCGGAGACGAGGACACAGGAAATCCTGACGGAGACGAGGAGATTCCGGATGACCCCCTTCCGCAGGGAGGACCGGAGGAAACAATAGATCTGGACGATGAGAATGTGCCCCAGCACGGATACGAGGGCGGAGACGGGCCCTTGAGCAGCATCATCGGCATCCTGAACGGAAATGCCGTTCTGCTGAACATGTCGCCCTATGTGAGGGTGCTTCTGCTCTGCGGCATGGCAGTTCTGCTGGGCGGAGGGATCTGGTGGATGGCAGGCTGCCTTCTGAAGAAAAGAAGGAGAGAGGGCGTCCGAGAGAGGCAGGAGGATGACACATGAAGGGCGGGAAGATAGCGCCTGCCCTCTGTAATATATTGGGCATTTTGATTCTGGCGTCTGTGATTCTCACATGTGTTCCCATAGTGGTTCCTCGTATGATTGGCTATGATGTCTACAACATTATCAGCGGAAGCATGGAACCGTCCATTCCCGTGGGAAGCCTGATCTATGTGGAGGCGGCGGTTCCGGCGGATATTCAGGAGGGTGAGGTGATCGCATACCACGGCCGGGGATCCACCATAGCCCATCGGGTGGTGCAGAATAGGCTGGTGGAGGGGGAGTTTGTCACCAAGGGGGATGCGAATCCGGAGGAGGATCTGAATGCGATTCCTTATACCAGTCTGGTGGGCCGGGTAAAGTACCATATTCCATGGATAGGCAGTTTTCTGGCCATTTATACCAGCGCCGTAGGGAGACTGTACGTGATCTGCTTTGCCGCCTGCGGCGCCATGTTCAATATGCTGGCCGGAAGGCTGCGCAGCAGGGCAAGGGAGCGGCGCAGGGAAGAGGAAGGGAACCAGAAGGCGGAGGAAAAGCAGGAAGAGGAAGGGAACCGGCAGGCGGCGGAAAGAGGAAGGGAACCGGCAGACGGTGGAAAAACAGGAAGAGGAAGGGAACCGGCAGACGGCGGAAAGGCGGAAAGAGAGTGAATAGGAAGATAAGGCTTGCAGCCATGGCTCTGCTGTTGGCCGTCTTTTGCGGAGCCGGCTGCGTCATTTTGGTCATCCGGCATAGGTATGCGGAGGAGGCGCAGGTCTATGAGCAGGCAGCGGAGGAATTCCTGCGCTGGAGAGAGGGCGGCGCCTGGGAAGCGGCAGACAATGCCTCCCAAACGGCGGACGGCGCGGAAGACCCAGACGAAAGCGCCCCCATGGTTCCGCTGGAGGTGGACTTTGATAGGCTTCTGGAAGTAAACGACGAGATTGTGGGATGGCTTTATTGTCAGGACACCCAGATCAACTATCCCGTGGTTCAGGGAAGCGATGATGAGTTCTACCTGAAGCACAATTTCAAAAAGGAGCCCCAGAATGCCGGTTCCATCTTCGTGGAGGCCATGAATCGTCCGGGCTTTGCGGATTCCAATACAGTTATCTACGGACATCAGATGAACGATGGTTCCATGTTTGACGCGCTGGGCAGCTGGGCGGAGCAGGAATTCTATGAGGCCCATCCGGTCATGTGGCTGCTGACTCCTGAAGTAAGCTATCAAGTCGTATTGTTCAGCGGATATACCACTGCCGCATTATCAGACACGTACACGGTCTTCACCGGCCCCTGCCGCCAGCTGGAGGAGTATCTGGAGCAGTGCGCCGCGAATTCGGACTTTGAAGCGCAGGTGGAGCTGGATGTTGGGGAAAAATATATTACGCTCTCCACCTGCGCCTATGATTTTGAGAATGCGAGATATGTCCTGCACGGGAAGCTGGTTCCTATGGAGAGGTGAGAAAGGCAGGAGGCGTCAGGCAGACAGGAACAAAAAATCGTAAGGATTCGGCTGAAGGGGCCGGATCCTTTTTCGTTCTTGTTTGTTTTTTCTCCTTTTGCGTGTATGATCTAAAAGTACAAGGCAAATGATAATAGGAGAAGGCGCCGGCCTTTATAATAAATAAAAAAGGAGAATAGAGATGAGGTACATGATTACGGAGGAGATGATGAACAGCTATCAGAAGCATTTGGTGAGAGGTGAGTATGCACAGGACACCATAAAGAAATACCTCAGAGACGTAGGCGCTTTTATGACATGGCTGGACGGATTCGCCGCAGGCCGGACGGAGGAAGCGGCTTCAGATGTCAATACGGGCTTAAGCATCTCGCTGGACTCAGGCGTCACCGCGCAGGGTTCTTGTCATGCGGCGGATGCAGAAGAAGTTGCCCCGGAGTCGGAAGTGGGGGAAGGCGGCAGTTGGGCCCGGTCAGCGATGGTGGACAAGGAAGGCACCACCGGATGGAAAGCACACCTGACGGAGAAGGGCTATGCCCCCGCCACGGTCAATGCCATGCTCTCGTCCCTGAACAGCTTTCTGGGATATCTGGGCTGGGACGATTGTAAAGTGAAATTTTTGAAGATACAGCGCCGTACTTTCAGGGATCAGGAAAAGGAGCTGAACCGTGCGGAATACGGACGGCTGCTGGAAGCTGCGAAGGAAAGCGGAAACACCAGACTTGCGCTGCTTCTGGAGACGGTGTGCGCCACAGGCATACGGGTGTCCGAGGTGCGGTATGTGACGGTAGAGATCCTGCGGCAGAGACGGGCGGACATTTCCCTGAAGGGGAAGGTGCGGACGATCCTGCTGCCCGGAAAGCTTTGCCGGAAGCTTATGGATTATGCCAGAAAGAAAGGGATCGCATCCGGGGAGGTGTTCGTGACCAGAAGCGGGCGGGGGATGTCCAGACGGCAGATCTGGCAGGAGATGAAAGGGCTCTGCAAGCGGGCGGGGGTGAATCCCTCCAAGGTATTTCCCCATAACCTGCGCCACTTATTCGCCCGAACCTTCTACAAGGCAAGCCGGGATATTGTGAAGCTGGCGGACGTGCTGGGGCACAGCAGCATTGAGACTACGAGGATCTACCTGATTTCTACCGGGGAAACTCATGCGCGTCAGATGGAGCGGCTGGGGCTGATCAGCTGAAAAGGAACAGAATCGCCATTTAATCCACCAGACGCGGCTGCGCCTACATATGAAGATAAAAACATAGGAATTTGAGGAGGGACATCCTGCGGGAAAAAAACCGCAGAAAGGCTGAAGCAGCTTCCGAAAGCCGCATTTCGGGCTTAAAAAATACAAAAAGGACATGGAAAGCAAAGACCCTTGAATATTTTTCTAAGAGTCTCTCCTTTTCATGCCCTCAAATCCGGAGAATTGGAATATTCTGCAGTCTTTTAAGTCACTCATCCGGAAATATAGCATAAAATAGACTTGAAAATCGCTATTTCCCATGCTATACTGAAGCCATAAACAAACATTTCTGCGCAAATTCAATTATCTGAAGCAACAAAATGGCGATTCTGTGATTATGCGAGAGCCTCCAAATGATGGTTTCTTTAAACATTTACTATTTTGGATGCAGGCGTTCGGCAGATGACAGCCGCCGCCCGGATCAGTTCCTTGTGGTGGCCGGAGGTTTGCAAAAGAGGCGCAGGTACATAAAGAATGCGAAAGGAGGGGGACGCATGGTTCTTGTGATCAAGGCGGAGAGCGGTCCGCCATGCTGTCATGCCCTGCGGCCAAAACATCGCGGGCGGCGGGGCGGAAGGACTGTGAGCGATGGGCAACCGGGCAAACCGCGGGAAACGGCGGGACGCAAAGCCATAGGGACTAAGGCGGGGAACCGCTATGTCAGCCTGGCCGCTAATTATAGAAGGATATAATTAGCAAACCGTTAGAAATGGCGGGACGCAAAGCTATGGGGGCTAAGGTGTTGGGTTTTGATTAAGACAATACTATGCCAGCCCGGCCGCCGGATACTTTGCATCCGATTTGATTTGTTCTGCAAAGAAAGGAATGATGAGATGAAAAGAACTATGAAGCGCTTGGGCAGGCGGGTGTTCGCACTGTTTTTGGCCGCTGCAATGGGACTTGGCATGATGCCGGAAATGACGGCTCAGGCAGCTGAAAACGGCAGCACAGTCGTAAAGTCAGCGTTTGAAGATGCCACGAATTTGGATCAGAGCGATACTTGCTATGGCACAATAACGCTGGACGGCGGATCCGTTACGGACAGTGGGACGCCGAATGTATGGCCTACCGGAAACTGGGATGGCTCAGTTGATGTGACGGGTTATAACTGGGTTCATATCACCAGTACAAATCCGGATGTTGCTTCTGCATCGTATAGGACAGACGGAGGCAGGCTGTCTATTACCTTCACGCCCGGAACAGAGAGCGGTACAACGAAGATCTCGGTAGGTGTGGACGCGAAGTATCCCCATTATTCATTGGGAACTTGGAACATGAACCTGAACTTCGACTATACCGTTACAAACAAGACGGGCAGCACTGTAACGCCTGAGCCGGACGGAGAAAAGCCCGCGCCTTCTGTGACATATACTGTTCTGTATACAGATGGAGTGGTAGATGAAATCGTCTTTGCTGATCAGGAAACGAAGGGACTGAGTGCTGGCGCAGCGACTCCTGCATTTAAAGAAGAAGCTGGAAAAACGGAGACAGTTGTTGAAGACGAACGGAATGTAGTTCGGCCTATCCGCGCAGGATATACCTTTGAAGGGTGGAGTCCGGCAATCAACTCTGAGGTGGATGCGGATGATGCGGATACGAATGGCGTAATTACCTATACGGCCACTTGGCAGAAGAAGTCCGGCATTGACAACACCAAGATAACCGTCACCAAGACTCCCAGCAAGGAGCACCCCGAAGTAGGTGATGAGTTTAGTTACACCATCGAGATGGAGAACGATAACGATCAACAGGTTGTAGTTACCGTTACGGACAAACTGAACGAGAAGCTTGATTTTGTAAAGTTATCTAGCAGTGACGGAGGGGGCTATGACAAGGCTACGCATACCGTAACCTGGCAGAATGTGACCATACCTGCCTATGGGACTAAAAAGCTGCTTGTCTGGGTAAAGGCCAATGCGGCAGGGGAGATCTACAACGAGGCGAAAGTCCAGTGGGAGAACGGAAGCACCAGTGGAAACACCACCATAGAGGCAGTGGGGGCGCCTGAGCCGATGGAGCCTGAAAAGCCTACTCCTGAAGAGGTAGATGAGCTTGTCAAGGGAAAGGCCCGAGCAGCTGTGGAGGTGTACTGCCAGCCAGGACCTCATAAGGTAGGCTATTTTGACTGCGATAAGCCTGGTCGGATTCAGATCGGTGAAGTATCAAACGAAGATGGCAGCTATACTTGCAATGTGACATTTATTGCACAGAAGTTTGCGGAAGGGTACAGCGCTCTAAAGAGTAAAGAGCATAAGTTGGTGGAAGGTGAAGGCGACAAGATCATCACTTTGCACTGGAATGCGGAAACAAATACTTGGGAGCTAGCGGCCAGAACAAGTACGGTGGTAGTCTTCTATGTGGAATGCGAGGAATCGTCCACGCCTGAACCCGTGGTGACGCCCGAACCCGTGGTGACGCCTGAGCCGGAGGGTACGCCCGAGCCGGTGGTAACACCTGAACCCGTGGTAACGCCCGAACCCGTGGTGACACCTGAGCCGGAGGGTACGCCCGAGCCGGTGGTGACGCCCGAACCCGTGGTGACGCCTGAGCCGGAGGGTACGCCCGAGCCGG
>OFFJ01000795.1_pt1 | contig 25154 bp, 20 predicted proteins | sample 1521261 | NCBI WGS metagenome assembly OFFJ01 (sample SAMEA3504122, study PRJEB24116) | mouse gut metagenome | biome: mouse gut; feature: mouse-associated habitat; material: faeces | place: Denmark | collected 2011 | reverse complement strand
CAATGAGCGAAGAGTCGCTGCTGGTAGTCCACGGAACCTACCGTCCCAAGACCCGTGTCAACGTCTTCACCAACGAGATCCGTCGCCCCTCGCGCCCGTGGCCCAACCTCGACCTCGCCCAGCCGCCCGATCCGCCTCCCGAAGAGGAACTGATCGAAATGGAAGTCCTGCTCGGCATTCCTCCCGATCTCTCAATTCTTAATCAGATCTATCTCCCTGCACCGGAAGACTGCCCCGCAGTCCCGCTCTTCTAAGCGGCGCCATGACCGCCCCTCCCGGCAACTTGTTGCCGCAATCATGGCAAAGAGAACATTGACATTCTGGAACCCCCCGCGCTCTCCCGGTCCGACCCGTCCGAAATGTCCGACCCGTCCTTTCCCGCAATCCCAATTCGTCCAATTCGACCAATCTTGAACGAATAAGGAGAGGCGTGGAGCGGATATTTTGGTCTTGATGGTGATTTAAGGAGATTTTTTCGTAGTTTTGCCGGAGGATTATTAAGTCGCCATAGAAAGATAAGATTTCATTATGAAACGGATAAATCTCATTTTCGCATTTCTACTGCTTTCGGCCAACATTTTTTCAATAGCCGAAAACATTGTTATAAAATCGCCGGGCTATGTCAAGGACCCGTTTCGCGACGGTCATGTGCTGTTTCCCGACAGCCTCGTCTATTCGAGCGACGCTGAAGAAATTGTCATCCCAGACGTCGGTATGTTCGGACGCCTGGGCGAATATAAATTCCCGAAATTGAAAAAAGTGACCTTCGGGAATGTGGATTATCTTCCGGGAGGATTGCTCAGAGGAATGCCTGCGCTTGAGGAGGTGGTGTTCGACGGGATGATAGGTCATTTCGACGGTACTTTTATCTCCCGGTGTCAGAATCTTAAAAAAATTATCTTCAAAGGTCCGATCTCTTCAACAGGAGGCCCTGGATTCCTATATGATCTGCCGAATCTTGAAAGCGTCGTTTTTGAAAGTGTCGTGGTCGATTTAGGCGTCGAAGTCACCGAAAGTTCTAAATGTCCTAAATTAAATGGCATTACATGTAACGGAGCTTTTTTAAATGTTTATAATGACAGCCTGACGCACGCCGCCACAATCGATCAGCTGAAAGGCAATCTTAGGCTTCTGGCGGACATGGAACGGATTGCGAGATGGCAGTCGGAAGTGCTGACAGCGAAGAATCCCGACGGGTTGAGAAAGTGTGAGTATCAGGCTGCAAAAGTGCTTCAGCCGGTCTTGTCAGCACTCGGCAGTCCGGAAGCCGACCGGTTGAAAAGCGCGATGGATTATGCGTGGAATCTTGGCGATGATGTCAAATCCGAACTTGAAATCCTGAAGGAAGCGCCTGAATATGGTGTCGCGGAACCTTCGATGACACTGAAATTCCGGTATGCTCACCCTACGGACACTCTTCTCACGCTGTCGCGCGAACGCTTCAATCTTGACAGCATCGCGGGCAATGGCGATGATATAAGCCGCATCAAAAATCTGCTCTACTGGGTCCATAACAGCATTCCCCATGATGGCGGACACGGTCTCGCTCCCGGCCCCAAGAATCTGAGAAACACATTTGACAGCGCACGTCGCGACAGCTGCGGCTATAATTGCCGTGCCCTCGCCATCTGTCTGACCGAAGCGCTGCTTGCTGAAGGTATTCCTGCAAGATACATCACGTGTCAGCCCAAAGCATGGGACACGGATCAGGATTGTCATGTGATCTGCGTGGCGTGGAGTGAGTCGTTAGGCAAATGGATATGGGTCGATCCGACATTTGCGGCTTATGTCACCGATGACAACGGGCTTCTGCTCCATCCCGGCGAAGTGCGTGACAGACTGCGTAAAGGTTTGCCGGTTGTTCTGAACAAAGACGCCAACTGGAATAATCGAGTAACTAAGACGAGTGAAAATTATCTCGATTATTACATGGCGAAAAATCTGTATATTCTTGAAACGAACACTTTCAATCAGGCAGAGCCCGAAGGCGAAAGCAATCATGAACAGGGATCCCACATAGCCTTGACGCCAAAGGGCGTCACCTATAGGAATCCGGCTTATAACACCACTGATGAAAAGTGGTTCTGGCAGGCGCCGGACACTCGTAAATAATCTAAGATATGAAATCAAAAATCAGATATAGCCGATATGTGACGGGATTGACTACCGCGGTTTTCGCAGCGCTGTTCATCTGTTGCATTGTATCGGTCAATGAAAAACCGGTCTTTTTCACAGTGCTCTCGATCTATGTTCTGTTGATCATTTGCGGTTTGCTCTTCGGTGTCGCTTACATTAGAGCCGACAGGGATTATGTAATTCTTGGCAGCCTGTTGAAGAAAAAGAAAATCCTTGTCCGCAATATTGAAAGCGCAGAACTGTTTCAGCCGACAATGGGTTCCCTCAGGATATTAGGCTCAGGCGGATTCATGGGCTACTGGGGCATTTTCAAGGAAGGAGACATTGGCCGCTACTATGCCTTTTACGGCAAAGCTTCCGATTGTTTTCTCATCAGGCTGAAAAACGGCGACAAATATGTGCTCGGTTGCGAGAACCCCGACGAAATGGTCCGCTACATCAGAGAGCAGATGAAATAAAATAAGAGAGCCGCACTGTCATCTTCGCGGCTCTCTAATAATACTTTTCAGTCCGGTTAAGAGTTGTCGTTGTTTGCAGGCTCCTGAGGCTCTTTGTCAGAGGTGGGGGTAGCGGCGGATGTCGTGACCTTTTTCACTGACGAAGGATCGGCGGAGAAGATGCGGGCGAGATATTTCTCGCGGAAACGTTCGAGAAGTTCCCAGAAGTTCGGGACGAAGAGAGTGCCGACTATAGCGTTCACGGCCATGCCGAACACAACTGCCGAGCCGAGAGCTATTCGGCTTGCCGCGCCGGCGCCCGTGGCGAACAGCATAGGCATCACTCCGAACACGAAGGCAAACGCGGTCATCATGATGGGGCGGAAACGGATCTGTCCCGCATCGAGAGCCGCCTGCCGTATGTTGTTGCCCTGCTTGCGGAAATCCATGGCGTATTCAACGATGAGGATGGCGTTTTTGGCCGACAGACCCAGGAGAAGTATTATGCCAATCTGGGTGTAGATGCTGATGCTCTGGCCCATGATAAGACAGCCTATGACGGTTCCGAGAATGGCCGTGGGCATCGAGATGACCACAGCTATCGGGTCGGTGAGGCTTTCATACTGGGCCGCAAGGACGAGAAGGGTGATGATGACGGCAAACAGCATGACGGCCGAGATCGTGGTTCCTCCGCGTGTTTCCTGATAAGCCTCGCCTGTCCATGCGTAGGAGTATTGTTGTCCGAGCTCTTCCTTGACAATCTCCTCCATCGCTTTGATGGCGATGCCCGAACTTGTTCCGTGGGTCGGCGTCGCCGTCAGCGATGCTGTCCGGTACATGTTGTAGCGATTGACCGTCGGCTCTCCCATGACGGGTTCTACCGTCATGAACGAGGCGAAGGGAACGAGGTCGCCGTCGGCATTGCGCACCGAAAGCCTCATTATGTCGCCGATGCGGGCGCGGGAAGACTCGTCGTCGGCCATAAGCACCTCGTAGGCGCGGCCGAAATCGTTGAATTCATTGACATAATCGCTGCCCGTGTATGAGGCCAGCGTCGAATAGATGTCGGCAAGCGTCAATCCTTCCAGCTTGGCTTTCTCACGGTCTATGTTGAGCTTGTATTGCGGGACGGTGCCTTGATACAATGAGGTCACCGATGCGATGCGCGGATCCTTTTCAGCGGCTGCTGTTACCGCCGCGAGTGCCTGCTTCATCTGCGATGCGCCGAGATTGTTTATGTCGAGAAGCTGCATTTCGACTCCGGAGGCAAGTCCGAGACCGGGAATGGATGGTGGATTCATCCCGAAAATAATGGCTTCCTGAATGTCCGCGCATGATTCCTCCATGCGTTTTATGACGGATTCAACATCCTCTCCCTTCCCTTTGCGTTCGCTCCATGGCTTGAGGATCACGTTGAGCGCCCCTAAGTTGCTGCTGGACCCTCCTCCGAGAAACGAGAACCCGGCTATGGAGATCACATCTTCGACCTCCGGTATCTTTTCCAGTCTTTCAGTCACCTGGTCGAGCACTTTCTGGGTGCGGTCGAGAGATGCGCCCGTCGGGAGCTGCACGGATCCCATGAAATATCCCATATCCTCTTCCGGAATGTAGGATGACGGCATTTTCAGGAAGCCCCAGAAGGCGATGGCACAGATGATGAAATAACATGCTATCGCCACCAGCGGACGCCGCAGGAATGCGCCTACAATCTTCATATATGCCGCAAGTGTGGCCGCGAAACCTTTGTTGAACCAGCGGAAGATGAAAAAGTTGCCTGAGACTTTCTTGTCGCGGAGTCATCGACAGGAAGCGTCTGCATGTTTTCGCTGATATACTGCCACCTGCCGGGAATGGAATCGGCCACATCGGCGGCCGCGGGAACGGTCGCGGCGGCGTTCTGGGCGCCGTAAGAGAGGAACATGGCGGAGAGAAAGAGGAATGTTGAAAACGGGCGCATAAAAAATTGATATTCGTTGAACTGATCGTCAGTTCTGAATTAACATTTTGAAATAAGTTTAAATCAGTTCTTAGGTGAGGCTTCGTGCATCACGTAATTTTAAACAAATTTTTCCCTCGAAAAGATTTTGCAAGTTTTTGCTATAAAAATGTAAAAAATCGACCAATGAGATTCTTGTTTTGTTTTATTAACGTAAAATTAACAAAAATTAAATGGGGGGGGTAAAAATTAAGGTTCCTAAATACTATTTTTGCATCGCGTATCCATTGGGAGTACGAGTTATGAAAAAACACAGGCAAATCGCTCTCCGGATGAAGCATGCGCTTTTGAAGATTTATTAACCATTTTGTAATTATATCCACACAGATGAGTTGTCGTAAACCGTAGTGTGCCTTAGTGGCTCGCTATCAGGTTTGTTTCTCTCATCTTTCCACATCAAGATGAACACCGTCAAATATCTGATGCTATGCCTCGCTCTGTCGATGGCGTCTGCCGCAATGGGGCAGAAAGTGGCACTAAAAAACAATCTGGCCGGTGATGCTCTGCTCAATGTCAATGCAGGAGTGGAGATCGGTCTCGCGCCGAAATGGACTCTCGACGTTCCCGCAAGTTTCAACGCCTGGACGTTAAGCCATCAGCGCCGCTGGAAACACTGGATGGTGCAGCCCGGCGCGCGTTACTGGTTCTGCAACCGTTTCGCCGGCCACTTTGTGGGATTCCATCTCCACGGCGGCCAATACAACATCGGCGGCCTCCACAACGACATCAAATTTCTCGGCACAGACTTCTCGAAGCTCCGCGATAGCCGTTATCAGGGCTGGTTTGCAGGAGGGGGAGTCAGCTACGGCTATGCCTGGATTCTCGGAAAGCACTGGAATCTCGAAGGGGAGATAGGATTCGGTTACTCCTACACCCGCTTCGACCGCTATCCCTGTACCCATTGCGGCGACAAAATCGAGAGTGACAAATCTCACAACTACGTAGGCCCTACAAAAGCCGCCATCAACATCGTCTATCTCTTTTAACCGCATTCCGTCATGAAGAAAATATATGTCGCCCTGTGCCTGCTCTCCGTTGCGGCCTCTGACCTCTGCGCCCAGCGCATCATAAACCGATCGTTGCCCGTAACGGCAATAGAGCTTTCACCCGCCGGCGAGCGGATGACGGTCGCAATGACCCTCGACGCCTCGCGTCTGAAAGCCTCGAAGGACCGCGAATTCTGGATAACCCCGACCCTCGTCGCCGCCAACGGTGCCGACTCAGTGGAGCTCGAGCCCGTGGTCATTTCCGGCCGCAACCTCTACTACGCCCACCTGCGCAACGATGATCTCGACGGCGCCGAAATGGTCCGCGCCGGCAAGAACGCCGTCGTCACCTACAGCGGTTCCGTGGCCCGGAAACCGTGGATGACTGACGCCACTCTGAAACTCAACTCGCGTCAGTGCGGATGCTGCTCCGCCGTCCTCTCCGAGTATTCCGACCCCGTGGCCCGTGTGCGTCGTGTGACCTACGAGCCCGTTTTCTCCTACGTCACCCCTCTCGACAGCGGCGTCAAGGAATTCAAGCTCGAAGGCTCGGCTTTCGTCAACTTCCCCGTGAACCGGACAGAGCTTTACCCCGACTATATGACCAACCCCGCCGAACTGCGCAAAATCACCGGCACCATCGACTCCGTGCGCGGCGACAAGGACATAACCATCACCTCCATATTCATCAAAGGTTTCGCCTCGCCCGAAGGTCCCTACGACAACAACGTCCGTCTGGCCAAGGGCCGAACGGCAACGCTGAAGCAATATGTGGAGAACCTCTATCATTTCGCTCCGGGATTCATCCGCACCGACTTCCTTCCCGAAGACTGGCCCGGGCTGAAAAAATATGTCGAAGGCTCTTCGCTCGCCAACCGCACTGCGATCCTGGCTATCATCGACTCGCCGCTCGAACCCGATGCCAAGGACGCGAAGCTCAAGGCGACCTATCCCGCCGACTATGACTTCCTTCTCCGCACCGTCTATCCTTCGCTGCGCCACTCCGACTACGTGATCAACTACAATGTCCGCAAATACACCTCGCTCGAGGAGATTCTCGCAGTGCTCCGCACAGCACCGCAGAAACTCTCGCCCGAGGAATTCTACCGCGCCGCCCAGAGCATGGAGGAAGGCAGCGAGGAATACAACGAGGTCTTCGAGACGGCCGTCCGCATGTATCCCGACAATAAGGTAGCCAATCTCAACGCGGCCAACTCCGCCATGCGCCGCGGAGAGTATGCCCGTGCGGCCCGCTATCTGTCGAAAGCCGGCGCCGGCGCCGATGTCGAGTATTCACTGGGCGTGCTTGCAGCGCTCCAAAAGGACTACGCCCTTGCCGAAAGCTATTTCCGCAAAGCCGCGACCCTCGGCTGCGACAAGGCTAAGGCGGCTCTTGACGAGATGGCCGAAATGAAGCGCTTTGCTGACGGCAAAATAGAATTGATTGAAAATTGAGAGATATAACAAGTATAAATAAACATTAAACAAATCAACACATGAAATTAATCAGAAAGAGTATTTTTGCTCTCGCGTCGGCACTGATGCTGACAGCTTGTAGCTCTGATGAGCCTTTCGTTGGTGACGATCCCAACGGCGGTTCTCAGGAAGGTGAAGGCGTCTATATGGGCCTGACCATCCAGATGCCGGGCACCGGCGGTTCACGCAGTGAAACAGTGTCTCCCGGCCAGAGCACCGACGGCAACGAAGTAGGCAAGGACTACGAAAACAATGTCAATGATGTCATCATTGTATTTGCCAATCCCGTTGACAATGGATTCATCACTGCAGGAACCGTAACTTCCGACAAACTGACTCCCATTACCTCTGCAAACGCCTATAAGACAGTTGCCAAAATTGACAAGACGCGCCTCAATACATACTATGAACAGACTACAAACCGCGTTGTGAACGTGTTCGTATTTTGTAATCCTACCGCTGCAATGCAGGCTAAATTTCCGACTCTTGGCCTCGGTGATACCGATTGGCTTAAGGATGTCACAACTGTTTCGGAGGATGTCAGGGAAATTAGCCAGAAAGATCACTTCCTTATGGCGAATGCTTCGTTGGCTCCTCGACAGCTGCCTGCAACTATCGCTGCATGGGATAATTATAAAACCGAGGCTACGGCTTTTGACCTCTCAGGCATGAACAATGGCGGAACCGCGCTCGAAGTTGACAACTCCGCTGCAAATCAGCAGAATCCCCGAGGTGCTGTCAAAGTAGAACGTGCTGCCGCTCGTTTCGACTTCAAGGATGGTTCGACCCTTGGCGATTATACCTATAATGTAGTGCTCAACTCAGCAAAGCAAACCCTCATTCAGGTACAGCTTACCAAAATGTCAATGGTGAATGTGTCTAAGTCATTCTATGATCTCCGTCGTGTTTCTGCTAATGGTCTGGATGCTAATGCGGCTATTTGCGGTAACGAAACTCCCTCTAACTATGTCGTTGGTCCGAATGCTGATGCATTCACTACCGCGCTTGGAAACAATTTCGGCCGATCTGTTGCTGATGATGGCACGGTATCCTACAGCTTTGCATTCGATACATATTATCATAATCCGTTCTTCCAGAACAATGGATATATGGACGGATCCAAGTGGAATACAATTGTTATTAATAATTACTTCAAAGATAGGGAGTCAGACGAGTGGAAGAATAAAGAATATATGATCTGGCGTTATGCTTCGGAGAATGTCATTCCCGCTACTCCGAGCAACCAGCAGAACGGTATCTCTACAGGCGTTGTGTTCAAAGGCAAGATGATTGGAACTACGGCGCTCCAAACCGGCAACGAGGAGCTTTACAATGCTCTCAATAATGTCAATGGTGCGATCACCGGTAATCCTGATACCGATCCTATTCTTTATACCTACAACGGAACTCTTTATTTCACTTGGCCTCAAGTACGTCAAGCCGCTATCGAGGCTTCTGTCTTGATGGAGAACGGAATACCCAAAAAAGATGAAAATGGCCAACTCACCGTTAATCGCTCAAATTCTCTGTATCTCGCAGTGTTTGGTAACGGTAAGATCGGCTCTTTTAAATGGGGCAACACCGACTATGAGGACGGCACCGATGCCGAGTGTGACGTAAACAGCGCAAATACCAAATGGAATGTTTGGAATTCCAACAAAAATGCGACAACTCTCAAAAACATGCGTGCAGCCGTCACCGGTGCAGGTTTCACAATCTATCAGAGCAGCAATGATGATGTTGATGGTCCCGGATATTATTGCTACTATTATTACTGGAACCGTCACAATGACAACGGTCAGGCCGGTATTATGGGCCCGATGGAATTTGCTGTTGTCCGCAACAATGTTTATAAGCTCGCCGTCACCGGCATCAAGCAGCTCGGACATCCCCGCATTCCCGAAAACGACCCTGACAAACCGAAACCCGACACCCCCGACGAATCCTCCGACATCTACATCACTGTCACCTGTCAGGTTCTTCCCTGGGTTGTCCGCGTCAACAACATAGAATTCTAATCAGCCTCTTCCCCCACCTGAGGGAGAGTCTGGAATGATTCAACTCCAAATCATTTCAATGAAAATTTTCAACCGAAATATCAGAAACCGGCTTCTCGGCGCTATCCTCGCGATAGCGCCGGGGCTGGCCGGCCTCTCATCGTGTAGCGGTGTCATTTACGATGATCTCGACCCGTGTCCCGAAGGGTTGCGTCTCCGTTTCATCTATGACTACAACATGGAGTTCGCCAACGCTTTCCCCTCGCAGGTACATTGCCTGACGCTTCTGGTCTATGACGAGCAGGGACGCTACGTGGAGACCCGCACCGTGACCGACCCGCAGCTTCTCTCCGACGAAAACTGGCGCATGGACGTGGATCTGCCCGAAGGCAAATACCGGTTGCTCGCCTACGGAGGAATGGCTTGCGATCAGGCTTCGTTCCATTTCATGAACGGGCCCTCCGAAGCCGACCCCATGCAATTGCTGCAGGTGGCAATGAACGACGACATCCTCAATAGCCCCACCGGCAAGCAGCTCCATCATCTGTTTTATGGAGCGCTCGACGTGGAGGTCAAGGAAGCGGCGATGGCCTATCAGGAATACACGCTCCCCATGATGAAGGACACCAACAACATCCGCATTCTTCTCCAGAACGTCAACGGAACTCCGGTCAATGACCGCGACTACACGTTTGAAATCACTGACGACAACACTCTTCTCGACTGGCAGAACCTTCCGGTGGCTAACGGCACGTTCACTTATCTGCCCTGGACCCAGGGACAGGTCAACGGCGGCGAAGTTCCCGGCGGCGACCGCTCGGTGCTTGCATTCGCCGAGTTCAGCACATCGCGCCTGATGGCCCGCTCCGATGCGCGCCTGACTATAAAGCGCCGCTCCGACGGCCACGAAGTTCTCTCCATTCCGCTGATAACATATCTGCAGCTGCTCCGCAGCCAGGAATTCGCCGACATGGCTCCTCAGGAATTCCTTGACCGCGAAAGCCGCTGGAACCTGATCCTCTTCCTCAACGAGGGCAACTGGATCACCACCTGGATAGTCATCAACGGATGGGTTGTCCGTATCAACAACATCGAAGGCCTATAACCATGTCATTAAAGGCACTATACGTTAATCTGATCATTTTCGCCGCGACATTGCCGCTTCTGGCGTCATGCTCGTCCGACGCTTCGGTACTTCCTGCCGACAACCCTTCGGACGTATATCTCACTCTTGAGATAAGCGTGACGGAACCGGCATCTGAATCTCGTTCACGCGCCGAAGGCGATCTCACATACTTCAAACTGCCGGAGCTTGAATGTGAGAAACTTCACACTTTGCGCGTCATAATTCTCAATGCCTCAGACAACAAAGTAGAATCAAACCGAATGGTTACCGTTGATTCCGACGGCTCGATCATCAACGACAATCTGACCTTCAAGACCAAGCCGGGACAAAAACGCATTCTGCTCTTCGGAAACGAATCGACGTTGGCTTCCGAAACAATCGATTTACTGAACAATGCTACAGCCGGCGCCACGATGGATATGGACGCCGTGAACAGTCTGCTGATGGTTCGAACCGGTGACAACGCGCTTTATAATTGGGAAAATAGAGAAGATGACACTGAGACAGGCCGGCTCTCCGTGCCGATGACGGAGTCGTGGAACGTGACTGTAGATGAACTCAATGCCGAAGGCGATAACCGTTACCAGACAGCCGATCTCTTCATAACCCGCGCAGTCACTAAATTTTCATTCACTATCACCAAAAGCGACGATATCACCGACGGAGAGAACTACAGCCTCGAAAACCACGAAATAAGATCTTTTACAATTGACCGCATCGGATTCCAACAGTATCTGATGCCGCGGGCCGTCTATGATCCCGTCAAAGGCGAGCCGAGCAATTATGAATACAACGGACGCTATATCACCTCTTTCAGCGTCCCTTCGGATTCTCCTCAACCTGCGTCGTTTACATTCACTCCTGACACACCGATGGATGTTGACGCTCTTGAAAAAGGCAAGACTTTCATGTATGCCCCATTGATTTATCTGCCTGAGACTCCGGGCCAGGAATTTCACTGCTCACTGACCGTCTTTGACAAAATTTCTCAGCAGGAAACCACTCTTCCTCTCTCTCAGAAACTTCCCAATCTGCCCTCTCTTCCCCGAAACACCCACGTCTTGGTCAACATTCTGCTCACCCCCAGCGAACTGAAATGCACGGTCGATGTGGTTCCTTACACTTCCGTCAAACTGAATCCGACATTCGGCTTTGACGAACTTCTACCTCGTCCTCCCGCTGAACCGGGCGAAGTGCCGCCATGGCTCGTCATAGACCCGGACGATCCGGAAAATGATTTTTGATAAAATCCTGAAATCCGAATGATATTTTCTTGATATGAAGAAAACACTATATATATTTCTGTCTCTGATATTTTTTCTGTCAGTCAGTTCATGTACCGACGATTTCCCTCTCGGCGACTATGAGATCGGCGAGGGAGAAGCCGTGCTCTCCGCTACGGTCAATTTCCATCCGCTCGTGGGAACCAAGGTTGACACTGGTCAAGGTGGTCGTGCAGCCGCCGGCGACGCTTTGAATGATATCGACAACATCACAGTCTTCGTCTATAAAGAAGACGGTCATCTTTTCGACATTTACAACGGTGCTGATCTCATTGATCTGAAAACGATGCGAAAAGATACGGAGGGCGCCAATACGGACATGCCTTCCGATGCCGGAGAGAAAGCCGAGGAAACAACCTCGCGGGCCACATTCACCCTGAAGGGAATTCCTTTCGGTAAATATAATATCTATGTGACCGCCAACATTCCTTTCGATAAAAAGCAGGCCAAGATAGATTTCGAAAATGTAAAGGATCTGAAAAAATACACTGTCGAATGGAATGAGAAAAACATAGCAGCCAATGATCAGATGTTCGGCTATTTCTCAGAAACCGGTGAGAGCGACGGTTTTGACGCTTATCCGGTTGTGGTGAACAAGAAACAGATGGAGATCCATGCCTGGATTAAGAGGGCGGCTTCGAAGGTTACAGTGGTGTTTGACGGTTCAGGACTCCATAACGGGGTCTTCATCTATGTAAAGGATGTGAGAATCAAGGACATTCCGAAATATTGCAGGATTGGTGAGGATAATTGGGTCTGGACAGAAAAAGGCGGTCAGGATTCCCTGATAACCGAGGGAGACGTGATTTATTATAATACAGACGGCTTGACAGAAACTGACCCGGGTGAGGATTATCTGAAATGGCTTCAGATAAATAAAGGAAACGGTCTGCACGGGGCGGTTTCAAAAGATCCTGAAACCGGAGTGGTCACTGAACATTCCGAGTATGACAAGGCGCTCTATTTCTATGAAAACATTCAAGGCAATTATCCCGGCCAGAAAGAATATTGCAAACATCAGGACTGGGACAAGGTAGGCTATATGCCTAAACCCGGTGAAGATGACTATAAAGACAATATACCCTACGGCACATATATAGAGGTTGAAGCATATTATGTTTCGGAAAATCCTGAAAACGTGTCGCATGGTAAAATCATCTACCGTTTCATGCTCGGGCAGGATGTGGACTACAACTACAATGCAATCCGCAACCACCACTACAAACTGACTCTCGGCTTCAAAGGCTGGGCCAATCAGCCCGACTGGCACATCGCCTATATTGAACCTCCCCGTACAATTTTCACTGATCCGACCTACTACATTTCATATATGTATAACCAGAAAGCCATCTTCCCTATCCGTATCCTCGGCGACGTTCAGTCTTTGGAAGTGGAAATCGTTGAGAATAATTGGGGCCCATACGATCCGAATTCTCCCGGCAATGTCCCTCCGGCTGAAGTAGGAACCGGTGTGATGGACTTCAAATGGAATAGTAAATTGTACTATAATGAAGGAAAGGAAAATGTGACTAATGCGCTCTCTTATTCAGGAAATGTTCAAACGCAAGGATATTACTATGGTCTTCAAAGACCGTATAACAAAGATGGAACAGCACAGACAAGCTTCACGGAGGCTCAGATTGCGAAAGGTGCTCCTCGCTATGTGACTCCTATATGGGCAGGTTTTCTTGCATTAAATGTCCCGGACCAGCTGGAAGCTACATTGTATCCTAATGATGATTTCGCTAATAGTTACGCTAAACTGAAGACATATTTTTATACTCAAAAACAGAACACTCGTTCCTTTACTAAGGCGGACTTAACTTTTACTGGGGGACAGACTGAGAAAACTGTCGGTTCGGGTAACAATGTCTGTAAAATTACAAAAGCTCCGGACGGTTCCATTACCGTGCATTTCCCCATGTGGACACGTCCCAAGTCAATGCTTGGCGGTTCCGGGTTTACAGGAAACAATCCCTATGATACATATCAGCGCAAGGCTATAGTTAGAATCAAAGCGACATATCCTGAGAGAGATGGTAAGAAAACTGAAATTGAAAAGTTCCGTCCGGTCTTTCAGGTGCGCCGAATTGTGAATCCAAAGGCCATTTGGCGTAAATGGGATGACACTCAGGATTTTTATGTGAAGCTTGTGAGACGTGAAGGCGCTTCGGATAACGAGTTTAAAACGTTTGATTCGGAAGGAGAATGGAAGGCTTATGTGAAAACAGATCCTTCGGGCCTCGTAACGCTTGATGGTGGAAATCGAACTGAAGGAAATGCTATAATCGGAAACACCGGTACTCCTATTGAGTTCACTGTAAAATTCAATGGTACCACAGGAAATTCAATGTTGTCACGTTGTGCCATTGTGGAGGTCGAGTATCATGGTTTCACCTGTTATCACTCCATTTTTGTGCGGCAGGGATATAACTATTCTCTTAACGTTGCCGGCGATGGTGTGAGATGGAGCAGTTATGCCTTGTATAAATCTAAAGAGCCCCTTCCCGCTTTTGGTACCGAATGGAATGAGAATGATAAGAATTATCTTGAGGCAGAACTGACGGCCAATCCGCTTTCATTGGGTACTCTGTTCCGTCGTGGAAATTATAATGGCGTTCTCATAAGAAACAACCTGACCTATGGGGTAGGCGTAGAACCTGGAGTTGACGGCCAGTTCGAAATGGCAACTGGTTCCAAACTCGCTTGGAAAGAGATTGAAGGATACCCGTTTACAACAAATACATCATACGACAATGTGTGGGGAAAGAATTCTTTCGGAGACACTACTCCTCAGGAAACTTTCAGATGGGGTCGCTTTAAGATAAACGTTCTTGGCACCACACGCTATTACCGTGTTCCGACCCTGCAGGAGTATGAAAGTCTTCGTTCGAAATGCGATTTCGGTATCGGTGTGATGTACGGCGACGATGCGATTACCACCGCGCTCACCGTTGATGAAGCGTATGGATTCGAAGATTTTGATAATGACGGTAAGGACAATAAACTCGGAGGGGGTTCATCACGAGGTATGCGTGGTGTGATTGTTTATAACCCATTGAATGCCAATCAGGTCTTTTTCCCGGTCGGAGCCAGAGGTGTAGGCCGACGTACAATGGATGGTGAATTCAATAATACTGCAACGAATTATAAAAGGTTCGGTGTCCTGAGATATTCGCGAGTGGAACAACCTTTTGATATGAGTAATCCTCGTGACCAATACCGTCCCATTCCTTATAATACGGCTGCTTCGCCGGGCGCATTGTATTGGTTTAATAAGGTTGTAGATAATTCGGCTTCTTGGGACTGCAACTATTTTGACATGAACTTCCAGAATTTCGGTGTCAGGGTTGGTTTTCAGCCTCAGTACACAGATAATGAAGTAACATTGAAGCGCGGGCAGACTATAGCTGATTATAACAAAACACATGGAGGTGATGCATTGCCTATAAAGCTCGTACTTGACGAATCGGCTTCCTCAAATTGACGAAATAAAGTTTGGTAAAATCGTGGCGCGGGGATTTCCGTTATGGATTTTCCGCGCCGCTATTCTTGAAGAGGGGTCTGACAAGTCGGACTGAGTCTGACCGGTCGGAGGAATCGGAGGCGATGAAAAAGTTGGCGGGGAGGGGCGGCGTTTTTGGAATGTCGGGAGTTTTTCGTATATTTGACCAAATTATCAAAACTAAAAATCAAGAGGTTATGACTGCAGAGCCGTTTCTTCAGCCGAGAGGGGGTTACCGGAAGCTGAGGGTTTATAAAACAACCGAGATAATCTATGACATAACCTTTTATTTCACGTCGCGCTATCTGAAGATGTCGGACCGGACCATCGACCAGATGGTTCAGGCGGCGCGGTCGGGCAAACAGAATATCGCGGAGGGTAGCAAGGCTTCGATGACTTCGACCGAAACGGAGCTGAAGCTGACAAACGTGGCCAAGGCGAGTCTGGAAGAGCTGCTGATTGACTATGAGGATTATCTGCGCGTCAGAAACATGGAGCAATGGGGAATGGATCATCCGCGCATGGAGCGGCTCAGAAGTTTCTGCAGCGGGGAGAGTTTCAGCGCCACGTATCGCGACATTGTTCCGCGGCTGAATCAGGAGGAGATATGCAATCTTGCCATCACGCTCATAAACCAGGCCATCTACCTGCTCAAGCGGATGCTGGAGCGGCAGCAGGAGATGTTTGTAGAGCGCGGGGGCGTGCGCGAGCAGATGAGCCGTGCGCGCATCGCCTATCGGCGCGGCAGTGCAGGCGCGGCGCGGTCAGACAAGTCAGACAAGGTCTGACCGGGTCGGAGAGCTATTGAGCGGTCAAAGGAACTCAGCCAATGAATCAATCATGAAGAGGGGAATATTTGTGAGCCTGTCCTGCTCCTTATATCCAAGCAGAGAGAAGCGAAGCCCTTTCCTATCAGGATTTTCATTCAGAAAACGAGTGAGGGATTTTCCGCGTACATTGGTAGAGGCTTTTACTTCGATGGGATATACTTCTTCTCCCGACTGAATTATAAAATCAAGTTCGGCCGGAGTACGATCGTTGCTCCAATAATATAAATTCATTCCGACAGCTGACAGTTGCTGGGCAACATATTCTTCCGTCAGCATTCCCTTATACTCGGTCAGACTGTCATTGCCCCCCAGAATTATGGTTGCAGGTACATCGGCCATGCAACACAACAATCCGACATCGATAAAAAACAGTTTGAACGAGGTGATGTCCTCATAAAATCTAAGGGGAACGGCCACTTTATTTACGCGGATGGCTTTATAAATGAGCCCGGCATCCGCAAGCCACTGTATTGCCATCTCGAAATCCGCGGCCCGTGCTCCTCTTTTGGCTGCTCCATAGATGAACCGTTTGTTTTCTCTGGCAAGCTGAGAAGGCAGCGAGGCCAAAACCTGTCCGATTCTGACCGATTCTGTTTTGGAGGTGTGTTTGGATATGTCGCGCCGATATGCGTCAAGGATGGCGCTTTGAAGCGATCTGGTTTCGTTGAGATCGTTTTTATCGGCAAAAGCTTTAACCACTTCGGGCATACCTCCCACAAAATAGTACTGAAAAAGATATTCTTTAAGTTTTGTGGAGAATGCTTCAATCAAGGCATAGTCTTTACGCGCCATTATTTCACAAAAGGCATTTTGTCCCATGGCGCTGAGAAATTCATCAAAGTCCATGGGATAGATATGTAGCAAATCCACTTTGCCGACCGGAAACGATTCGGCATGCGACAGGGTCACTCCCAACAGAGATCCGGCTGCCATAACGTGGTATTCCGGGGCATTTTCACAGAAATATTTCAGACTGTGAAGGGCTCGCGGAGTCTCCTGTATTTCATCAAGTATTATGAGCGTTTTTCCACGTTCTATTCTCTGTCCGGTTATCGCCTGAAATCCAAGAATCAGCCGAGCAATATCATAGTCGTTTATGAAAAGTTCTTTTGTCAGGGGCTCGTTGTCACAATTGATATAAGCTACATTCTCATATTCATTTGCCCCGAATTCACGCATGAGCCATGTTTTTCCGACTTGGCGTGCGCCCAGAAGAAGAAGCGGCTTGCGGGTGGCGGAATTTTTCCATTCGAGGAGTTTTTTATATGCTTTTCTTTTCATCGCAGGGTAAGCTGTTGATATTCTGCAAAAATACATAAATTCGATGATTGAATCAAGTAAAAAACGCACAAATTCGATGATTTGATTCAAAAAAACAACACAAATTCGATGATAGAGAGCTCCGGCGCGGTCAAACAAGTCAGACAAGGTCTGACCGGTCGGAGGGGTCGGAGGATTTTATCGGGGGAGGGAAAGAGTGCGCCGGACCTGCAGAGGGGCGGGACCGGCGCGGAGGTTAAGGATATGTGTAAACCTATTGGATAAACTGTGTGTCAGGGGGGAAGGGCGTGGGCCTATCGGATGAAGAGGAGTTCGCGATATTTGGGGAGAGGCCACATCTCGTTGTCAACCATGAGTTCGAGGCGGTCGATGTGGTCGCGGATGGTGTCCATGCGAGGCACGACGTTGTCGTGGTAGGCGATGGCTTTTTCGCGTTCGCTGGCAATGCGGTTGGCCACGCGGCGCGCGTCAACCATCGCTTCGACCTCTTCCTTGATCGCGCGGCAGTGGCGTGAGATTTCCTCTATCGTCTCCATCTCGGTCGAGGACATGACGGCTGCCTTGTCGGCGGGGAAGATGGCTTTGATTTTCGAGACGTTGTCGAGAAGCACCGACTGGTAGCGTATGGCCACGGGCATGACGTGGTTGATGGCAAGGTCGCCGAGCACGCGGGCCTCGATCTGGACTTTCTTCGTGTACATCTCCCACTTCACCTCGTTGCGTGCTTTGAGCTCGACTTCGGAGAACACTCCGGCGTCGCGGAACATCCTGATCGATTCGGGGCGGAGGTAGGCGTCGTAGATGACGGGGACGGAGGTCTCGCAGTCGAGGCCGCGGCGCGCGGCTTCGGCTTTCCATTCGTCGGAATATCCGTTGCCGTCGAAGTGGATCGGTTTTGAGACGCGGATCAGCTCGCGGATCTCTTCGAGAAGGGCGTCGCGGAGCGATTCGCCCGATTCCATGCGGGCGTCAACTTTGTTTTTGAAGTCGATGAGCTGTTCGGCCACGGCGGAGTTGAGGGCAATCATCGCGGAGGCGCAGTTGGCCGACGATCCGACGGCGCGGAACTCGAAGCGGTTGCCGGTGAAGGCGAATGGCGAGGTGCGGTTGCGGTCGGTGTTGTCAAGCATGATTTCGGGAATCTGCGAGACGTTCAGCCGCAGACCCTCGCGGTTGTTGAGATCGGAGAGTTCGCTGTTGGAGGTCGATTCGATGCGCTCGAGAATGTCGGAGAGCTGCGAACCGGTGAATATGGAGATGATTGCGGGGGGAGCTTCGTTGGCGCCGAGACGGTGGGCGTTAGTGGCGGATGCGATGGAAGCCTTGAGCAGGCCGTTGTGGCGGTGGACGGCAGCCATCACGTTGACCACGAAGGTGATGAACTGCAGGTTCTGTTTGGGTGTCTTGCCGGGGGCGAAGAGAAGGACACCGCGGTCAGTTCCGAGGCTCCAGTTGTTGTGTTTGCCCGAGCCGTTGATTCCTGCAAACGGCTTCTCATGGAGGAGGACGCGGAAATGATGGCGGTTGGCAACCTCGGTGATGAGGCTCATCAGCAGGAGGTTGTGGTCGTTGGCGAGGTTGGTTTCCTCGAAGATGGGGGCAAGTTCGAACTGATTGGGGGCAACCTCGTTGTGGCGCGTCTTGGCGGGAATGCCGAGGCGGTGACATTCGATCTCGAGGTCGAGCATGAAAGCTTCGACGCGCGACGGGATGGCTCCGAAGTAGTGGTCCTCAAGCTGCTGGTTCTTGGCCGATTCGTGGCCCATGAGGGTGCGTCCGGTCATCATCAGGTCGGGACGTGCGCTGTAGAGCGACTCATCGACCAGAAAATATTCCTGTTCCCATCCGAGATATGACTTGACATGGCGCACCTCGGGATCGAAGTAGCGCGCCACGGCCGTCGCGGCACGGTCAACGCTGTTGAGCGCGCGCAGCAGAGGGGTCTTGTAGTCGAGCGACTCGCCGGTATAGGAGATGAAAATCGTGGGGATACAAAGTGTGTTGCCCATGATGAATGCCGGGGAGGATATGTCCCAGGCGGAATATCCGCGGGCCTCGAATGTGTTTCGTATGCCGCCGTTGGGGAAGCTCGAGGCGTCAGGCTCCTGCTGGACGAGGAGCTTGCCGTTGAATTCCTCTATGACGCCGCCTTTGCCGTCGTGCTCGATGAATCCGTCATGTTTCTCGGCGGTTGTTTCGGTCAGCGGCTGGAACCAGTGGGTGTAGTGGCGTGCGCCCATGTCGATGGCCCACTGTTTCATTCCCTGGGCAACCGATTCGGCCACTTCGCGCGACAGAGCCTCCTTGTTGTCGATTGCGTTGATGAGGGCCTTGAAGGTGTCGGCCGGCAGGTATTCAAACATTCTCTGACGGTTGAACACGTATTTGCCGTAATATTCCTGCGGGCGTTCAGCGGGAATGCTGACGGGGTCGGCCTTGCGGTTGAAAGCTTCATCGACCACTTTGAATCTTAACTGTGACATACGTTGATTGGATGGGGGGGATGGTTTTTTGTATATTGTTTGATACTATGTGTCTCAGAGCTGACCGAGCCGTGCAATGGCCGCGGCCGTAGCCTCGTGGGTGGAGAACGCGGTCAGGCGCAGATAGCCTTCGCCCGAGGGGCCGAAGCCAGAACCGGGAGTGCCCACCACGTTGCATTTGTGGAGAAGCTGCTCGAAGAATTCCCACGACGAGAGGCCTCCGGGGGTGCGCACCCATATATATGGCGAGTTGATTCCTCCAAACGCCTGCAGCCCGATCGAGGCAAGACCTTCGCGCAGCATGCGGGCGTTCTCCATGTAATAGGCTATGGTCTCGCGGACCTGGCGCCGGCCCTCGGGAGTGTAGAGGGCTTCGGCGGCGCGCTGAATCACGTAGCTGGCGCCGTTGAACTTGGTTGACTGGCGCCGCAGCCAGAGATGGTGGAGGCTGACGGTGTGGCCTTTGCTGTCGGTTCCGTTCAGGGCGCGCGGCACTATGGTGTAGCCGCAGCGCAGGCCTGTGAATCCGGCAGTCTTCGAGAAACTGCGGAATTCTATGGCACACTTTTCGGCGCCGGGAATCTCATAGATCGAGCGCGGAATGTCGGGCTCGCTGACGTAGGCCTCGTAGGCGGCGTCGAAAAGCAGCAGGGCGTTATGGCTCAGGGCATATTCGACCCAAGGGCGGAGCTGGGCGCGGGTGAGCGCGGTTCCGGTCGGATTGTTGGGGAAACAGAGATAGATGACGTCGGGGTCGGTGACGGGCAGGGGCGGACAGAAGCCGTTTTCAGCCGTGCACGGCAGATATTCGAGGCGGCTCCATCGGCCGTCGGGCAGGGGAGTGCCAGCGCGGCCGGCCATCACGTTCGTATCGACATAGACGGGATATACGGGATCGGTCACGGCTACGCGGCAGTCAGGCGAAAGGATGTCGCCGATGTTACCGGTGTCGCTTTTGGCTCCGTCGCTGATGAAAATCTCGTCGGGCGAGATATCGATGCCTCTTTCCAGATAATCGTGGACGGCGATGGCTTTGCGGAGAAATTCATAGCCTTGTTCAGGTCCGTAGCCGTGGAAAGTATCGGCATGGCTCTCGTCGGAGGCAGCGCGGCGCAAGGCTTCGACTGCGGCTGGACAGACGGGACGTGTCACATCGCCAATGCCCATCCTGATTATGTCGGCATCGGGATGCTCACGGCGGTAGTCCGACACTTTCTTTGCTATATCCGAAAAGAGGTAGGAGGGAGAGAGAAGCGTGAAATTGTCGTTGACTTTTATCATATCGTTCAGAATTTTTATCGGGTTCGCTTGTCGGGGCGGAAGTAGCGCCCTTCGAAGACTGTTGTTGCGGGGCCCGTCATGGTGACTTCGCCGGAGGACCCAACGGCTATGTCGAGAGAGCCGCCGAGAAGTCTCACCGTGACCGGCGAGGAGCAGCGGCCTGTCAGTATGGCGGCGAAGGCAGTGGCGCAGGCACCGGTGCCGCAGGCCATCGTTTCGCCCGAGCCGCGTTCCCAGACGCGCATGGTTATGTCATGGGGCGACGTGACGACAGCGAATTCGATGTTGGCGCGTTCCGGCCAGACGGGATTCATTTCGAGTTCGCGCCCGAGACCGTGCACATCGGTCGTGTCCGGCGAATCAACAAAGACCACGCCGTGGGGATTTCCCATGGAGACGGCCGTCAGTCTGAGGGGCCCTTTGGATGTCGCGATTTCCGCGTCGATCATTTCTTCGGAGGGAAGCACATCGGCTACGGTCGCCGCCCGGCCCATATCGACCGAGACTGTATCGACCTTTCCGTCGTCGCCGAGATGAAGCTCCAGATGTTTTATGCCCGAGAGCGTGTCTATGTCAAGGGAGGTCTTGTCGGTCAGCCCGCGGTCACGGACATATTTCCCCACGCAACGGATGCCGTTGCCACACATGCGGGCCTCCGAGCCGTCGGCATTGAAGATGCGCATCATGAAATCGGCCTTTTCCGAAGGAAGAATGAGGATAATACCGTCGGAACCCACAGCGAAATGCTGCAGGCTCATTTCCCGGGAGAGGTCGGCGATGTCAGAGGGAGTTTCAGCGGGGCAATAGATATAAATGTAATCATTGCCAAGACCATGCATCTTTGTGAACAAGATTTCTTCCATTGTTGCAGGATGTCTGTCTCTTCCGCGACGTTAATTTTTTGATGGCGCAAAATTACAATTTTTGCGCGAAACGCCAATAGCTATGTCAGAATTTTTTTTGTTAAATTTTTCAACTGAGAATCCTGAGGAAGAATGTGGCGATCTCCACATATATTATAATACCGACGAGGTCGTTGCTGATCTGAATGAAGGGTCCGGTGGCGAGGGCCGGGTTTATATGCAGCTTCTCGAGCGTCATCGGAACAAGAGTGCCCAGAATCGATGCGAACATGACGACGCAGAACAGCGACGTGGCCACGCTTATAGTGACAGCGAATTCTCCGGGAAGCATGATCAGGTTATAGACGAATATGACGGCGGTCAGCACAGTGGCGTTAAGCAGACCTATGACCACCTCTTTCCATATCTGACGCGTGAATTCCCTGACATCAAGCGAACCGTTGGCAAGACCCTGCACGACGATGGCCGATGCCTGGACGCCGACATTTCCTCCCGTGCCGCCGATAACCGGAATGAAGAGCGCCAGCGCTGTGACGGCCGCCAGCTGGTCCTCGAAGCCGGTGAGGATGAGCGATGCGAGAATACCAGAAAGGATTCCGATCAGAAGCCATGGAATGCGTGCCTTTGTCTGGGCGAACACGGAGTCGTCGGCATCGACGTCGCTCGAGATACCTGATGCGAGCTGATAGTCTCGTTCCTGCGATTCGCGGACCTGGTCCATGACGTCGTCGAAGGTTATGCGCCCGAGCAAACGTCCTATGGAATCGACAACCGGCATTGCCACAAGGTCATACTTCTCGAAATCGAGCGCCACCTCGTCGATCGGCGTGTCGGCTTTCACGGAAACAGGGTCTTCCTCCATCACGCGCTTGACCTTCGACACTGAAGGATCAGTAATAAGCTTCTTCAGCGGGAGTATGCCCCGGAGCTTGTTGTCGTCATCGACCACATACACATTATATATCTCGTCCATGTCCGAAGCCTGCATACGCATCTCCTTGATGCACTCCGGCATGCTCCAGTTTTCGTTCACGACGATCATCTCCGTGCCCATCAGACCGCCGGCGGTGTCCTCGTCATATTTCAGAAGGTCGATGATGTCACCGGCCTGTTCGACGTCGTCGATGTGCGAAAGGATCTCGTCGCGGTCCTCCTCGTCGAGTTCCTGGATGAGGTCAACGGCGTCGTCCACGTCGAGGTGGTCGATGAACTGCTTGGCGATGTCCTCCGCGTCCATGTTGGAGAGGAGCTTCCGGCGGTCTTCCTCGTCGAGTTCCATGACCACGTCGGCGGCCGTTTCCTCGTCGAGCAGCTTGTAGAGGAATTCCGCTTCCTCCAGATCGAGGTCCTGATACAGTTCGGCTATGTCGGCCGGGTGTAGGTCGGCAAGTTCGCGGCGTGCGCTTTCCTCATCGCCGGCGGCGATGATCGAACGCAGATTCTGGATATATTCGTCGGTGAATTCTTTCATTCTTCGCGCAGTCTTGTGATGAGGTTTGTAAGTTCTATGAAGTCCCCGACAGAAAGCTGTTCGGGACGGAGCGCCATCAGGTCGCTGTCGGGCATCGGAGCGCCGGCGGGGATAAGTCCCCGTATGGAATTGCGCAGGGTTTTGCGCCGCTGGCCGAAGGAGGTCTTAACGACAGTGCGGAAAAGCTTTTCGTCACATCCCAGAGCGGTCACATCGTTGCGTGTCATTCTGATTACGCCGCTTTTCACTTTAGGAGGCGGATTGAACACGTTTTCACTTACTGTGAAAAGATATTCCACGTCATACCACGTCTGAAGCAGCACGCTCAGGATTCCGCGCGCTTTTGTTCCCGGTCGAGCGGCGAGACGTTCGGCCACTTCGCGCTGCAACATTCCGGAGCAGCACACGATGCGGTCTTTGTAGTTCAGAACATGGAAAAAAATCTGCGAGGAGATGTTGTAGGGGTAGTTCCCTATCACGCAGAAAGGCCCCGTGCCCGGTTCGGTCTCGTCAAGATCCATCTGCAGGAAATCGCCTTCGAGTATCCGGCCTTCCCGGTCGAGGACCGGAAATTCGCGGCGCAGGTAGGCTATGCTTTCAGTGTCGATCTCGGCAACCTTTACGTCGTGGCCCTCTTCGAGAAGAAATCGGGTCAGCACACCCATTCCCGGACCTACTTCAATGACCGGCAGTCCGCGGTAATCGTCAAGCGTTGCCGCAATGCGTCGGGCTATCGACAGATCGGTCAGGAAATGTTGGCCAAGGGCTTTCTTCGGGCGTACTTTCTGCATCTTTTCTATATTTTAATATGTTCTGATTTGGCAAAGTTATTGAATCAGCGCTACAAAATTATAACAATATTTTTACAATCCTGCAATCGGTTGGCTCTTTTGGCAGCTTATTTTTAAATTTGTAGGTCGAATTCAATATTGAACTGATTTAAACTTATTGCAAATGGTAAAGCCGAAGGTTTCCGTCAGTTCTGAATTAACATTTTGAAATAAGTTTAAAACAGTTCATTATATCATCATTTCAATGAAACGTTTCTATTTTGTTTCTGTCTTTTTAACAGTGTGTGTCGCCATGGCTTATGCCTGGGGACAGAAGGGACACGATGCGATTGCGAAAATAGCCGAGCGCCATCTGACCCCGACCGCCAAGTCGGCCATCGATTCCATTCTCGACGGGCGGTCTATCATCTATTGGGCCAACTGGCTTGACAACGCGAGTCACACTCCGGAATATGCCTATACCAAGACCTGGCATTACAAGAATGTTGACGAAGGAGTACGCTATGAGGAAGCCCCGGCCAATCCGTCGGGCGATGTCGTGACGGCAATGCGCGCGCAGATCGAGAAACTGTCTGATCCCTCCGTCAACAAAGAGGATGCGGCTCTGGCTCTAAAGATACTCGTGCACATCACCGGCGACCTCCATCAGCCGATGCACATGGGCCATGCTACCGATCTGGGGGCAAACCGTGTCGGCGTCAAGTTTTTCGGCCGTGACACCAATCTGCATTCTGTCTGGGATTCAAGCATTCTGGAAGGCGGACATAAATGGAGCTACAGCGAGTGGGCCGAGATTCTTGACATTCTGCCTGAAGAGGATGTTTCGGCAGTGGCCGACGGTTCTTTCGACGACTGGGCCAAGGAAACACTCAACATAGCTACGGTCATCTACCGCGAAATGCCTGCAGGAAGCAAAATCAGCTACAACGAGGTGGCCGACTGGACTCCGACGGTGGAGCAGCAGCTTCTGCGCGGTGGCCTTCGCCTGGCCCGTATCCTCAATTCTCTTTTCGACCCTTCGATGAAGCAGAACGCACCTTACGTTCCGGTGCAGTGAACCATAGACGCGACATGATATTGAAAAGGCCGTTTTAAACGGCCTTTTTTATAGCCGGTTGGATATTTTGGGGGAATATTTGTGAAAATATCCATTAAAATCAGGGCTAGCGCATGAGATTTAGCAAAAATTCAGTCAAAAACTTGGATATTTAT
>OFFJ01000783.1_pt1 | contig 25358 bp, 31 predicted proteins | sample 1521261 | NCBI WGS metagenome assembly OFFJ01 (sample SAMEA3504122, study PRJEB24116) | mouse gut metagenome | biome: mouse gut; feature: mouse-associated habitat; material: faeces | place: Denmark | collected 2011 | reverse complement strand
TCGTAGCAGTAGCCGATGGAAACCAGCTTGCCGGTCTCGTCATAGAGGTTGTAGGCGTCGGTGTTCAGCTCGGCCTCGATGGCGGTGCCCTTCAGATCCAGGGCGTAGTCCTTCCAGTCCTTCACGCCGGCGGTGTTGCCGATGACGAACAGGGTGGGGGCCTCGGTCTTGTCCATCTCGGCGATGAGGGTCTGGCTGTAGGTGCCGGCGGCGGCGGTGACCACCTGGACGGGCACGCCGGTCTTCTCGGTGTAGGTGCGGGCCAGCTCCTGGGCGGTGCCGTCCAGCTCAGGCTTGAAGTTCAGCCAGTAGACGCGGCCCTCCCCGGCGGGGGGGTTATCCTCGGGCTTCTTGGTCTCCTCGGTGCCGGACTTGGTTTCTTCGGGCGGGTTGGTGTTTTCGGCGTTGGGCTTGCTGGTGCAGCCAGCAAGCAGCATGGTCATGACCATGCTGAGAGCCAATACCAGCGCAAAGAGCTTCTTTGTCATCTTCATTTCCTCCTAAAAGATTAGTACCGGAGGGTGGAAAGGTTTCCGGTAAGGTTACCGGGAACGTTTCCAGCTCCTTGTGCCCTATCATACCCGTTTTCTCCCCGTTTGGCAAGAGAATCTTTTCCAATTCACGCAAGTTTAGAGGAATCACAAAAAAATCATGCCTGGCTTTGTGGAAAATCACCATAGTCCGGGGGAGGGGGCAAGTCCGGGCTTGCGTTATCTGGCAGGATTTGCTATACTGGGCTTCCGGTTCATAGGCCGGAAATTTTATGCAGGAGGGGATTTTCATGTCTAAATACGCAGGCACCCAGACCGAGAAAAATCTGATGGCGGCCTTCGCCGGGGAGTCCGAGGCCCGGAACAAGTACACCTACTTCGCGTCCAAGGCCAAGAAGGAGGGCTTCGAGCAGATCGCGGCCCTGTTCCTCAAGACGGCGGATAACGAGAAGGAGCACGCCAAGCTGTGGTTCAAGGAGCTGGACGGCATCGGCTCCACCGCCGAGAACCTGGCCGCCGCCGCGGCGGGGGAGAACTACGAGTGGACGGATATGTACGAGGGCTTCGCCAGGACCGCCGAGGCGGAGGGCTTCCCCGAGCTGGCCTCCAGGTTCCGCCTGGTGGCCGCCATCGAGAAGCACCACGAGGAGCGGTACCGCGCCCTGCTGAAGAACGTGGAGCTGGCGGAGGTGTTCGCCAAGAGCGAGGTGAAGGTGTGGGAGTGCCGCAACTGCGGGCACATCGTGGTGGGGGAGAAGGCCCCCGAGGTCTGCCCCACCTGCAGCCATCCCCAGGCGTATTTCGAGGTTCACGCGGAGAACTACTGATAATTCAAACGTACACAGCCCCGCGCCCGCGTATGTTTTCCAGCGTTTGGGGCATACTGGGGCCGAGGTGAAGCACCGATGGACATGAATAACCAGGAATATAACCATTATGTGAGCAGCCGGGCGGATCCCTCCCCCCTGTGGCGGGATCTGCTGTGGGCCTTCTGCGTGGGGGGCGGCATCTGCGCCGGGGGCCAGGGGCTGATGACCCTCTACCAGTCCCTGGGGGCGGACAAGGAGGCGGCGGGGACGTGGGTGTCCGTCACCCTGATCTTCCTGGCCTCCCTGCTGACGGGGCTGGGGGTGTTCGACAATATCGCCAAGCACGCCGGGGCGGGCACCCTGGTGCCCATCACCGGATTCTCCAACGCTATGGTGTCCCCCGCGCTGGAGTTCAAGAGCGAGGGACTGGTGACGGGCACCGGGGCCAAGCTGTTCACCGTGGCTGGGCCGGTGCTGGCTTACGGCATCTCGGCCAGCGTGGTGTACGGCATCATTTTATACCTTGTGGAACTGCTTTGAGAACAGGCCGTGCGGAGCTATGCCGCACGGCCTGTTTTGTCCCGCCTGCCGGGAAATCTCTTGCCTCCTGGCGGGAAAGATGCTATACTTTCCCCAGATATAAAGGAGGGAGGCGAGATCGTGGCGGTAAAGGGAGAGGGCGGCATCCACATTGGCCACCGCCAGCGGGCCAGGGCGGAATTCCTGGAGCGCGGACTTAACGGCCTTCCCGACCATAAAGTGCTGGAGCTGCTGCTGTTTTACGCCATCCCTCAGGGTGATGTGAATCCGTTGGCCCACCGTCTGGTGGATCACTTTGGCTCACTGTCCGGGGTGTTCCATGCCACCTATGAGCAGCTGCTGGAAGTAAAGGGCATTGGCCCAAACACCGCCGTCCTCCTCCAGCTCATCCCCGCCGCCTCCGCCCGGTATATGCGGCAAAACGCCAGCTTTGACGGCCAGATTGTGGATATGTGGCAGCTAAAGGAGCTGCTAGAGCCCTATTTTTTTGGTCAGCGGGACGAATTGGCCTATCTGGCGTGCATGGACGGCAAGGGAAAGCTGCTCACCACCAAAAAGCTGGGCCAGGGCGTAGTGGACGCAGTACATATCGCCACCCGAAAGGTGCTCGAAGCCGCCCTGGCCTGCAACGCCAGCCGGGTGGTGCTGGCCCACAATCATGTGTCCGGGGTAGCGATGCCTTCCCAGGCGGATGTGGACACCACCCTGAGGCTGAAGCGGGTGCTGGCCGAAGCGGACATCACCTTGGCCGACCATCTCATCTTTGCTGGCAGCGATATGGTCTCCATGGCGGAGTCAGGGCTGCTGCGAAACAGATAGGCTGACCATGAAAAAGACCTCCGTCCTGTGTTCCCGCAAATACTGGTACATACCAAAATTTCAAGCGGACCAGTTTCAACAAATGACAGGCTGTGCCGCTGAAAACCGTTCAGCGGCACAGCCGTCTGATTTTTATTCTGATATCGTTATGGTCGATGATTGACCCATGATGCGGGAAGTCGGAGCTTGAATAGAACGCAAAAAGAAAAAGTTCAATCCACAAACATGGCGGTGGACAGATAGCGGTCTCCCGCATCAGGCAGAAGGGTCACAATGGTTTTGCCCTTATTTTCCGCCCGTTTGGCCAGCTGCACTGCCGCCCACAGGGCCGCGCCGGAGGAAATACCCACCAGGACCCCCTCCAGTTTCCCCATATTCCTGCCCAGCGCAAAGGCGTCTTCGTCTTCCACTGTGATGATCTCATCATAGATGGAAGTATTTAGCGCCTGGGGCACAAAGCCCGCACCGATACCCTGAATTCCGTGCTTGCCGGAGGCTCCACCACTCAATACCGGGGAGTTCGCCGGCTCCACCGCCACCACCCTTACCTCGGGATTTTTTCCTTTCAGGTACTCGCCCACACCGGTAATAGTGCCGCCCGTGCCCACTCCTGCTACAAAAATATCCACCTGGCCATCGGTATCCGCCCAGATCTCCGGCCCGGTGGATGTCCTGTGGGCGGCGGGGTTGGCCGGATTGACAAACTGGCCGGGAATAAAGCTGTCCGGCATTTCACGGGACAACTCTTCGGCCTTGGCGATGGCTCCCGCCATCCCCTTCGCCCCCTCGGTGAGCACCAGCTGCGCACCATAGGCTCCCATCAGCTGGCGGCGCTCCACACTCATGGTTTCGGGCATGACGATAATAACACGGTATCCTCGGGCGGCGGCCACCGATGCCAGACCAATCCCTGTATTGCCGGACGTGGGCTCAATGATGACACTGCCGGGCTTCAGCAATCCCCTGGCCTCGGCGTCATCCAGCATCGCTCTGGCCACACGGTCCTTTGCGCTGCCCGCAGGGTTGAAATATTCCAGCTTGGCCAGAATACGGGCCTCCAGCCCCTCTGCCCGCTCCAGGCGGATAAGCTCCAGCAACGGCGTGCGTCCGATTAGCTGCTCCACAGATGTATAGATATTGCCCATTGCAGCGTCCCCCTTTGATAGATGCGGCGTTCTTTTCCGCCCGGCATCCTGCGCGTTTTCATTTTGCAAATTTTTAGAAGCTGTACCAATAGCCAAAGTATTCAGATTCGCGAGTCAAAATTGCCAGTGACAAGGCGAAAAATCGCGGGAATACTTTGTGTATTTCAAGATTGTTCAACGCGGCCGGCGGCAATTTTGGCCGCAAAGCTGGGTGCTGAGGCTATTGGTACAGCTTCTTAAGATAAACCACGCTTTCCCAACTCTATATTTTATCATACGCTGCGCCCCATTGTTTGTCAATGGCCCGGCAGCCCTGCGTCTGCCGAAGGATCTCACATTTTCCATTTGAATTTCCCCAGTTTTTCTTCCAAATCAAAGCATTTTTCCCTTGACTTTTGGAATGGTTTGTGGTATAGTATCGCATTGTAAAGTCAACAAACTTTACACAACATTTTGTGGAGGCGGGATTCCATGAAAAATCAGGCATACCGTATGGCCATGCTGTTTGATTTTTACGGCGATCTGCTCACTGAGCGCCAGCGGGAATTCTATGACCTCTACTATAATGAGGACTTGTCGTTGGCTGAGATCGCGGAGAATTATGGCATCTCCCGCCAGGGCGTGCGGGACGTGATCGTTCGGGCCGAGGCATCCATGACGGAGATTGAGGACAAAACCCACATCATCCGCCGTTTCCAGCAGTCCCGGGCGGCCATTGCCGCCATTGATCAGGCTGCCGACAGGCTGCTCCAGTCCATTGACCGGCGCAGCTACAGCGATGTCATGCTGGACGAGCTGGCCCGCACCATCAAAGAAAACGTGGCCAAACTGGAGCAGGAGTAACTGTTATGGCATTTGAAAGTCTTACCGATAAGCTGTCCGCCGTATTTAAGCGCCTGCGGGGCAAGGGCCGCCTGTCCGAAACCGATGTGAAGGAGGCCATGAAGGAGATCAAAATGGCTCTCCTGGAGGCGGATGTTAATTTCAAGGTGGTCAAGGGCTTTGTAGCCCAGGTCACTGAGCGGGCCGTGGGCCAGGACGTGATGGAGTCCCTCACCCCTGCCCAGATGATCGTCAAGATCGTCAATGAGGAGCTGACCTCCCTCATGGGGGGCGGCGACAGCAAGCTGGCCATCTCTCCCGCCCCGCCTACCGTTGTCATGCTGGTGGGCCTGCAGGGCGCGGGCAAAACCACAAACGGCGCCAAGCTGGCGGGTCTGATGAAAAAGCAGGGCAAGCGGCCCCTTTTAGCCGCCTGTGATGTATACCGCCCTGCCGCCATCAAGCAGCTGGAGGTGGTGGGTGAGCAGCTGGATATCCCTGTGTTCCAAATGGGGCAGATCGACCCGGTGGACATTGCCAAGGCCGCCGTGGAACATGCCAAAAAGCACAGCAGCGACATGGTGTTCCTGGACACCGCCGGCCGCCTCCACGTGGACGAAACGCTGATGGACGAGCTGCGCCGGGTGAAAGAGGCGGTGAACCCCACCGAGATTTTGCTGGTGGTGGACGCCATGATCGGCCAGGACGCCGTAACCGCCGCCAAAGCCTTCGACGACGCGCTGGATATTGACGGTGTCATGCTCACCAAGCTGGACGGCGACGCCCGGGGCGGGGCGGCCCTCTCCATCCGGGCCGTCACCGGCAAGCCAATCAAGTTCGCCGGCACGGGTGAAAAACTGGACGCGGTGGAGGTATTCCACCCCGACCGCATGGCCAGCCGAATTCTGGGCATGGGTGACGTGCTCTCCCTCATTGAGAAGGCGGAACAGAGCCTGGACGCCAAAAAGGCCGCCGAGCAGATGGAGCGGCTGCGTAAAAACAAGTTCACCCTAGCCGACTTTTACGACCAACTGGTACAGCTCAAGAGTATGGGCTCCATGGAGGATATCATGGGGATGCTCCCCGGCATGGGGGGAAAAAAACTGGACTTGTCGGTGGACGAGGGCAATCTCAAGCGCATCGAGGCCATTATCCAGTCCATGACCCCCGGCGAGCGGGAAAACCCCTCCATCCTGAACTCCAGCCGGAAAAAGCGCATCGCCGCTGGTTCCGGCACCCAAGTGGTGGATGTCAACCGCCTGCTGAAGCAGTTCGACATGATCCAACAGTTTACCCGGCAGTTCTCCAACCCCAAAAAGGCTAAGGGGCTGTTCGGGCGCTTCAAAGGGATGGGAATGCCTTTCTAAGGAGGTAGTACGGCATGAAACGGCAGCTTCAAGGTATCGCGCTCATCCTGATCGGCATTCAGATCACCCTCGTCTGCATCATTGATCCCTGGATTCCCATGATTGGCGATGCGGGCCGGGCCATGTATCCCGTGCTGGCGGCAGCTGCAAGCATTGCCGGGCTTGTATTGGTATTTAAGCAAACAGATAATTGACCATGTTGGTTCTGTCCTTTTCGGGACATTTACCATAAATGATAAACAACTTTTGGAGGTGAATATACGATGGTTAAGATTAGACTGCGCCGCATGGGCGCCAAAAAGGCCCCCTTCTACCGCGTTGTGGTCGCCGACTCCCGCTATCCCCGGGACGGCCGCTTCATCGAGGAGCTGGGTACCTATGACCCCCGCCAGAACCCCGCCGCCGTCAACATTGATGTGGAGCGGGCCCAGGCCTGGATCAAGACCGGCGCTCAGCCCACCGATACGGTGCGCGATCTGCTGAAAAAGGCCGGCCTATAATCGCGATTGGGAGGCCACATGAAGGAATTGCTCAATTATATCGCCCGCAGCCTGGTGGACGATCCCGACGCGGTGTCTGTCTCTGAATACGAGACGCCCGCTGAGACGGTGCTGGAGCTCCGGGTCGCTCCCAGCGACATGGGCAAGGTGATCGGCCGCCAGGGCCGCATCGCCAAGGAGATCCGGGCGCTGATGCGTTCGGTGGCCCAGCGCCAGGGCAAAAAGATTTCGGTTGACATTGTTGACTGACTCTGAAAAGCAGGCGGGATAGCCCCGCCTGCTTTTAGCATTTGGAGGTGCTTCCCATGCAAGAATTTTTAGACTGCGGCGAGATTGTCAACACCCATGGCATCCGCGGCGAGGTGCGTATCGTCCCCTGGGCAGATAGCCCGGACTTCCTCCGCAGCTTTTCCACGCTGTATGTGGACGGCGCGGCCATGGCAATTGAATCCAGCCGGGTACACAAGGGCAGCGTCATCACCCGCTTTCAGGGCGTGGACACGGTGGAAGGGGCCATGGCCCTGAAAGGGAAAACGGTTCAGCTTTGCCGGACAGATGCCAAGCTGCCGCAGGGTTCCTTTTTTCTGGCGGACATCATCGGCTTGGACGTGGTGGATGAAGCCGGGCAAAAGCTGGGTGCGCTGAAGGAAGTGCTCTCCCCCTCCCGGCAGCAGGTGTACGTGGTAAGCGGGGAGCGGGAGATCATGATTCCCGCTGTCCCTGAATTTATTTTGGAGACAAATATCAAGGCTGGCTATGTCAAGGTGCGTCTGATTGAAGGGATGTAAGGCAAAATGTACCACATAGACATTATGACTCTGTTCCCCGACACGGTAGGCGACGTGTTATCCGAGTCCATCCTAGGCCGGGCTCAGGAGCGGGACCTTCTGCGCATCAACACCCATCAGATCCGGGACTACACCTTAAATAAACAGAAGCAAGTGGATGATTATCCCTACGGCGGAGGACATGGGGCGGTGCTCCAGGCCGACCCGCTGTACCAGTGCTGGACCCACATCTGCCGTCAATATGAAAAGCGCCCTCACACCATCTGCCTATCCCCCTGCGGCAAAACCTTTACTCAAACCGATGCCAAGCGGCTGGCCTGGGAGCACAACCATTTGATCCTGGTATGCGGCCATTATGAGGGGCTTGACCAGCGGTTCATTGATGAGTGTGTAGACGAGGAGATTTCCTTGGGTGATTTTGTCCTCACCGGCGGCGAAATTGCCGCCATGGCAGTGGCGGACGCAGTGTGCCGTTTAGTTCCCGGGGTGCTGTCCGATTCGGAGTGCTTCCAAAACGAGAGCCATTGGGACGGCCTTTTGGAGTATCCCCAGTACTCCCGCCCCGAGGTGTGGCACGGCAGGTCCGTTCCCCCTGAGCTGCTCACCGGCAACCACGCTAAGGTGGAGCGCTGGCGGCGCAAGCAGTCCCTGCTGCGCACCCGGCAGCGGCGGCCTGACCTGTATGAGAAGCTGGATTTATCCTCCAAGGCCGACCAGAAGCTGCTGGCCGAGCTGGAGCGGGAACTCTCCCGCACCCCCCTGCCCCAGCCGGTGGAGTGCCGCCCCGCCCGGGAGGACGATCTGGACGCCATGGAGACCATCCTGGCGCAGGCCAAGGCCGCCCTGATCCCCATCGGCCAGTGGAACGAGTTCTATCCCGCCCGGGAAGATTTTGTGGCTGATATGGTTCGCGGCGAGTGCCATGTCCTCACCTGCGGCGGCGAGGTGGGCGGATTTTTCACCCTGACCGCCCAGCCCGAGCCCAGCTATGATGCCATCACCGACGGAAAATGGTCGTCGGACGGACCATACGCCGTGGTCCACCGCTGCGCGGTGGCGGAGCAGTGGCGGGGCTCCGGGCTGGCGGGGGAGATGGCCGCCGCTTGGGAGAAGCTGGCCCGCGGGATGGGCCTGGGCTGGCTCCGGGTGGACACCCACAGGAAAAATAAGCCCATGCTGGGGTTGCTGCGCAAGTCCGGCTTCCAATACCGGGGGAACGTGCTGGTGGACGTGCCGCCGCCCCACGACCCCCGGCGGGTGGCCTACGAAAAACGGCTGAAATCTTTGTAAAGGTTTTGTAAACCGCCCCACATCCCTTGACAATCCTTGGTGATATGATATAATCTGATTTACATTATCATGTAAGGGGATTGTTTTTATGAGCTTTTCCATCATCGTTGACAGCTGCTGCGATTTGACCCCCGAAATGCGGGCCGACCCAGTGTTCCGCTCTATCCCTCTTACCATCCGTGTGGGCGGAAAGGATTACGTCGATGACCAAAGCCTGGACACCAGCCTGCTCATCTACGCCATGGACCAGAGCCAGGACGCCTCTTCCTCCTCCTGCCCCTCTCCCGGCGACTATCTGGAGGCATACCGGCAGGCTGAGGGCGACATCTACGTGGTCACCCTCTCCGCCCTGCTCAGCGGCTCTCACAACAGCGCATGGCAGGCCAAGCAGATGTTCTTAGAAGAAGCGCCTGAGCGCAATATCCATGTGTTCAACTCTTGCTCCGCCTCTGCGGGAGAGGTTCTTTTGGCCCAAAAAATTCACCGGCTGGCCTCATCCGGGATCGCTTTTGCCCAGGTCGTGGCCCAGGCCAAGCAGACCATTACCGACACCAACACCCTGTTTGTGTTGGAAAATTTGGATAATCTGCGAAAAAACGGCAGGCTCACCAAGGTGCAGGCCATGCTCACCGGTGCGCTGCGCATCAAGCTGATTATGGGCGCTACCCCGGAGGGAGAAATCTGCAAGCATGGACAGGCGCTGTCCATCAAGCAGGCGCTGTCCAAGCTGGCGGACATCATGGCGGCGGACGAAAAGCACAAAGGAAAAATACTTTACATTGCCCAATGTCTCTGTCCCGACCGTGCCCAGCATCTGTGGGAGCTGGTTCAGAAGGCGTGTCAGTTCTCCGGCGTCATCATTACTGCCACCCGGGGGCTTAGCTCCTACTATGCCAACAGCGGCGGTGTCATCGTAGCGTATTAAGATAAAAAGGGGTGACCGCCGGATGACTTCCGCACGGCTTCGTATTGAAAAGGATCTCATCGGTCCCATTTTGGATTTGGGCGGCGGTGGAGAAGGTGTCATTGGGCAAATATACCGCCAGCAGGCCGTGGTCATTGATAACCGTCAGGAGGAACTGGACGAAACGCCGGAAGGCCCCGAAAAGCTCCTCATGGACGCCGCGGAGCTGACTTTTGCAGACGGGTCCTTTCAACATGTTACAGCGTTTTTCTCTCTCATGTACATGCCTCATGCGGTTCAAGCCCAAGCCATTATCCAGGCGGCCCGCGTGCTGCGCCCCGGCGGAAGCCTTCAAATCTGGGACGCCCATATTATATCCGCTTTCCCCGATCCATTTTTCATTGATCTGGACATTGACGCCGCCGGAACCGCCATCCACACCACCTACGGCATCCTCAAAGAGGAGGGCGCTCAGGATTGCGGGCATATTCTTCGCCTCTGCCAGGACGCCGGGTTAAGGCTGGCAGTCCGGCAGGACTTTGATGGCTGGTTTTATCTCCGGCTGCTTAAAAAGCACACCCAGCCTTAGGAGGCGCTTATGAATCTTACCGATATCCGTGATATCAGGGCGCTGCAAGCCCGGCATGGCTTCCACTTCTCCAAGTCCATGGGGCAGAACTTCCTCATCGCCGATTGGGTTCCCCGCGACATTGCCAATGCCGCGGGCCTAAATGAACACTGTGCCGTACTGGAAATTGGCCCGGGGATCGGCTGCCTCACTCAGCAGCTTGCCCGTCAGGCCGGCAAGGTGGCCGCCATTGAATTGGACGCTTCCCTTCTTCCTGTTCTGGACGAGACGTTGGGAGATTGCCCCAACGTGGAGATCATTCCCGGCGATGTGATGAAACTGGATCTCAGCGCCATAGTATCCGACAAATTTTTCAACGCTACAGTTAAAGCCTGTGCCAATCTACCCTATAATATCACCACCCCTGTGCTCACCCGCCTGCTGGAGAGCAACCTCTTTAAGTCCATCACAGTTATGGTCCAAAGGGAGGTGGCAAAGCGGATTTGCGCCTCACCCGGCGACCCAGACTGTGGGGCGTTCTCCCTCTTTTGCCAATACCATGCCCAGTGTAAGCTGTTGTTTGAGGTGCCCCCCAGCTGCTTCTTCCCCGCTCCCAAAGTCACCTCCGCTGTCATTCAGATGATTCCTCACCCCGAGCCGCCGGTTCAGGGTGATCAGGATGCTATCTTTTCCGTAGTGAAAGCCGCTTTTGCCCAGCGGAGAAAAACCTTGCTTAATGCCTTGTCCGCCGCCTACGGCCGCCAGTTCACTAAGGAGCAGCTGCGCCAAATCATTCTCGACTGCGGCCTACCTGAAACCGTGCGGGGTGAACGGCTCAGCCTGGAGCAGTTTGCCGTTTTGTCCAGCGCACTACACTGAAGCGCCCTCCTTTGTCAAATCCTTGCCGTGCGCATAGGATGGAGCAAAGGAGGTTTTTCCTTATGCCAATTATTTATCTTTCCCCCTCTACCCAGGAATCCAACATGTATGTCAACGGCGGGAGCGAGGAAGAGTGGATGAACCGCTTAGCGGACGCCATGGTTCCTTACTTGAATGCCTCAGGTATCCAATTTGATCGCAATACCCCGGATATGAATGCCGTATCCTCTATCCGGGCATCTAATGCCGGCAACTACGACTTGCACTTAGCCCTGCACTCCAATGCCTCCGCCCCCAGTAATTATGGCCGGACCCGGGGTATCATCGTATTCTATTATCCGGGCAGCTCTACGGGCAAGCGAGCGGCAGAGATTATGGCGGAAAATTTAAAGGCCATTTATCCTCTGCCCAACCGGGTACGTACCGAAGCCACCACCTCTATTGGGGAAGTTCGCCAGCCCCGCGCTCCGTCAGTGTTCATCGAATTGGGCTATCACGATAACGAGGACGATGCCACTTGGATAAAAACCCATCTGGACGAAATCGCCCGAACTATTGTGCTGGCACTCACCGAATACTTCGGAATTCCCTTCTTGACCTCCGAGGGCCCCCGCCGGCAAGGTGTTGTCGATGTGGATTGGGGATATCTCAACATCCGCTCCAGGCCGTCCACCTCAGCTCCTGTAATTGCCAAGGCCTATGACGGTGCGCGCTTAACGATCCTTAACCAGTGGCAGGACTGGTATCTTGTGTCCTTCGATGGAGCGGAGGGCTATGCCAACAGCGACTTTATTACACTTCTCTGAATCAGAACAGTCCATTTCCCAATTTCTTGGCCCGCTTCCTCCTGACCGGGTGTGGGTTCCCGCCGATGATCTGCCTGCCGCGCTGAGCATCTTGGCACTTCTCCAAAGTGAGCTTCCCGCACATGATCTCCCCTGCTATGCTGATGATGCGATCTGATCATTTACAAATCGTTTAAGGATACTTCAAAAATTATACATCTCTTTCTTTAAAAAAGCGCTATAATGGGTTATGTCATCAAGCATGACAACTCCTCCCTCTCTTTCTTGAATCAACAAGGCAGCCTACCGTAATAAACGGTAGGCTGTCGCTTTTAAAATATCAATTTTTTCAGAATTTATAGATTCCTTGAAAAATTTTAATTTCCCTCTTGCTTTTTCTCTTTTGGTATGGTAATATACATGAGGTTCATGGGTTGTGATATTTATCCGGGTGTGGCGAAGTTTGGTATCGCGCTTGACTGGGGGTCAAGAGGCCGCAGGTTCAAGTCCTGTCACTCGGACCATCGAAAACCGCTGAAATCGAAAGGTTTTGGCGGTTTTTCTTTACTTTTCAAGCGCCTTTTGTTGTCCTCAGTATCGAAAAATCGGGGCTGTCTAACACATTTGTCTAACAAAATCGAATCATTTTCTCTGGCGGCTCGGAAACTCCCGCAATCTGGCCTAAGATGTCATCCATTTTTTGGGATGTGGCAATAGTATCTTCATTGGCAAGATGGACGTATACATCATAGGTGATGGAAATATCTTCATGTCCTAAGAAGGCTTGAAGCTGCTTCGGAGGTACACCAGCACCTGCCAACAATGACGCTGCCGTGTGTCTCAAATCGTGGAAGCGCATTGTGGTGTCCATACCATTGTTTTTAAGCAACGTCTTGAACATTCGTGTGATCCCATCAGGCCGCAACGTTTTCCCATTAGGCCAAGCCACAACCTTATCGAGCGGGAGTCCTGCTTTCAACTGTCCATCTCTAAGGCTTTTGAGGTATGGGATTGTGTTTTGAATCAGCGACAACACACGGTTGCTCCGTGCCGTTTTGGTGTGGTCATCATCCAGCCGGACTACCCCATTCTGTGTAAGCGTGTGCCGGACATGAAGCGTACCTTTATTAAAATCAATATCAATCCATCTCAGACCGCACACTTCAGACCGCCGTAGCCCATAACACAAAGCCAACGTGATAGCTGCCCTCATCGGCTCCCCTGCTTGCTCCGCAATATCAAGCAGCTTTGCAGCATTGTCCTTTGAAAAAGCCTTTGCCTCAAACTTCTCACGTTTAGGCCATTTCACAAGTTTTGAGGGATTGATCTCAAGTACACCGTCCCTGATAGCGTCCTCAAGCGCTCCACTTACCACAATATCAAACTTTTTCACACTGTTTACCTTATGCGTTTTAAGTAGGCCGTTGTAAAAGTTCTGAAGCACCCTCCAAGTGATTTCCCGAACATCATAATTGCCCAAAGCTGGCAGTATGTGTTTTGTGGCATAATCACGATATCCTTTTGCGGTGTTTGGCCTTGCGGTCACATCTTTACCTTCAAGCCACCCATGCACATAGTAGGCAAATGTAGTATCATGCTTTGGCTTAACCTGTTTTAGTTCTTCTTCTAACTGTGCCAAGATTTCAAGCCGCTTCTTTTGCGCCTCTCGCTTATGGTTGCCCTCGCTGGAAATGCCCGTTGGAATCCACTTTGATTTTGTCCCACCTTCTCCATCGGGGACACGTGCAACAACATAATATTTTTTACGTTTGATCTGAAGGCTACCTGTCATATGTACCTCCTTGCTGACAGGTACAAAATTGCCCCATTACTACGATTTATATTATAGCTTCGTGCTATTGATAGTGCAAGGTTCATTTTCAATAATACATCATCCTTTCTCTTGTCCTATAGCCCTCCATAAGCCCCATATAGCCCCCTGTAGTGTTTGGCATGATATTCTATACCTCCTGCACGAGCGGGTCTTGTACGGCTTGCTGTGGGGCTTTATCAGTGCTGTGTTTTTGCTGAAGCGATCTTCTCACAACGAGTCAAATATACTGGGCTGTTATATAGAGCTGAGAAGAAATTACCTAAATCCTCAATTGACGGTTTAGGTTGCAATATCGTCCAGCTTCTAAACTTGCCTCTGTCCATATCAATTAATCGCTGCTGGTGTAGAATATCATCCACGGTATCACGCTTGACTTTAGGCATCTTCTGCCCATAGTCAGTCCTTACTTGTTGGTATCGTTCCCAAGGAGTAGGGAAAGCCAATAGTCCACCGCTATACTTTATGCGCAATTCATCCAGCTTGCTTTTACTCAAAATGGTGTTGTTTCTGGCCTGTAGATTCTCGAGTAGATTGATAAGCGTTTCAATATTCTTGCACCTAAAAAACCATGACCGAACTACTACAGGTGTATTTGACGAAAATTCTTTAATCAAATCCAGTTCAATCAAGTATTGCCCCGTTTTACGATCATAGGCTCCATAAATACGCCACGGATCATAGAACCTCCCAAAAAAATTATACTTTGCTTGATTTGCCCTATCCATCAACGATAGATTAGCCAATGTGCAATTACACCGATCTTCAATTAGGTGGTCTACATCTAACTGCTGATTGTTTGTAAGCTGATTTAAGATTGCTCTGGCTTGATCCAAGTTATTGTCAGTTAGTTTACCTGCATATGCGGCAAGGCTTACTTGCCCCATGTGCGGTATGTATTCGCCATTGTTTATACTGGTCTGAATTTTTTCAAGATTGCTCACCAGATAACAGAGGTGGGTATCTACCAACAAATCATATATTCCGGGCAAATTGTCACAGTAGAATGTTTTATTGTATTTCTTCATCCAGACTTTTACATACTGGCGGTTGCCGATTGTTGCTATGTCAACATTGCGGGATTGTGTGTGTGGTATCTTGTCCCTACCTGGAACGCCTAAGTTTGACGATCTGAAGTCAAAAACACCTTCTTGTAGGTAGGGCGTATCTTTCATGTATTTTATTTGATCTGCTGGATTAAGCGTAACTTTTCGATAAGATTGATACAAAAACTTGTTAAGCTTAATATTTTTATTGGGCAACTGAAGCCGTAGATTGCCACGACTACAGGACAAGTTACCATCTTGGAGCGCATTCACTACAGCTTGCAAAACTGCTTCGTCATGGTCAAACGCTGCTCCAATGCCTGATCTGTCATGCTGGATTAGGTATAGCGGCTCCCCTTCGTGGTCTATCTCTGTGATATGGCAGGTTTTGAATTCTATATTTTGTATTTTAATCACCTTTCCTTCCGTAATATACGCTATATGCTGTGTTACTCAAAACATAAGCCCATTTTGTCGCCGATACGATAGCAAAAAACATACTGCTTATAATAGGCTGTACTCCTTAACAATCCCGCCGAAATGGGTAAATTGCGCGATAACATACCGATAACAGATTTTTGTACCTGATTATCATTGAAAAATTAATTCTCCCCCCTTGATAGGGGGGAAGGCAATAAGCAGTGCCCTTCTGCGTTTGCCTCAGGGGGGTAGATTGTAGCCTGTCACCGCATCATTTTTGCTGGTTTGGTAGCTGTAGTTTTTAGGAACTCCCTCTATACCGACAGTGATTTGAAAGTTTCCCAAAATGGGATGTTTTCAAGGGGTGAAATTGCCGATTTTGAACTTACTAAGTTCAAGTGACCTCAATCCCAAGCCAATTCTGAAGGAGATTTCTCATTCTGATTGACGGGATATAGAGGTTAATTGGCTCCCCATTTCTAATTGCTGAACGCCATATCCATTGTAACAACTCACTCAATGCAAACTGATCTTCCTCTAACTTGTAACCCCGGACTGAAAAGAAATCCTCCAAGTTGGGATTGAAATACCGATTGAGCATATACATCAAAATATGTCTGTTTGCAAAATCATTTACGGCTCTGGCATTACAGGCCACAAATTGACATTGTTTCCTTAATTCCTTTTCTGGAAGCTTCTTTTCCTCCGCTGTCAACTTTTTTGTATACTTGAAACCCTTTTGCATCAATTTCTCTCTAATGCCGCCATTAATAGATGTTGTCCACATTACATCATCGCTTGCAGCATTGACAGAATTCTTATAGTTGCGCATATTCTTTTTGATTAAGTCAATATCTTCTGGGGTTCGCTTCTTCAACCATTTAATTGAATATGCAAAGGGGTTATCTTTGCCAAAATTGTTATATGGGCCATCATAAATTGTAATTAGCTTTGCAAATTGATTTTTCATTTCTTGCTCATCGTTGTATTCGCAAAACTCAAATTTGCCTTCACCAATATGTTTTGCCGAAAGCATCTCATAATGAAAACCGTGCATTTTGAAGAAGAAATCAAGCATTGATCCTTTGAACAAATATGTAAGAACAAATATTTGCTGAAAAGTTCTAAATATCTCCGGGTCATACTCTACATACAAATTATTTCTTACACATCTCAAAGTTTTGTTTTCTGAAAACTTAACGATTTCCGAAAACTGAAACCCTTCCTCTTCATCACCATTCCAGCAGGCATTAAAACAATCATCGACTTTTAAAGAATTTGTTTTAATCAACCATTTAACTGTTTTATCATTCACTTGTTTGTTCACTGGAACAACAGAATTATATTCATGCAAGATTTCAAGTGCTTCATCAAGAATTAAGATATACTTCCCATGATAGATTAGCTGCATTGTTTCTTTTGTTGCTCTAAGGAATAGTGCGTGTGTGCATACGATATTTCTGCCATCACACAACAAACCATGCAGCGAATCTAACTTTCCGTTTCCTAATTCTTTTGGTTGATAAAAGTCTCTGGCATTTTCCAACACACGATCAACTTCTGGCAAAAATGGTGTAACATATATGAACCTAAGGCCATACCCACGATTGATTTTTTGTAATGCTGCTGTTGTTTTGCCGCCACCCATAATTGAATCTACAATGGACATTTTGATCTCTCTTGCGTCTGCTGGGTAATATGGCTTGTTCAAAATTTCTCTTATTGTACTTCACCCTCTCCAAACAAATTCTTTTGTCTCAATCTTTTAATCGCAGATATTCCAAAGGCTATAACTGCAATAGCAGACGTTCCGATAACTCCTATGCACCTTATGGAACTAAAAATAAGATTTAGCAGAAGCAATTTTTTAATACGTATCTCCCCTTTTAAATTGTATTTATACTTTTGCAATATTGGCATTGTAGCCCACCTTCTATAGGCGCACAATGGATATTGCGACCTTGATACTGAATCACCTTACTGCAAAAACCGCAACGTATACCATCAGCGGTTTTTATTGCGGGGTGAATGGTTTGATCTGTGCTGGCCTGTGGTTTCATATCGCCCCGCTTGTCACCATCATAATAGGAATGACAAGCCGCTTCTGCTGCAATCTGTTCCCAATCTTTCGCCTCATGCTCTTTTACCTTACGTAAGTTTTCTTGTGCCTTGATATAATTTTGATACTCCTTATTAAAGTTGCTGATTGCTTCAGCGAAAGATTTTGGGTGTTCTAATTTATCAAGACGCTCTTTTTCTTCAGCCTCAATCATCTTTGTATAGTGCAATGGTTCATCTTTTGCGTTAGGTCTATCAAGGATTTCTATCAATGTTTCAAGTGGAGGTTCTTGAAAAACTTCTTTCATCTTTTCAGTCTGCAATTTTTGGAATTTGGCGCATGGAATTCTATCTTTGTTATACTCAATGATTGAATCCCAAATCGTATCACTTGCCGCACAGATTTTAGGGTATGCGTCACAGTTTTTGTACTCCCATGCACCGCCGTATTCTGATGAAATCATTCCAAATGCGTTCATGAAAATTTGACAACAAACAACCTTTTGATCTTCGTAAAACATATGATAAATACTATAATTGGGACAAGCTGGAGTATAATCTTTGCTGAGAAGTTCTATCCGCTGTTTCTTTGATAAGTCAAATATTGAGTCTACATTCAACATTGGAAGTTCGAGTTGCCTTGCTCTTCCGTAACGCTTTGGATTATTCCCCCGCATTATCATCCTAACATCTGCGAAATCAGCAAGAGCGGTCTTATACTTTTGATAATGCTCCATGCAAATATCGTGCTGTTCGTGGTAGCGGTCAAGACTTGCGCCAACATTACAACGGCTTAAATGTCTTTGGGGCTGATATTCACTCCCATTTTTAAGGCAATTTGCGCACGAAACATCAATGATTTGCCTACACCATTTGATAAGGCTAACAAATCGCTCACTATAAATCAGGCCATTTGTATTTAACCCGAACTCAAATAACGGAATACCCCGCTTGCACAGTCCGTTTAGAATGTACTCAAGTGCATCTAAGTTTAGTGTTGGCTCCCCACCAGTTATATCCAAATGCCCAATAACCTCAACCTGATCCAATAAATCATCAATGTGTCTATGGTTAATATCAACGTCCTGTGAATCACCTCGCAGACAGTGGGCACACCTCATGTTACATCTGCGAGTTGTTTCGATTGTTAGATACTCAAATGTCAGCTTTGGTTTGTTCAAATTTCGCATTCCTCCTTGCTTTTAGTAGTGGGCAGCAATTAACTGCCCATCTGTAGGATTCTTAACAGTTCCGTGGCGTTTTCGATACCCGCAAGCCCTGCTGTAGTGCTGCCGCCACAAACGTTATGAATATGTTTCTTCATAGTGCTGGCCCCCTTTCATTTGAGATATTTATTGAAACGCCTCTATAAGCGAATCAACCGAAATTAAAATAGTTCGTCAAATTCTGCTTTGTGCTCATCATGCCATTCACTATCTGTTGCTGCCTGTTCCGCATCATCCAAAACTGCCACAATCTCTTTTCTCAAAGACTGGATAAGTTGAAGCCTGTTACCCTCAGCTATCTTTTGAGATTTGATTATCGCATTAAGTAGTTTTGATAATAGAGGTTTATTGTTGTAAACTTCTAATACTTCTGCAAATAGATTGCAAACTGAAGCAGTAGATTGAATACTTGAAATATATTTTTCAAACGACTCAAAACTATTAGCCTTTTGTTTGGTTGCTTTGTTAAGTTTCTGTAATGCTGCTTTTAAATTTTTGCTGGCCTGTTCAAGTTCCTTATCTTCAAACTCCGTAACCCCTTTTTGTTTAGCAATTTCGATAAGAATATCAATTTCTTTCTGTTTGCTGTCTGAAATTTCATTGAAGTATACTTCTGGAATATCAAACATTTGCGCTAATTGTTCTAACTGCTTTGCTGGTATTCTTCTTTTGCCGTGTTCCCATTCAAAAACTGTTGGTTGGGATACGGTAAGTTTTCTTGCTAATGCTGCTCCAGACAGTCCCATTTTTTCACGGATATAGCGCAAGCCATTCATAACAACACCGCCTATTAAAAATATCCTATAGGCATATTATAGTTTGCCTATATTGATTTGTCAATAGGCTTTTGCAGGTTTGTAAAGATTTTTAACGGCTTGTGCCATTGAGAATAAATAAAAGGGGGTCGGCGTTACACCGTCCCCCATTGTGATATGTAGTTGTCAGTCTTTACCGCTGACCATGTAAATCTTGCCCGTGTAAGTCTCGAATGCAAAAGTGTTTTCAGCAATCGCCCGTACTGCCTTGATCCCGCTAAGATACAGGTATTCAACGGAAGTTGCTTCGGTATCTGGATAGTACAATATTACGATCTGATTTTCAGCAGCGGTAACAAATAGGTTGGCTACTTCGTACTGCTCCGGCCCTGCGTGGGGATTGCGCTTGTCGATTATGGTCAACTCATAATCGATCCAGTTTGACAGCAGCGATACCGCCCACAATGCCCGAACATGGGTCAGCCTATCGCCGGACAACTGCCGCTGCTTTTGTATGGTTCCTACCGAATCGGCTATATAGTGCCGTGCAAACTTCTTTGCCTGTCTCGCTGTGCGGAATGTATCAAGCGTTTCATGTGTTGCGCCGTCACAAACATCAAACAGGGTTGTTTTGCGGAGAATGTCGATCCCATCAGCGGGACAGTTGATTGCCAACACGTAGCAAGGGCCATAGTCAATGATTTCTTTCCTGTTCAAATTTGTCAATCTCCTTTGAAAATTTATCTTGCCAGTGGAGGCGGGACGATGTATAATCATCCTATCCCGCCCCCTGTTGGCGGCTGGTGGTCGCTTGTCTATTGCTTTGGTCGGCGGTTAGGCAAGCGGCCTTTCTCATACACTGAGGACAAACCGGGTTGTGGTGGTGGCCTTGCTATATGCGGCGTACAGGTCGGCGTGGTCAGCCTTGAAGGATTTGGAATCAAAACGGCTGCTGTTGACGTTGCGCCACGTTGCCTTCCAGCCGTCACCCTGTAGAGCTTCGGTTCCCTGCTCAACCATTGCGGCCTTGAGTTTGTCGGTGAGGGCTTCAGCTTCGGCTTGCAGCTCCTCGATCATGGCCCGGACACTGATAAGGTTTTGGGCGGTGCTGTTCAGTTCGTTCATGCTCATTGTGATCTCTCCTTATTATAATGTGGGGCAAGCGGCGGGAGGCTTCTGTGTACTCGCTCCTTGGCTTTCTAAATCCTGTTCCGCTCTTATCTCTGGTTCTTTACCTTGCGGCCTTCTCCAGTTGGCTTGCCCTGTTCCTTTGAACTGATTACATGTTAACATATCGCATGTTAATATGCAAGATGGGATACTGCACAAATATATGTTAACATGTTTGTGCACAATGTGCATGTTAATATGTATCCTGGTGTGATATACTATTCTTGTGGCGGGTTCACTATATACGCATGTTAACATGCGATGGGGGCGATTCAAATAGGACTAAGCGAAGCAAAAAAAGCCGCTGATAAACGGTACACACAAAAGTTAGATCAAATCATGATAAGGCCGTACAAAGAAGAAGGTATTGCTATTCGGGCTGCTGCCGCCGCTGCCGGAAAGTCTGTTCAATCATATGTGCTGGACGCTGTTAGGGAACGTATGGCACGTGATAATTCTTTGCAACAATAACGGTATAATCAATAATAATGACATTTGGCAATTATATAAGGCGGTGATAGAGTGATAGATATTGAATCATTGCGAAAATTAAACAGGCCAGAACATATAGCCATTACTGAACACGCAAGGCAACGTCTGATAGAGCGTGGAATCACCGTCAGCGACATTGTACAATGTATAGCTGGTGGGGAAATCATTAAGCAGTACGAAGATGATAAACCGTTTCCCAGTTGCTTAATTCTCGGCATGACAGTAAATGATAGCTATATTCATGTAGTGGTCAGTCATGATGATGAATGGATATATCTAATTACTGCTTACTATCCTGATAGCGATCTGTGGGAATCTGACTTCAAGACAAGGAAGGAGCGTTCACAATGAAGTGTATTGCCTGTGGAGCATCAGTCGAAAAGGGCTTAACTACCAGTGTAACAGATTTGGGCAACTGCCTTATCATTGTGCGGAATGTGCCTTGCTATAAGTGTGCTGAATGCAATGAGGTTATCTATACTGCTGACGTGGTACAGCACTTAGAAGCAATCATTGAATCTGCAAAGAAGCTAATGCAAGATATCTCTATCATTGACTATTCAAAGGCTGCTGCATGACAGACAGGCCATAACTATAGCCTATAGCCTTGATAATTACTTGCCCTGTGGGCTGTGTACCATTATGCGCATAACTATATCCCTGTTGACCGTTGCCACTTGTGGCAATGACAATTATTTGAAAGAATGAGGTAAATATGTGGGAACTGCTTGAACAACTGATAATATATCTGGTTGCAAGGAACACGATTAAAAAATGGAAGTGAATGACAAAAGCGGCGGGGTTAGTACCCTGCCGCCTTTTTGCTTTATGGATTCAGTTCTTTTATACGCCGATAAAATGTATTGGGCTTTAATCCAACAATTTCCATAGCCTTTCTTGCTGTGATCTGCCCTGCCCTCCAGTCTGCTACTGTGGATTCAAACAAGGATTTATCAATCTGGATGGGCTGACGGCCTTTGTATTTGCCATCGGCTTTTGCAACCTCGATCCCTTCCCTCTGACGTTGAAGTATAGAATCACGTTCAAGTTCTGCCATAGCTGCAAAGATGGTCAGCATAAATTTGCCCTGTGGAGTAGTCGTATCAAGGCTTTCTTTCATGCTGACAAATTCAACGCCTTTGTACTGTAACTGTTCAACGATATTCAGCAAGTCTTTTGTGTTTCGAGCGATTCTGCTAATGGACTCAGTAACAACGCAATCACCACGGCGCACAAAGGCAAGCATTTCCTTTAGTGCTGGCCTGTCTGCATTTTTACCAGACTGTTTATCAATAAAGAAGTTCTCAGGATCAACGCCCTTTTGCTTGAGGGCTTCAATCTGTCTGGCCTCGTTCTGCTCCACCGTGCTAACTCTGACATATCCCAGCAACATATATACCGCCCCTTTGCTTTGATAGGTTGAGTATAGCACAAACGGCAAAGTGTGTCAATAGAGTATATAAAATTATTGCAACATTTCAAAATATGTATTAAAACTTATGTGACATACTTATTCAGCCTTTTTTGATATGTCACATGGGTATACTCTATTGACATTATAGAAGGCATCTGTACATGGCCTTTGCGGTCATATGGTGTAGCATATTGTGGGGGGTACTTTGCATCTTCGGCGGGTTTTCATTTTCTGATACAGCTATAGTACACCTACTCAAAACATAGGCGGGATTTTCGCCGATACGATAAAACCGCCGCATACCCATCAAGGATATACCGCGGTTTAATGTACATATGAACTTTACTTCTTTGGTGTTACAAGCACCTTGTAAGCTATGCCAATTAGTAAAACTATAAGCGCAAGAGGTGGATAAATAAACAATAAGATTATAAATATGACAAACCAGAACATAAATAACTCCTTCCCTCATAAAAGGTATGATTAGAAAACATCGTAAACAAGTTTTCCATTTTGATATGTTACTGCGGCATTACCATATCGCATTAAATATTCAAAATAACTTAAACTTGTTCTTTTGGTTTCATAAGTATATCTACCGTTTTTGCAATTAACATGAGCAATGTATGAAATGGAGGCATTATCATAATCAAACAATCCGTTTTCAAGCTGCTCAAATTCTTTCATAAAAGAAAACGCCTCTGCTCCAGATAATTGAGAAAACTTTTCACTTGATACTTCTGAAGCACCAATGTAATAAAATGTGTCACCGATTTTATCTTTTGATAGGTTACTTTCAACTTCAATCTTTGCATCCGATAATCCATAATCATCACACAACTGCTGAAGGGCTATTTTATATGCTTCAATTGAAGTATTTAACTCATCATCCGATACCCCCCCACATCCAGATAGAATAAGTAAGAAAAAAGAGGCAAGTAGAATACAAAGAATTTTTGAACATCTGCACATAAACAACACTCCTTTATGGCTATTTGCATAATCTAAGGAGAGTATACCAGCAAATCCCTCAAAAGTCAACTAATATAGTTTTTGATTCCACCAAATTGACACATCATATAGGCATACTATGGTGGAATGGAGTGTGAAATTAGTGGACTTTGGAAGTAAGCTAAAGGAACTACGGACACAAGCCGGAATGACACAACAGCAACTTGCTACACTTGTCGGAGTCACTAAATCAGTTATATCTTTTTATGAATTGCGTGAACGTGCGCCTTCTCCTGACGTTCTAATAAAATGCGCTGGTATATTTCATGTGTCTACTGATTACTTGTTAGGGCTTGATAAATCTGATACGCTTGATATATCAGGCTTGAGTGAATCAGATATTGCGATACTTCGTGCGTTGGTTGAAAGCCTACGGCAAAAAGGAGCCGATAAAAAATAATGCCCTGATTTCAGCATAGTATCGCTAACTACGTTCAAATCAAAGCATTGGTCTATTCAAAATTATAAGTGTAGTAACGGGACTGTACCTGTCTAACACTTGTCTAACACTTGTCTAACATTTTCGGATTTTACGAAAACTCCCCAAAACGGGAAAGTTCTAAAAGGTTCTGACTTTTCTTTGTTTCAAGCGGAAATGCCCAAAATTCCCTAAAATGGGGATATTCTAAAATGTCCAAGTCCCGACTGGGGGTCAAGAGGCCGCAGGTTCAAGTCCTGTCACTCGGACCATTTTCTCGATAAAAACCGCTGATTTTCAGCGGTTTTTATCGTTTTCCAGAACTTTTTATCGCTTTTTATTTTTCGCAGTTGTCGCCCGACCCAGATTTGACCCATACCAGCGAAATTTCAGGGAGCGCCGGTTTTTTCTTCCGACGCTCCCTGTGTCTATTGCAACTCTACTACTATTCTTTTTTCAGATGGCCTAGGCGATGAACCCTCCCATCCGGTCGGCAGCTTCTCTCCGCATATCCCCGGTGACGTGGGCGTAGGTGTCCAGAGTGAAGCCAGCGCTGTAGTGGCCCAAGATGTTGGACACCGTCTTGACGTCCACGCCCTGCTGGATCGCCAAGGTTGCGAACGTATGGCGCAGGCCGTGAAAGGGCAGGTTTTCAGCGATCCCCGCCTTCCTCAGCAGGGTCTTGTGCAGCCGCCCGATGCAGTCCGGGCCGTACATCCGCCCCGTCACCGGCGAGGGAAACATATAGGGGTTGGACGGATGCTTTTCGTGTTCCTGCACCAGCAGATCCACCGTTTCCTGCGGCAGACAGATCGTCCGCACCGAGTTGGCGGTTTTCGGCTGGGTGACCCTCACCTCTCCTTTCAACCGTCCCGCCGACTTTGACACCGTCAGGGTGCGGGCCTCCACGTCAAGGTCAGTCCAGAGGAGCGCCGTCAGCTCACCCCTCCTCAGCCCTGTGGTCAGCTCCAGGTAGAACATGGGCAGGACGCCGTGCTCCTCCGCCGCACTGAGGTAGGCGCCGATTTGCTCCGCCGGAAGGATCTTCATCTCCTTTTTCTCCTTGGGCGGCAGGCGGCAGCCGATAGCCGGGTTGAACGGGATGAGCCGCTCCTTCACCGCCTGGTCCAGCGCCGTGCGGAGCATGGCGTGGAGTCCCCTCACTGTCCGAGCGCTCAGGCTCCTGTCCTCCATCCCCTCGTATTTCTCCACCCTGCCGCTCTTTTTTGTCTTGTTGTAAAATTTCTGAAGATCCAGGGTGGTGAGCTTTTCCAGCTTGATCTTGCCGACGTTGGGTGCAATATGGTGCTCAATGTAGCTGCGGTAGTATTCCGCTGTGCTGTCCTTGACGGCGGGCTTGCAGTAGTTCTCGTGCCAGAGCCAGCACCACTCCTCCACCGTGTACTGCCCCGCCTTGGTCACATCGATTTTCCCGTTTTTCTCAATGGCCTGGGCCAGCTTCTCCTTGCACTCTTTCTGCGTCTTGGCCAGGACATTTTTATAGATGGCCTTACCCGTCACCGGGTCGCGGCCCGCCGTGTAGCGGCCCTCCCAGCGGCCATCAGGGCGCTTGCGCAGGCTGCCCTCGCCGTTTGCCCTTTTCTTACCCGTGGTCATTCACCTCCGATTCTGATGTCGCCATCATTGTCATCCATACACTCGGCCATCATCCTGACACCCAATCGGAAGCCCAGGATGAAATTTTCCATGGCAGTGATGCTGTCGATCTCCTGTTGTGATTCGATTGTCAACGCCGATATGAAATTGTAAGAAAACGCCGAAGAAATTTTGTAGTTTTTCGGCGGGGGGG
>OFFJ01000779.1_pt1 | contig 25501 bp, 20 predicted proteins | sample 1521261 | NCBI WGS metagenome assembly OFFJ01 (sample SAMEA3504122, study PRJEB24116) | mouse gut metagenome | biome: mouse gut; feature: mouse-associated habitat; material: faeces | place: Denmark | collected 2011 | reverse complement strand
ACCACGGAAATTTTTATACATATCCATTGCGTCGTCGATGCCGCCAGGGGTAAGAACGTATTCACGGAATTTGGCAGCTACTTCCTGATTGAAGATATCTCCGGTTTCCTTATAAGCCTGGTAAGCATCTGCATCCAGGACTTCGGCCCAGATGTAACTATAATAACCGGCTGTATATCCGCCACCCATCGTGTGATTGAAATAAGTAGTGCGATAACGGGAAGGTATCTGTTTCAATAGTCCGCGTTCACCCAAAACAGTTTCTTCAAACTTCATGACGTCTGCACCTTCATGTACTTCCTTCAATACATGGAAATCCATATCGAGTAAAGAAGCGGCCAGATATTCAGTCGTAGCAAAACCCTGTCCGTACTTTCCGCTCTTATCCAACTTTTCAATCAGTTCGGCCGGAATCACTTCGTTTGTCTCATAATGTTTCGCATATTCTTTCAGTAACTCAGGTTCGAACACCCAATGCTCCATCACCTGTGAAGGCAGTTCGACGAAATCGCGGGGAACACCCGATACACCATAATAATGTACGTCCTTAAACAAGTTATGCAAACCGTGTCCGAACTCATGGAATAATGTTTCCGCTTCATCCGCACTCAACAAAGCTGGTTGCCCCGGAGCCGGCTGGGAGAAATTACATACAATCGTTACGACCGGTCCCTGACGTTTGCCGTCTTTATAAGTCTGCGAACGATAGGTTCCGCACCATGCACCGCCGCGTTTGCTGGCTCTCGGGAAGAAGTCCATATAAAGAACACCCAGATGCGTACCATCTTTATCCTTACATTCGAAAGCCTGTGCATCCGGATGAGGCAACGGTATTTCCTTGATGGGTGTAAAGGTAATACCATATAATTTATTGGCTAACAAGAAAGCACCGTCACGCACATTCTCCAGTTTCAGATACGGGCGAACCTGGTTTTCATCCAAATCGAACTTAGCCTTCTTCGCTTTCTCGAAATAATAACGCCAGTCCCAACCTTCCGCTTCGAAGTTGCCGCCTTCCTTTTTTATTTCGGCATTGATATCAGCCAGTTCTTCTTTCGCTTTCCCCAGGGCAGGTTTCCATATTTCGTCCAACAGAGCATATACTTTATCCGACGTTTTTGCCATACGGTCTTCCAGGACGAAAGAGGCATAATCGTCATATCCCATCAACTTCGCTTTTTCCAGGCGAAGCGTAACCAGTTTAAGCACGACATCTTTGTTATTGGCATCATTGCCATTATTTCCACGGTTGATATAACCTTTGAAAATCTTTTCACGCAACGCACGGTTATCGGCATATTGCAGGAAAGGCATCACGCTCGGATTATGCAAAGTGAAAAGCCATTTGCCTTCCAACCCTGCCGCACGGGCAGCAACCTCCGCGTTCAGTATCAGGCTTTCGGGCAGGCCGGCAAGGTCGTCTTTATTCTCAATAACCAATTGGAAAGCGTTTGTTTCCTTCAACATATTCTGTCCGAATGTCAACTGAAGCATGGATATCTCACTGTTCAGTTCACGTAAACGGGCTTGTTGCTCTGCATCCAGGTTCGCACCGCCGCGGACAAAACTCTTATAGGTTTCTTCCAGCAACTTCTTCTGTTCCTTATTCAGGTTCAGAGATTCCCGATTATCATACACAGCCTTTACACGGGCAAACAAATCTTTGTTCAGACGGATATCATCACTATTCTTTGATAATAACGGAGACAACTCACGGCTTAACGCCTGCATCTCATCATTTGTGTTGGCACTGTTCAGTCCGCTGAAAACGGCATTGACCTTACGCAGCAGGCTACCGCTCTGGTCAAGAGCAACAATCGTATTCTCAAAATCGGGAGCAGCCGTCTGACCGACAATATCATCTACTTCCTTTTGTTGTTGAGCTATCGCCTCCTTAAAAGCAGGCATATAATCCTCCAGTTCGATTTTATCGAAAGGAGGAACTCCGAACGGAGTCGTGAACTCCGTTAGTAAAATATCTCCTGGAGCTAAGATTTCAGACTTTTTCTCCGACGAACTGCAAGCACTAAGTGCAACAGCTATGCCGGCTGTCATAATCATTTTCTTCATATTGTTCTGTTTAAGCATGTTACATGCGCAAAGATAATAAAAAAATCTTATTTTAACCCTCTGTTCTTTAGCAACGGTTCAATGCCTGGCTCCTTGCCACGGAAGTTTTTATACATATCCATTGCATCATCGATACCACCCGGGGTAAGGACATATTTACGGAACTTGGAAGCGACCTCGAGGTTGAAGATATCGCCGGTTTCTTTGTAAGCCTCGAAAGCATCGGCATCCAGCACTTCTGCCCAGATGTAGCTGTAATATCCGGCTGTATAACCACCTTCCATCGTATGACCGAAATAAGTAGTACGGTAGCGCGGAGGTATCTGGCGGATTAATCCGCGTTTGTTCATCGCTTCAGCTTCAAAGGCTTCGATATCCATACCGGGCAGCTGTTCTTTCAAGGTATGATAATCCATATCCAACAAGGAAGCGGCCAGATATTCGACCGTAGCAAAGCCCTGTCCGTATTTGCTGCTTTTCACAATCTTGTCAACCAGCTCCTGCGGAATCACTTCTCCTGTCTGATAATGTTTGGCATATACTTTCAACACTTCCGGTTCGAACACCCAATGTTCCATTACCTGCGAAGGCAATTCCACAAAGTCGCGGGGAACACCGGCTACTCCGGTATAATGAACATCAGCAAACAAACCATGCAAGGCATGACCGAACTCATGGAAGACGGTTTCCGCCTCATCCGCACTCAGCAATGCAGGTTGCCCGGCAGCCGGTTTACTGAAATTAAATACGGTGGTAACAACCGGCAGCACTTTCTTTCCATCTTTATAACTCTGGTCACGGTATCCGCCACACCAGGCACCGCCACCTTTACCCGGACGAGTATAGAAATCCATATAAAGGACACCCAGTGAAGAACCATCCTTATCCTTACATTCAAAAGCAAAAGCATCCGGGTCCGGCTTCGGTATGTCCTTGATTTCCGTAAAAGTTATTCCATACAACTTATTCGCTACATAAAAAGCACCTTCACGCACATGGTTCAGTTCCAGATAAGGGCGGACTTCGTTTTCATCCATATTGAATTTTGCCTGACGGGCTTTATCCGCATAATAACGCCAGTCCCAACCTTCGGCTTCGAAGTCGCCGCCTTCCTTCTTTATTTCGGCATTGATATCGGCCAGTTCTTCCTTCGCTTTTTTCAGCGCCGGAGTCCAAATCTGGTCAAGCAGGTTATACACATTCTTCTCGTTCTTTGCCATGTTCTCATCCAGCACAAAAGCGGCAAAGTCTTCATAACCCAACAGTTTGGCCTTATCCAGGCGGGCAGCTACAAGTTCTTTGACAACGTTCTTATTGTCATTCCCGTTGCTATTGTTTCCACGGTTGATATACGCCTTGAATATCTTTTCCCGTAACGCACGGTTATCGGCATATTGCAGAAAAGGCATCACACTCGGATTGTGGAGTGTGAAAATCCATTTGCCTTCCATTGAGTCGGCAGCGGCAGTTTCGGCAGCAGCGGCAATCAACGATTCGGGAAGTCCGGCCAAATCCTCTTTGTTATCTACAACCAGTTTGAAGGCATTCGTTTCTTTCAGTACGTTCTGCCCGAAAGTCAGCTCCAGGACAGATATCTTTTCATTCAGTTCACGCAACCGGGCTTGCTTGTCAGCGTCGAGGTTGGCTCCGCCACGTACGAAACCTTTGTAGGTTTCCTCCAGCAACTTCTTCTGCTCCTTATTCAGGTTCATTGAAGCCTGCTTGTCATACACAACTTTTACACGGGTAAAGAGAGCCGGATTCAGGCTGATATCATCCGAATGGGCGGAAAGAACTGGATACAGTTCCTGCTCCAGAGCTTGTATTTCGTCGGTCGTATTCACACTCGACTGACCGCTGAAAGCATACATCACTTTCGTCAACAATTCACCTGAGCGATCTAAAGCGACAATCGTATTCTCGAACGTCGGTTCTTCCGGATTATTGACAATAGCATCGATTTCCTTTTTCTGTTCTTCCATCCCTTTCTCAAATGCCGGCTTGTAATGAGCCACTTCTATCTTGTCGAAAGGAGGAACACCGAACGGAGTCGTATATTCCGTAAAGAACGGATTGGGTGCGGCATCGGCCACATCGCTTTTCTTCGAGGAGTTGCAAGCTCCTAAAACTACTGCCAGACCGGCAGCCATAAGCGCTTTATTCATAACTGTTATATTGTAAGAATTAATTTATATCCACATTATTTATAGAATCAGACACGCAAAGATAGGTAAGTTTTATTTTACTTTGTTCCCCTAACATTATAAATAGATTAGCCATGAACAGAATATGTAAATTGTTTGGTATTAAATATCCTATTATACAAGGTGGAATGGTTTGGTGCAGCGGCTGGCGGCTTGCTTCGGCAGTGAGCAATGCCGGAGGACTCGGATTGTTGGGAGCCGGCTCCATGCACCCCGAAGTATTACGCGAACATATCCGGAAATGCCGGACTGCCACCGACAAGCCTTTCGGGGTTAATGTACCTTTGATGTATCCGGAAATCGAAAATCTGATGAACCTGATGGTCGAAGAGGGAGTAAAAATCGTTTTCACCTCTGCGGGAAGTCCCAAAAAATGGACTCCGTTCCTGAAAGAACACGGCATAACGGTCGTCCATGTGGTGAGCAGTTCCCTGTTTGCCGTCAAATGTGAGGAAGCCGGTGTGGATGCGATTGTTGCCGAAGGTTTCGAAGCCGGAGGACATAACGGACGGGAAGAAACAACCACACTTTGCCTGATTCCCGCCGTACGCCGTGCCACTTCCCTCCCGCTCATGGCGGCCGGAGGAATAGGAACCGGTGATGCCATGCTGGCCACTTTTGCGCTTGGGGCCGAAGGTGTACAGATTGGAACACGTTTCGCATTGACCGCAGAAAGTTCCGCCCATGAAAACTTCAAGCAGCTCTGCCTCAGCCTCAACGAAGGCGACACGAAGCTGTTGCTGAAAAAGCTCGCTCCCACCCGCCTGGTGAAAGGCGGTTTCACAACTGCCGTAGAAGAAGCCGAAGCGCGGGGCGCATCGGTCGAAGAAATGCGTGCTTTATTAGGTAAAGGCAGAGCCAAGAAGGGTATGTTCGAAGGCAATCTGGAAGAAGGAGAACTGGAAATCGGACAAGTCGCCGCCCTGTTCAGAAAAGAAGAAACGGTTGCCGAAGTGATGGAAGAAATCATTACCGGCTACCGGCAGTCTCTCAGCCGGTTAAAGGACGAGTCCGGGACTTTCTGATTCCCGCCTATAGAGTCGTTCCTGTTTCCTTAGGAGGAAACACGCGTTTCCTGCCTGGGAAACTGTAGTTCCCTCCGCAGGAAATTGTAGTTTCCTAGGCAGGGAACTGGAGTTTCCTAAACACGGAACTACGAGGAAACTGTAATCAATTCACAATCAACCAATAGAGTTTTTTCTACGGGAAGCAGATTTTTATAGCGTTTTGCTTTTAGAATAAAATCTCTCCCCTCCTTTTCTTATAATCGCCGGGAATGATTCCGTAGTGCTTTTTGAATACCCGGCAAAAGTAGGCGTCGTCTGTAAATCCCAGCTCATAAGCTATTTCCTTTATGGTATATTTATCATTGATTAATAGTTGTAGAGAGGCATTCATCTGTAATAAAGCGATATGATAGACAACACAAATCGGCAAGCATTTTTAAGGTTCATCGACTCCGTAAAATGCTTATTGATAAACAAGCAAATCTTTTGGAATAAGAAACTAATAAATGAGGGCAGTAATATATTGCTTTATAAAAAAGAGGTATGTGAAAAGTCACCGCCCTGTCCTTCCGGGACAAGACCGATAATAAAAAAGAGTAAAGCCAACTTCCTGTTAGTCGACTTTACTCTTTTCTTATTTATCTGAGAATAGTTGAATACTTCTAATCAAACATATGTCTGAATTTGCTGAAGATCTTCTCTTTCATTGTACGATTCGGCTGGAAGTTCGGTGAATTATCCAAACCGGTCAGCGTTTCTTTTTCTGACGCTGATAATGTTTCAGGAATATATACGCTGACATTTACCAGCAAATCACCTGTTCCATAACTGTTCACGGAAGGAAGTCCCTTATTTCTCAGGCGAAGGACTTTACCCGGTTGCGTACCCGGCTCGATCTTCACCTTCGCTTTGCCGTCGATAGTCGGAACTTCTACAGTTCCTCCCAAAGCAGCCTGGGGAACACTCAACAACAAATTATACAGCAAGTCATTCTCGTCACGGATCAGTTCTGCATGCGGTTCTTCTTCAACCAAAATCAGCAGGTCACCGTTTATACCTCCGTGGCGGGCTGCATTTCCCTTTCCGCTCATGGATAACTGCATTCCTTCAGCTACGCCGGCAGGTATGTTGATCGTAATGATCTCTTCATCACGCATAACACCTTCACCGTCACATTGAGCACATTTTTTAGTGATGATCTTTCCTTCACCGCCACAAGTCGGACAAGTAGACTGTGTCTGCATCTGCCCCAGGATTGTATTGGCAATACGGGTAACGACACCACTGCCATGGCAAGTCTCACAAGTCTTGGAGCTGTGATCGTCTTCTGCTCCGCTACCGTGACATTTGCTACAAGGTACATATTTCTTAACCTTTATCTTCTTTTCTACTCCGTTAGCGATCTCTTTCAGATTCAGTTTTACCTTCACACGTAAATCTGATCCGCGATTCACACGACGGCCGCCACGTGAGCCTCCGCCAAAACCACCGAAACCGCCAAAGCCACCAAAGTGTCCTCCAAAGATGTCTCCGAACTGAGAGAAGATATCTTCCATTGACATTCCGGCTCCACCAAAGCCACCTCCCTGGGATGCACCTCCTACTCCGGCATGCCCGAACTGGTCATAGCGCTGGCGTTTCTGAGGATCACTCAATACGTCGTACGCTTCGGCAGCTTCCTTGAAGTTTTCTTCTGCCTGTTTGTCACCGGGGTTCTTGTCCGGGTGGAATTGGATTGCTTTCTTTCGATATGCTTTCTTAATTTCTTCTACTGTGGCGGTTTTTGACACCTCCAGCACTTCGTAATAATCTCTTTTAGCCATCTTTGTATTGTTGTTATTTGCCCTCTAGCATGTTGCTTATTCTCCTACTACTACTTTAGCGTGACGAAGCACTCTGTCATTTAAAGTATATCCGGTCTGTACACAATCCAGGATTTTACCCTTCATGCCAGGTTCCGGAGCAGGAATAGTAGCTACAGCTTCAAACATTTCGGTGTCGAAAGGTTGGCCTACCGCTTCAATAGCTTTCACTCCCTGCTGGGCCAGATAAGCCATAAATTTGGAATAGATAAGCTCTACCCCTTCTTTCACGGCTTCCACATCATCCGAGTTACGGATATTCTGTAATGCACGTTCGAAATCATCGACTACAGGAAGTAAGTTTTTCAAGGCTGCCTCACCGCCGTTCTTAATCAGGTCTGCTTTTTCACGCAGGGTACGTTTGCGGTAATTATCAAATTCTGCCATCAGGCGAAGATGAGAGTCGTTCAATTCGTTATACTTCTTTTTCAACTCATCCAGCTCTTCGGTCACATTGTCAGTTTGCGCACATTCTTCTGCCGCATTTTCCTGTTCCTGCTGCAAATTTGTCGCTTCTTCGTTGTTCTGACATTCATTCTTTTCAGCCGTTTCCTTCTTTCCGTTAAAATTCATCTTGCTCATAACTATCTTAATATTTTTATTATTACCTAATTGTCAGCATAATACGACAACTTTCATCTACTAACACTTTGGATGCAGAAAAAGTTATCCTTACGATCATACACCGGAATAACATCAAATATGCTGCCAACTATTCATACTCAACAAAAATATCTTTACCTTTGCCTATAGATTTAGGTATAAACAGGTATTATTAATACTATAATAGAATTACTGGCATTATGAAAAGAGTTGTTTTATCCATATTATTGTTATTTGCATTCTTAACCGGTTATGCACAGAACCGTAGCGCGTCAATCTGTAGATTAGGATTCACATATGATATCAGCCAAAGTAACAACTGGGGAAAGTTCAAACCTGTCATTACAGGAGTTATCCCTTATTCTTCGGCAGAACTTGCAGGAATTAAGCAAGGTGATATTGTAGAAGCGATAGACGGGGTGCAGTCGGCAGAAGTTTCTCCTCAGGAGATAGCCCAGTTACTGAATCCTGCCGGTAAAAACGAAGTGATACTAACCATCTCCAATCTTTCCATCCCGACCAAACAGGTAATGGTTAAGAAGGATTGCAAGAAGGTCAACTCGATCACTGAAGACCAGTTGGCTTCGGCTTTCTCTATGTACAGTCTGGAGACTACCAGCGAGCGCACTTTTACCTGTCCGTTCAAGACAGTGGTGACACCCGATTCTATAAGCTTCGGCAAATTCAAGACATTTGCTTTCGCAGCGATAGATGAGAACAACCGTAAACTGGAAAGTGCCATCAACGATTGCATCGAGAAAGAAATGACTAAAAAAGGACTGGTGCTGGATATCGCACAACCGGATATTCTGATACAGACATTCTACTTCTTCGATAAGAATCCGAATTTCAAAGGAGCCAACAAGATCCAGATAGAGAAAGAGCCTACTTTCCGTTATAATTTTACTCAGAGTAAGATGGATTCTTTCCCGTTCCTGGGTAATTCGGCGGCAGAGGCTGAAGCAGAATACCTGTTACAATTCGGTTTCCGAATGATCGACCAGGCATTTGTTCCGGGTCGCATCCTTTGGGAATGCGAGGCGAACGAATTGCTGGAAGACTCCTACAAGTTGGAAGAATATGCCCGTATCCATGTGCCGTTGATGCTGATGCAGTATCCGTATGTAAAATATGGTCGCAATGTGCAATATAAGGTTAACCAGAAGACTTATAATTACACCGGGATCTGTTATGACATCGACCGCCTGGAACTCATCACAGATGTAGACCGCAATTCGCCGGCTTACGCATCAGGACTTCGTCCGCGTGACGTGATCGAAAAGATCAATGACAACAAAATGAATTATTCCGCCGAAGAATTTACAGCAGGCTATAAGAACTTCATTTCCAAAACAATGAAATTCCGCGATCCTAAAACACAATTCACGGACGCAAACGGCTTCAAACGCTGTATGTTCTGGGATACATTCCAATACCCTCAGGTTGCCGACGCTTTACAAAAGTCAGGCAATGTAGGAGGTTTCTCCTACCTATATTATTATGCTCCTTATGTCAATCCGACCGGCAACAATGCCTGTACGTTTGAAATTAAACGGGGCAAAAACAAAATGGAAATGATCGTCCGCCCGACTATCCGCAGAGAGATTACGGTGGAGATAAAATAAAGCATATAAATAAACGTGATATACCCACAAAACTTTGAACAGAAAACGGGGTTCGATAAAGTACGCCGTTTAATTTCCGATAAATGTTTAAGCCCGCTGGGACAAGAGCGGGTTGCAGAGATGGAATTCTCTGCCGACTATACAACCGTTATTGAACGTCTGGAACAGACAGATGAGTTTGTCCGTATCCTGCATGGAGAGGTAGAGTTTCCTGCCAGTTTCTTTTTCGATGTCCGTTATTCGTTGAAACGGATACGCCCGGAAGGAACCTGGCTGGACGAAAAGGAGTTGTTCGACCTGAAACGTTCGCTACAGACAATCAACGATATTGTCCGTTTCTTCCGGACGGAAGAGGATGAAGAAATAGCTTATCCGGCTTTGACAGCGCTGGCTGGTGACATTCTTGTATTTCCCCAGTTGATCGGGAAAATCGATTCCATCCTCGACAAGTTCGGGAAAGTAAAAGACAACGCGTCTCCTACCCTGGCACAGATCAGGAAAGAAATTTCTTCCACGATGAGCGGTATTTCCCGCAGCCTGCAATCCATCCTGCGGAATGCACAGTCGGAAGGCGTAGTAGACAAAGATGTCACCCCGACCATGCGCGACGGTCGTCTGATGATTCCCGTCGCTCCGGCTTTTAAGAGAAAGATAAAAGGTATCGTGCACGACGAATCGGCCAGTGGAAAGACAGTTTTCATCGAGCCGGAAGTTGTTGTGGAAGCCAACAACCGCGTACGTGAACTGGAAGGTGACGAACGCCGCGAGATCATGAAGATCCTGACGGAGTTTACCAATATTGTACGTCCGATGGTGCCGGATATCCTGCAATCATATGAGTTTATGGCAGATATTGATTTTATCCGTGCCAAAGCGCTCTTTGCCGAACAGGTAAAAGGGATCAAGCCGGTTGTGGAGAATGTACAACAGGTGGATTGGGCGCGTGCCGTTCATCCGCTGCTTTACCTGTCGTTGCAGAAACAAAACAAGCAAGTCATACCACTCGATATCACACTCGATGAAAAGAAGCGTATCCTGATTATTTCAGGGCCGAACGCCGGAGGTAAATCAGTTTGTCTGAAAACAGTCGGACTGCTGCAATATATGATGCAATGCGGATTATTGATTCCATTGCATGAAAGTTCACGCACCGGTATATTCTCCAGTATTTTTATTGATATCGGTGACGAGCAAAGTATTGAGAACGACTTGAGTACTTACAGTTCCCATCTGACCAACATGAAGTATTTCGTCAAAAACTGTAATGAAAAGACAATCATACTGATCGATGAGTTCGGTAGCGGTACGGAACCCCAGATAGGTGGTGCCATTGCCGAGGCTTTGCTGGACCGTTTCAACCGGAACCGCAGTTTCGGTGTAATTACGACGCACTATCAGAACCTGAAACATTTTGCCGAAGATACGGAAGGCATCGTAAACGGCGCCATGTTGTATGACCGCCATCTGATGCAGCCGTTATTCAAATTGTCTATCGGGAATCCGGGGAGCTCGTTTGCCGTCGAGATCGCACGAAAGATCGGTTTACCGGAAGATGTGATAGCAGACGCCTCTGCCAAAGTCGGCTCTGATTATATTGATATGGATAAATACCTGCAAGATATTGTCCGCGATAAACGTTACTGGGAAAGCAAACGGCAGAATATCCGCCAGCAGGAAAAGAAACTGGAAGATATCACCTCCCGTTACGAAAAAGATCTGGAAGAGGTAAACAGGCAACGAAAGGAAATCATGCGCGAAGCGAAAGCCGAAGCGCAACGAATACTGGCCGAAGCTAATGCCAGGATCGAGAATACGGTTCGTGAAATCAAGGAAGCACAAGCCGAAAAGGAACAGACCAAACTTGCCCGCAAAGCGTTGGAAGAGTTTAAGGCCTCTGTCGAATCGGCCGGAGAAGAAGATGACAAGATCGCCCGCAAGATGGCGAAGTTGCAGGAACGGAAAGAGCGTAAAAAGCAAAAACAGAATGCACCTGCCGCCAAACAGACATTCAACCGCGATGTGATCGAGGTGGGCGACAATGTCCGCCTGAAAGGACAGGTTTCTGCCGGAACAGTTATGGAACTTCAGGGCAAACAGGCGGTCGTAGCATTCGGTATGATTAAAAGTACGGTTAAACTGGAACAATTGGAGAAAGTCAGCAAAGGACAGATCAAGAAGGAAATCCAGAAAAGTACGTTTGTCAGCTCGGATACGACCGACCATATGCACGAAAAGAAATTGAACTTTAAGCAGGAAATAGATGTTAGAGGTATGAGGGGCGATGAAGCACTGCAAACTGTCACCTATTTCATTGACGATGCCATCCAGGTCGGAGCATCGAGGGTGCGTATCCTGCATGGTACAGGTACAGGCATCCTGCGGCAACTGATACGCGACTATCTGCATTCAGTCCCCGGTGTCCGCCATTACCACGATGAGCATGTTCAACTGGGAGGTGCAGGCATCACTGTTGTGGAACTGGATTAAACAAGGGTATCTATGAGACGAAAAGAAGCTACACATGTACACAGAAGAAGACATATTTCTAACCGGCACCTGTCGGATAAATATTATTATGCTGGTGAGCATGAGACTGTAACCGACATTCGTCTCACCCAATACAATGCCGAAGCACTCCACACGACCGAAGTAAAAAAGGGTACTTCTTCTTTTGGCAAGCTGGTCGATCCGAACAAAATAAACTGGTTTCAGGTGAGCGGGCTGACTGACTCCGATACCATTACGCGTATCGTAAAAGAGTTCGGCCTGCACAATCTGGATGCCAAAGATATACTGACACCTCAGCATGTCGTAAAGATCGAGGAATATGCGAACCATGTGCTCATCATCCTGAACTCCAGCTATTATGATGCCAATATGGAGATACATTCCGAACATATCAGCTTGTTGGTCACCGGAAATGTAGTCATCACTTTCACAGAAAGCAATAATCCGGTATTCGCCAACACAATGAAAGCGTTGGAATCCGATATGCTGAACCTGCGAAAAAAAGGCAGCGGACTGCTGCTTGCTTTCCTGCTGAATACGATCATTGCCAATCTGGTGGAAACAGCCTCCAAAGTAGAAGAAATGCTGGAAGATATCGAAGAGACACTGCTCGACATCAAAAGCGACCAGGGAAACATGGGTTCGATGATCCAGCAACGCCGGCATGAATATATGCTTATCCGCAAAAACAGCCAGCCATTGAAGGAACAGTTCCCCAAACTACTGCGTACGGAGAACGGAATAATCAGTCCCGATATGCTCCCGATCTACAACGACCTTGCCGACCAGTTACAATTCGTTATCCAGACAACAGAAAGTTGCCGGGAAATCATTTCTTCACTGGTGGACCTTTATATTTCCAACAATGACCTGCGAATGAATGCGATCATGAAACGGCTGACGGTCGTATCGACCCTGTTCATCCCGCTGACATTCCTGGTCGGCGTATGGGGTATGAACTTCAAGCTGATGCCCGAACTGGACTGGAGGTATGGCTATGGTATTGCCTGGGGAATCATGTTCCTCACAGGCATACTAACCTGGATTTATATGCGGAAAAAAGACTGGTTCTAAATCCCGTAATTCCTTTTGAACTGGTAATAAGTATTTCTGGACACGTTGAAGTGCTTGCAGATCATGACAATGGTGTCCCCTCTTTCAAGCATGTTCATCACTTCATCTTTGTTGGCATCCAGTAAAGATTGTTTGGCATCCGTTCCTTTCGGACGTCCCAACTGCAAGCCCTCCTTCTCTTTCTTATGGTTCAACGCCTCTTTCGTACGGACAGACATCAGGTGGTGTTCTATCTCCGAAACCAGATTACAGGTAGTCGATATAGCTTCCGTATTCAGGTTATCATCCAGAAGATAACGGTCATTTATACTATATACATGAACCCCCAAGGTCATACATTTGCTCAAAAGGGTCATTACTTCGGACAGGGTACGACCAAACCGGGCAATATCCGTTATAATAACTTTATCGCCTTTTTTCATTCTGTCCAATACACGGAACAGAGTCGGCTCACTCTCCATTCTTTTTCCGTCTACTATATCAGTGATCCATTTACTGATTTCCCAACCATTTGCCGATGCATAACGAGTAATTTCATCTTTCTGTCTTTCAAGATGTTGCCTGTCAATAGTTACTCTCAAATAAGCTATTACCATATCTTTATAACTAACTAATATTAAACTGTATAATCAGCGTTTTCGCTTTTTTGCCGTGAAGATACAACAAAGCTGTATACGCCGTCATAAAATAAAAGCTAAACTTTCCATTTTAATGAAAGCAAATGTTATTACAAAAGCGTATCTTTGAAAGCTTTAACTCCTTTAAATCAAGAATCGAATGGACAAAGAACTACCTAAATCCGAATTACACAACATGATTGCCAATGTACATATCGGGACCAACGAGAGTTTCCTTCCGGGAATAAACGTCCAAAAAGCCAGCGTGATGTTTCGCGACACAATCGACTTGGACGAACTTGCCGACCGGGCGAAAAAAGACGGTACCCCCTACTCGAAAGAATCACTGACAGGTTGTTTCCGGACAATGATAAATGAAATTTATAAGGCCACGGAAGCCGGCTTCAATGTCGATTTCGGGTTGGCCCGTACGGAATTGACCGTAAATGGAACATTCGATAATGCACATGCCAAATTCGACCCTGAATGCCATACTCTCGTCCCCTGCCTTCGCCCCTCTCCCCGCCTGAAGCAATGCGTCAAACGCCTCCCGGTTGAAAACTTAGGCCCGATTAAAGACTTCAAAGTGCCGCGTCCGGATTACATCTCCCGGCTTATCCGCCCATACAATCCGCAGACAGACGGCAAGATAGACAAACTCGCCCCTGGCCAGCCTCCCCATGTATCGATCTACGGCTACAATCTCAAGCTGATGGGTGACCTGCCCGGGGTAGGCATTACCATCAGCTGCCTCGAAACAGGCGAAAGCTACTCCATCAGTCCCGACGAATTGATTGTAAACAGCCGGTCGCGCCTCTGTTTCACTCCGAAAATACCCTTTACCCCAGGTGAATGGGAAGCTCTCATCGCGACCCAGTTCACACCGACTTACCACCTCTATAAACAACTGCGTTACGGCACACTCGCCTTCACTGTCGCTGACGAACCTCAAACATCTGAGGCATAGCACCTCAAAACTATGAGGTATAAAACATCATAATTATGACACAAGACACCTCATAGCTTTGAGGTGCACTCACGAAAGAGAAGCCGAGCATGCCGACAAACACGTTATGCCGACCGGCAGCCTCCTCTATTCAACTGCTGCGTTCAACAAAAGACAGGCCCGGTTGTTATAGGTATAGTTATTCATTATACCATACAACTTATGCTGAACAAACTCATCCGTTATTTCCTTGAGAACAGGGTGATAACCATGCTATTATTACTATTGGTCGTTGTCTGGGGGATATCCACCTCTCCTTTCAACTGGCACGGTGGTATCATACCCCGTAATCCAATCCCGGTGGATGCCATTCCCGATATAGGCGACAACCAACAGATTGTCGCTACCGAATGGATGGGACGGTCTCCCAAAGACATACAGGACCAAATCACTTATCCACTGACAACTTCCCTACTGGGAATACCTGGGGTTAAAAGTATCCGGAGCAGTTCCATGTTCGGAATGTCTTTCATTTATATCATTTTTAATGACAATATAGAATTTTACTGGAGCCGTTCACGTATCCTGGAAAAATTGAATTCGCTGCCTCCCGGCACATTGCCGGAAGGTGTACAGCCAGTTCTCGGGCCTGATGCAACGGCTTTAGGGCAGATATATTGGTATACGCTGGAAGGTAGAAATCCGGAAACGGGTAAACCCACCGGAGGCTGGAATGCCGAAGAGTTACGCACGATACAGGACTTCTACGTTAAATATAGCCTTTCGGCTGCCGAAGGAGTCTCGGAAGTGGCTTCTGCCGGAGGTTTTGTAAAGGAATATCAAATCGAATTGAATCCGGATGCCATGCGGGCATTCAATATATCGGTCATGGATATTATGAACGCCGTCAAGAAAAGTAACCTTGATATCGGTGCGGAAACGATGGAGATAAACAAAGTAGAATATCTGATCCGGGGGTTGGGATATATTAAAGATGTATCCGACCTGGAAAAGGCGGTCGTCACTGTGCGCGACGGTGTTCCGGTCCGTATTTCAGATGTCGCTTTCGTTAATATAGGTCCGGGAACACGTCGGGGCGGACTGGATAAGGAAGGTATCGAAGCAGTCGGCGGAGTGGTTGTCGCCCGTTACGGAGCGAATCCGTTGGAGGTGATTGACAATGTTAAGACGAAGATAAAAGAAATTGAAGCCGGACTTCCCCAAAAGACATTGGAGGACGGGACAGTTTCGAAAGTAACCGTTGTTCCGTTTTACGACCGTACCAACCTGATAAAAGAGACAATCGGGACATTGGAGACTTCACTTTCGCATGAAATATTGATTTGTATCATTGTGATTATCGTACTGGTGCTGAACCTGCGTGCCTCGGTCATCATTGCCAGCATGTTGCCGATAGCCGTACTGGCTACTTTCATCCTCATGAAATATACCGGGATAGAGGCAAATATTGTCGCATTATCGGGTATTGCGATAGCAATCGGAGTCATGGTCGATGTCGGGGTTGTTTTTGTGGAAAGTATTATCCGGTATATGGAGATGCCGGAGAACAAAGAGATTAAAAGAGGTAAAGTCTTCGTAAGCCTTATTTACAAAGCAGTAAGCGAAGTGTCCGGTGCCATCGCGACGGCGATGATAACAACCATTGTCAGTTTCCTGCCGGTCTTTGCGATGGAGGCACAGGAAGGGAAGATGTTCTCTCCCCTCGCCTATACAAAAACATATGCGCTGGCTTCCGCTTTTATTCTGGGGTTAATAATATTGCCTACGCTCTCTTATCTGCTGTTCTCCGTCAGGATAAATTCAAAAATGATACGGAAGGTGGCTAATTATTTGTTAGTTGTAGCAGGCATCGTATTACTGGTTATCTATGGAAGCATACCGGCACTGGGACTTACGGCTGTCGGTGTGAATAACCTGCTCGCTTCTTATTGGAAGAATCCCAAAATGAGTACCTATATCAATATAGGCATTACGCTGCTGGTTGCTATTTATTACCTGTCGGAAGAGTGGTTGCCGATGGGACCGCAAGCCGGATTATCGGCCAATATATTATTTGTTGCTGCCTGTATCCTTATTATCTTATCTCTTCTGTGGATATTGGTTATTTACTATGAAAAGATACTGAGATGGTGCCTCAGCCACCGCTGGCTATTTATGATTATTCCGGCAGCCACCATCGTATTCGGTTTCATGATCTGGAGAAAAATCGGCGAAGAGTTTATGCCCAGCCTGAACGAAGGCTCCTTCCTGCTGATGCCGACCAGTATGCCTCATACCGGGATTGCCCAGAACCTGGATTATATCGAAGCACTGGATAAACGCCTGGCAGCTATTCCCGAAGTAGAGACAGCCATCGGGAAATGGGGACGTGTCAACTCGGCTCTCGACCCGGCTCCGGCACAGATGTTTGAAAACACCATCAATTATCGTCCGGAATATATATTGAATGAAGACGGACAGCGTGAACGGTTCAAGGTAAACGGGAAAGGAGAATATTTTTTAAAAGACGGCGGTACTTATAATCCTACCGACGGTTTCCGGCTTATCCCCCGCGATAGCCTGATACCTGACCGGAAAGGAGATTATTTCCGTCAATGGCGTCCGGAAATTAAAAACACAGACGATATATGGCAGCAGATTGTGAATGTCACTCATTTACCGGGCTTGACTTCCGCTCCTAAATTACAGCCTATAGAAGCACGTCTGATCATGCTTTCCACCGGGATGCGTGCCCCGATGGGACTAAAGATATATGGTCCGGACCTGGAGACAATCGAGCAAAGCGGAAAAGCGATAGAACAGGCATTGAAAGAAGTTCCTTCGGTTATCCCCTCTTCCGTCTTCTACGACAGGGCAGTCGGTGCCCCTTATCTGGAAATAAAGTTGAACAGGGATAATATGGCCCGCTACGGAGTAAATGTAGAAGACTTACAGGAGATATTGAGTGCTGCTGTCGGTGGAATGGTATTGACCACTACGGTCGAAGGCAGGGAACGTTTCCCGGTCCGTCTCCGTTATGCACGCGAACTGCGGGATAATCCGGAGGCTTTATCCATGTTACTGGTTCCTACCGCTACCGGCGCACAGATTCCATTGAAAGAGCTGGCGGATATCGACTATACCCGGGGAGCACAGATGATTCAAAGTGAGAATACATTTCTGGTCGGTTATGTCATATTCGACAAAACATCCGGCAAAGCCGAAGTAGATGTGGTAAAAGAAGCGACACGCGTACTGGACCAAAAGATAAAAGACGGGGAGCTGAGGTTGGCAAAAGGTGTCTCCTATAAATTCGCCGGTAATTACGAACAACAGGAACGGGCCACCCAGCGGTTGGCGATTGTTGTACCGTTGGCATTGCTAATCGTTTTACTGGTACTCTATTTCCAGTTTAAAACGGTGACCGCTTCCCTCATCCACTTCTCCGGCGTATTTGTCGCTTTTGCAGGAGGTTTTATCCTGCTTTGGTTGTACGGGCAGGATTGGTTCATGAACTTTTCCGTAGGGGGAGAAAACATGAGAGACCTTTTTCAGATGCATACAATCAACCTGAGCGTCGCTGTCTGGGTCGGCTTTATCGCCCTGTTCGGAGTCGCAACCGATGATGGCGTGCTGATGGGGACATACATCCACCAGACTTTCCTGCAACAGAATCCGACTACTAAAGAAGCGATACGGGAAGCAGTCGTTACAGCCGGACTCAAACGTGTACGTCCTGCCGCCATGACGACAGCAACGACATTAATTGCTTTACTACCGGTACTGACTTCTACCGGAAAGGGAGCCGATATCATGGTACCGATGGCAATACCCACTTTCGGAGGTATGCTGATACAATCCATGACTATGTTCGTAGTCCCCGTATTGCAATGCTGGTGGCGCGAAAGTGTGATTAAGAAAGAGCAAAAGAAACAGAACATTCAAATGAATACAAGCGATGAGAAATAAGATAAAAATACAAGCATATATAACAGGAATAGTCCTGCTGCTCGGTTTCCTTCCGGCATTTTCACAGCAGGCGGACAGCCTGGCGTGGTATCTGGAGACAGCCGCACGCAACAACCCGTTGGTAAACTCCAACTTTGCCCTCTATAAGGCTTCACTGGAAAAGATTCCACAGGCAGGAGCTTACGAAGACCCGGAACTGGATATCGGTGTTTTTGTCAAACCGATGGAGACACTAAGCGGTAAACAGATTGCCGACTTTACCCTGATGCAGATGTTCCCCTGGTTCGGAACGCGCAAAGCGGCCCGCAATGAGGCGACCGAAATGTCACGCATGGCCTACGAGCAATTCCGTGAAGCCAGGAACAATCTGTTTTATGAAGTAAAGAGCCAGTGGTACCAGTTATGTAACCTCAACGAACAGTATAAGAACACGCAAGCTAATCTTGCTTTATTGGAACAATTGGAGAAATTGGCACTCAACCGTTATTCCGCACCGTCGGCCAATGCACCGGCCTCCACAGTTCCCCCCATAACAGGCAATGTCGTTACTCCCCCCGCTTCCAATGGAAACAGCATGGATAACATGGGAGGAATGGGAAGCAGCACCCAAGCAGCTCCACAAGGAAGTCCGGCCGGCAATGCCTCTGTGCAGGGAATGGCTTCCGGTCCTATGGGAAGTTCTATGGGTACCGGCAGTTCTTCAGGCACCATGTCGGACGTACTGCGCATACAGATAGAAAAAGCGGAACTTCAGAACAATCTGGAACTCATTGTCTCCAACAGAACGGCTGCTGAAGCACGTTTCAATGCCCTGTTAAACCGCAGGCAGGATATGAGGGTTGCTGTTCCCGATTCTTTGCGACAACTGCATTTACTGATTGACGACCAGGCCATGACCGACAGTATCATTACAGCCAACCCAATGTTGTCGATGCTCGAAGCCGAAGCAAATGCCTACCGGGCAAAAGCAGAGATGGATAAAAAGATGAGTTATCCGATGTTTGGAATCGGCCTGCAATATTCTCTGGTCGGAAAATCGAATAACAGTATGGTTATGGATAACATGAACGGTATGGATATGGTCATGCCTATGTTTAAAATCAGTATTCCTATCTTCCGTAAAAAGTATCAGGCACAACAAAAGGAAAGCCGGCACTACCGCCAGGCAAGCGAACTGAAATACGAAAATACGCTGAATCAGCTGCAATCCGAATACCAGACGGTTAAACAACAGTTGGCGGATGCATCCCGGAAAATAGCTCTTTACCAAAAGCAGCAGGAACTCTCATTATCCACCTGGCAACTGATTGTCCGGGAATTTTCCGCCGGAACAACCAGTCTGACAGATGTCATACAGGTAGAACGCCAGCTTTTGGATTACCGCCTCAAGAAAAGCGAAGCTATTGCGGAATACAATACAAGGATAGCCGGCATGGAAAAATTAGTAGCAACCTCAATAAACGAATAAAGACATGAAAAAGATAAAAGAATGGTTTAAAACCAAACAAGTACAATATATCCTGTTTGCAATGGCCGGTTTATTTCTGGGCTGGTTATTCTTCAGTCCATCCTCCACAACACCCCAGGTAAACGACGAACACCATAGCCATGACAGCATTGCGGAACACACCCACAGTCATGACCTGCAACAGGATGAAAACGGCGTATGGACCTGCTCCATGCATCCCCAAATCAAACAGGATAAACCGGGAAAATGCCCGATATGCGGTATGGACCTGATTCCTTTACGCAAAAGCAGTAATAGCCACGAGAATGTAGACCCTTCCGCCATCCAGTTATCGGAAGAAGCAATAGCACTGGCTAATGTGCAAACCTCACGTGTCAGCAAAGAAAACCCGGTTAAAGAAGTGCGCCTGTACGGTAAAATAGCACCGGACGAACGGAGCCTGCAATCGCAAACCGCCCATGTGGGAGGCCGCATAGAAAGTCTGGCTGTCGATTTTACCGGCGAAACGGTCCGTGCCGGACAAACGCTGGCCACCCTATACTCGCCGGAATTATTTACGGCACAACAGGAATTACTGGAAGCGATCAAAATGCAGCAACCCGCCTTAATCAAAGCTGCCCGCGAGAAACTGCAACTCTGGAAGATGACGGATGCTCAGATAACGGCTATCGAACAATCCGGCACCACCTCTCCTACCGTAGAGATTAAATCGAATACAAGCGGTATCGTTATGTCGAAACGGGTCAGCCAGGGGGATTATGTTTCGCAGGGAGCCGTACTATTCGATGTTGTCAACCTTTCAAAGGTATGGGCCATGTTCGATGCCTATGAAACAGACCTGCCCTTCCTGAGCAAGGGAGATCCGGTCTCATTCACCATGCAGGCTTTCCCCGGCAAAGTATTTAAAGGGCGTATTGCCTTTATCGATCCGATTGTCAACCCGACCAGCCGTACTTCCCGTGTTCGTGTCGAAGTAGCAAATCCGAGTATGGAACTGAAACCGGAGATGTATGCGACAGCCATCGTCGACGCTCCCCTGAAAGGATATAAAGATCAGATTATCGTTCCCCAGACAGCCGTACTCTGGACAGGCAAGCGGTCTATCGTTTACGTCAAACGACCGGACATGTCTACCCCGACATTCCAAATGCGTGAAGTGGAACTGGGACCGTCGTTAGGCAATGCCTATGTGATACTGAAAGGACTTTCGGATGGAGAAGAAATTGTAACCAATGGCGTTTTCTCTATCGACGCCAGTGCACAGTTGGAAGGAAAAACATCCATGATGAATAATGACGGAAACACGGCTCACCCAACTCAAAGTGAACATGCTATGTTCGGAGTAAAAGGAGCCTGCGACATGTGCAAGCAACGAATTGAAGATGCTGCCAAAAGCGTAAAAGGAGTCACTTCCGCCTCATGGGATAAAGAAGCGCAAATGGTCCATCTGCAATTCAACCCGGAACAGACCTCTGCTGATGCCATTGCCAAAGCGATAGCCAAAGCCGGGCACGACAACGATAAGTATAAAGCAGACGACAGTGTTTACAACAAGCTCCCGGCTTGCTGCAAGTACCGTCAATAGAAGAGTAAAGCGCAAACAAAAAGGGCTACAATTCATTTTGTATCCCTTTCCCGTTTGCGCTTCAAAAATTATCCTCTTCCTATCAATAATACGTCTCTGTTAGCGGAATATTTACTTCGACAGATAGTGCCCCACTGCCATCACTACAAAAACGTACTTTGTTTTCCCGGGCCAACCAACCCAATGCGAGAAAAATAACAGACTCCTTACAATGAGTCATCTCTCCAATCTTTCTGATAGACATGTTACCTCTCTCTGCGAGCAAGCGCCAGATCTGACCAGCACTTGAACCAACGTCATTCTTATTCATAACACTCCATTTTTTGATATGTGACCTAAAACTAATAATAATGGATCAAACGGACATGTTCCATTTGACTCCTATATTAGTTATTTATACCATTATTACTCAACTTTCGCACAAAACAAATGACTTTGCTTTATAAATGAAACAACCTTGACACTAAAAATGTTTCATAAAAACCATACTTATTCAATATAAATTGAAAGATAAACAAACTTTAGGCTTACAATCAGCAACTTCCGTCATTCATTTTTCTGATAAAAAGAATTGTAAGAACCATAAACAAAGCCTTTCCCTAAACTGTTTGAATTATATAGAATCAAATAAAACAATTAGGCGATATGGACGATTATGAATTAATTGATAACGAAGAGAGACACCAATACGAATTTCACATTGGCAAATACGTTCCGAAAATTGAGTATATAAAAACCAAGAACGGCGAGATATACCTTACACACACCGAAGTGCCCGTAGCCCTCGAAGGGAAAGGTGTCGGCAGCCAACTGGCTGAAAAAGTGCTGAAGGATATAGAAAAACAAGAATTGCGCCTGGTTCCGTTGTGTCCCTTCATTGCCGGATACATCCAAAAGCATCCGGACTGGCGACGCATAGTAATGAGAGGTATTAACATAGGATAAAGCGATATAGATATGGGAAAGAAAATTGAATATTCAAACGGCGAACTGACAATTATATGGCAGCCTGACCTTTGTCAGCATTCGGGTATTTGTGTAAAAACATTGCCACAGGTATATAACCCCAAGGAAAGACCCTGGGTGAAAATAGAAAATGCAACCACCGATGAATTGATCGCACAGATCAACAAATGCCCGTCGGGAGCACTTAGTTACAGGCTTAATAAAAAAGAAGAAGAATAGGTAAATAAATAAATGCTATAACTTAATTACTGACTTCCGTCGGGCTCGTTCACAGGCCGGCGGAAGTTTTTTATTTGAGGCGGCCTTCTATCCCTAACTGGTAAAGGAATAATCCCCAGTTTTCTTCACGTATTTCTGTGTTCAACCGGACTTGTTCCACATCGATATTTGCCGGATAACTGTCATTCAGATAGTATTTATCCTCAGCAGTATCATAATACAACACCAGGTCGTTATAAACCGTACTCACACTCGCCATCACATCGGAGACATTGGTCGCCGTAAACAACTCCGTATCGGCCAATATAACAAGTATCTTTTCATACTGCTCCAGCTTTTCCTTAAATACCGAATGGTCGTAGAACCTGATTTCTCTGGTATCTCTGTTAAACCATTTTATATCGTTTCCTGTAAAAAGGATTTCATTTCCTAAAGGCAGGTTATAAACCTTATGACCTAAACCGACCACAACTATTTCAGAGTTTTCATTCAGCGTACCGTCATTCTCACAGCCGGCAAACGTCAGCAATAAGAACAAAAATGATATGAAGTAACATAACTTTTTCATCAGACTATCATTTAGACTACTGTATCTGCACGGAATAAATTCAGGAACAGAGAAATAGCAGTCTCAAAATTAGCATTTTAAATTGGATGCACAAATCATTCCGGAAGAAAAAGTAAACCTGTCAGGGCATGGCATTATAGTAACGCCAGGTATCATCACGTTTACGGTTCCTCCGCTTATTCCTTTCCTCTTTCGAAAATATCCATTTCAAGATATCGTCCAGAGAAAAATAGAGTTTGACGGACCCGCCCACGGTTCCCCGCTTCTGTCCGTCTTTTACCACATCTGAAGAATACAGGTTCCTCCCTCCTGCCGCAGCCGTTACCGGCAGCTTGCCTATCTGTATCTCTTTTTTGTCGATAAGCCGTGTGGGAGGAGGCGTATAGGCCTCTTTGTTTATTTTCGGAATTGTATCCAGTTCCATCTTATAGAGACGGTAAACACTTGGGGGCATCAACTTATAATCCACGTTATTATGTATGCTATCCGTATCTGCATGCAAATATTCGGAGAAATCTTTCAGGAGAGGCAATTCAGAGGGGGCCTCCAGTATCTGCTGTCCGGGTTCATCTTCCACATGGATCAATTTACCTTCGCGGATAGCTTTCTGAAACTCCGGATTAATACGTATCGTATCCTTTCCGGATAAAACACGCGACAACCACACCGAATCTTCTTCACTCCAATGCTGTGCATAGAGCTGAACCGGCAAAATACCTGTCAACATCAGAATAAGTAAACACTGCTTCAACTTCATACTATAGAAACGATGAAAAGACAATTTTACTGCATGACAAGAACAACCATTAAGTAGAAAAATAGTTGTTTACCGGCGATGAACTTTGTAAACTTCGCGAATATTCATACTTTTACTGCCGGTTTTAGAACTGTTTGTCACAAGGGCGAAATATTTATAAACTACAATATATTATTTATGAAAAAGATTATCAGCTTATTTTTAGCAGCTACCGCATTTGCCTGTACACAGGAGCAAAGCGTAGATGTAACGGTTACGAACCCGTCTGCCATCGACCGTTCAAAGGAGGTCACAGAAATTTCAATGGATGCCATTGCCAAACTGAATGGCGAATCTTTCATCATTTCCGACAATAACGGGACGCAGGTTCCTTATCAGATCACATACGACAAGAAAATTATTTTCCCTGTTGATGTGAACGCAAACAGCAGCGTTACTTATAAGATTAAACCGGGCACTCCCGAGGCTTTCGCCACAGTTGCCTGCGGTAAGTTCTATCCGGAACGTGTGGACGATATTGCCTGGGAAAACGACCGTATCGCTTTCCGTACCTATGGTCCGGCTTTGCAAGCTACCGGCGAACAAGCTTTCGGATATGATATCTGGACTAAATGTGTTTCCGAACCGGTTGTAGACATGCGTTATAAGACTGAACTGAACCCGGAATCGAGAGCCCAAATAGCCGAACTGCGCAAAACAGACAAGAAAGCAGCACAGGAACTGGCCAATTCGATTTCCTACCATATCGACCATGGTAACGGACTGGATTATTATAAAGTAGGCCCGACACTGGGTGCCGGTACTTCCGCCCTTCTTTCTAACGATTCCATCGTTTATCCGTATTGCTACAAAGACTACGAGATTCTGGATAACGGTCCGTTGCGTTTCACTGTTAAATTGGTTTACAATCCGCTGAAAGTAAAAGAGAATGACAATATCATCGAAACACGTATACTTTCACTGGATGCCGGTTCGCAGTTGAACAAAATTACGCTTACGTTTGCCAATCTGAATGAAGCTACACCACTTGTAACCGGTATCGTACTGCACGAGCCGAGCACAGACTATCAGGCTGATGCCGCAAACGGCTACATTGCATACGCCGACCCGGAAGACCCGACAAACGGACAAATCTATATCGGAGCCGTCTTCCCTGAAAAACTGAGTGATGCGAAAGCTGTAAACTTCTCCGACGCTGAGAAAAAACAACGAGGAGCAGACGGTCATGTACTGGCTTATGCGACTTATGCACCGGGCAACGAATATACGTATTATACCGGAGCCGGATGGAGCAAATGGGGTTTCAAGAACTCTGCCGAATGGTTCAAATATATCCAGGACTTTGCCCAGAAGGTAAAACAACCGTTACAGGTTACTGTAAAGTAAAAAAAGATATATCATGAAACATCCATGAAATAAATTTCGTCCAAGAGAATGTAAATAGGGGGGTATT